>DGYFJ06201__coassemble_655_pt1 | contig 28315 bp, 23 predicted proteins | sample DGYFJ06201__metabat2_high_PE_006 | metagenome-assembled genome bin DGYFJ06201 | reverse complement strand
CCTCCGCGAGGCGGACGCGATCGCGCGGGCCGAGCTGACCGCAGCGGGCCTCGACGGCGAGATCTGGCAGTGCCCCGTGGTGCTGCTGGCCGACGTCCGGAGCGTGGGTGTGCAGGGCGATGGTCGTACCTACGGCCACCCCGTCGTGCTGCGTCCCGTCTCGAGCGAGGACGCGATGACCGCCGACTGGACGCGGCTGCCGTACGACGTGCTGGCGCGCATCTCGAACCGCATCACGAACGAGGTCGCCGAGATCAACCGCGTCACCCTCGACGTCACGTCGAAGCCCCCCGCGACGATCGAGTGGGAGTAGCTCCCACACGGCGTTCGACATGACGCAAATGCACCTTCCCGCCGGGGCGGAGGGTGCATTTGCGTCATGTGGGCGGGGATCGCGGTCAGCGGCGGCGCCAGCGGAGCGCGGTCGTCGCCATGTAGACCGACATCGCGCCACCGAACAGCACGAACGTCACCGGCAGCGAGGTCGCGGCGATCGCTCCGAACGCGGCCGTCGCGGCCGGCATGAGGCCATCGTCGCCGAGTTTTTGGATCGAGACGACGCGACCGATCCCGTCGGCGGCGATCGTGCGCATGAACAGGGCGGCGAGGAGCGTCGATGCGGCACCCGCGGTCAGTCCGATCACGGCGCACGTCGCGAAGGCGGCCGGAACGATTCCGATGGCGAAGGACGCGACGGCGAGACCCTGGACGACGAGCAGCACGAAGCCGACGAGCGCGGGGCGCGTGGGCTTGAACCGTACGAAGACGAGCGCGCCCACCATCGCGCCGACGCCGAATGTCGCCTCGAGAGCGCCGAGGGTGGCGGATCCGGCTCCCATGTACTTCACGAGCAGCACGAGCCCGACGCTCATCGCGGGCGAGACGCAGAGGTTGAGCCCGAGCAGCGACAGCACGAGCGTGCGCGCCAGTTCGTCACGCCGGAGGTAGCGGAAGCCGCCAGCGATCGCGCGAAGCATCGGCTCGGGCGGTGCCGGAGTGCGGGGATACCTCGCGCGCAGGACGAAGACGAGGTAGACGATCACGCCGACGTAGGCGACGGCGTTCGCGGCCGCGGCGGCGGCGAGGCCGCCCCACGCCACGAGGACTCCGCCGGACGCCGCGCCGAGCATGTGCCCGATCCGCGACGCCGTCTGGCCGACGCCCGCGATCGCCGCGAAGTCCTCCTCGCGGACGAGTTGCCGCGTCAGCGAGGTGCTGGACGGTTCGAAGATCGCGTCGCAGATGCCGAACGCGATCGCGACGGCGAACAGGAGCGGCAACGTCTCGCCGGAGACGTTGATGGCGACCAGCGTGGCGATGAGGACGCCGACGCGCGCGACCGTTGTGGCGATCATGAGGAGCCGTGGATCCCAGCGATCAGCCAGCACCCCACCGACGAGCAGCGCGATGGCCCGCGGAATCGTTCCTGCGGTGATCACGAGTCCGGCGATCGCGGGAGAGGCAGCGGTAACGGCCGACCAGGCGATCGCGAGGATCCAAGCGGCGTCGCCGGCATCGGAGATCGCCTTCAGGAGGATCCAGCCGTGGACGGCGCGATCGCGATGGAACGGGGGAGCGACGGTAGTCATACGAGCACGCTAAGCGCGCCGCGCGCATTCGAAAAGACTTCTTGTATAAATTCATGGCGACCGGACGGTGGCACCGCCCAGGGCCGTCACAGTAGGGGGAAGGCGTGGAGGAACATGCGCACGGCCGCGCGGTCCGCGCCGTCGTCGTCATCGATGCCCTCGCGCCAGGCGCGGATGGTGGAGGCGATGGCGTCGCCGAGGGCGAGTAGCTCCTCCGGCGTCGCGCGCAGAACGTAATCGTAGCTGTGGGCTGCCTGTCGCCACGCCTCGGGTGCGTGCGGCGCCCGGCGCTTCCATTCGGCAAGTCGATCGACCTGGTACTGGATGTTCGCGCGCTCCATGTCGCGGGCGACCGCCTGGGCGGATCCGTCTTCGGCGAAGTCGTCGACCGACCAGCTGACCGACTTCGGGACGTTGCGCCACCAACTGGTGCGGCCGTCGGTTCTCAGATCAGCGGCGCGTTCGACGAGGGCCTCGCGCTCCAGCATCCGGAGGTGATGACTGACGCTCCCGACCTGCAGGCCGAGAGCGGCCGCGATATCGCCGACGCGAGAGGGGCCGTGCGCCGTGAGGTGATCGATGATGCGGCGGCGGTCCGGATGGAGGAACACGCGCAGGGTGTCGATGGAGGCCATGCGGCGACGGTAAGCCCGAGATGGGAATTCTACAAGTCAGCTTGAGTAAGAACCCGCGCGCGGCGCGGGAGGCTCCTTCGACGTCACGTAACTCGGAGATCTCACGAAACTCGGGCCGATTCTGCGGATCCGCCCGCGGTTCGTGAGATCTCCGCATTTCGTCGCGCGCAAAAAGGCCCGCTCCGAAGAGCGGGCCTTTTTGACGGTGCGACTCAGTCGCCGCGCAGGATCGCGAGCATGCGCAGGATCTCGATGTAGATGAACACCACGGTCGCCATGATGCTGAACGCCGCCGTCCACGCGAGCTTCGCGGGGGCGCCGTTGCGCACGCCGCGCTGCACCGCGTCGAAGTCGAGCACGAGCATGTAGGCACCCATCAGCACGACGACCACGCCGAGGATCAGGCCGAGCGGGATACCGGCGATCTCCATCGAACGCAGCCCGAACGCCATCCCCTCGGGGAGTACGCCGAACATCATCAGCCCGACGTTGAGCAGGGAGAACACGGCGTAGCCGACGAGCGCGATCAGCACGATCTTCGTCATCTTCGCCGACGCGCGGATCTTGCCGCTGGCGAAGAGGGCGAGCGTGGTGCCGATGACGGCGATCGACGCGAGGGCGGCCTGCATGACGATGCCCGGCCAGATCATCTCGAAGAACGCCGAGATGCCGCCGACGAAGAGCCCCTCCGCCACGGCGTAGGCCACGGCGAGGCCGGCGGGAGCGATCTTGTTGCGCATCCCGAAGGCGTAGACGAGGGTGATGACGAGCGTGCCGATGGCGCCGACGATCGCGGGGATCAGGTTGACGTCGCCGGTGCGCAGCGCTTCGATCGGGGAGAAGTTGCCGCCGAGCGTGATGAACCAGCTCACCGCGCCGACAGCGAGCATGATCGCGAACAAGACCGCCGTCTTGACGATCGTGTCTTCGTACGACATGCGGCCCGTCTGCGGCGTTCCCGCGGACGGGGCGGCGTACATGCCCTCGATGTGAGCCTGTTCGCCAGCGGACGGCGCCTGCGCGGGCTGCGGAGCGAGCGGCGTGGCGTATGCGCCCTGGGACGCGCCACGCTCGTTCGAGAAGTAAGGGTTATTGAATCCGGTGCTGGCCATTGCTGCGGTCACACTCCTGATCTGCCGGTCGCGTTTCGCGATTCGTCAAGCGTATCCGCCAATTACTATGTCTCGGCTGTATTCCGGTGGATTCGCGCGTCGCGCTCGTACGCTGGAGCGATGATCGCGATCATCGGCCACCGAGGTGCTCCCGGACACCTGCCGGAGCACACGCGCGGGTCCTATCTGCTGGCGATCGCGCAGGGTGTCGACGCGATCGAACCGGATGTCGTGGCCACGCGCGACGGGGTGCTCGTCGTGCGGCACGAGAATGACATCTCGTCGACCACCGACGTTTCGTCGCGTCCGGAATATGCCGACCGCCGCACCCGCAAGGTGATCGACGGGCGCACCACTGACGGCTGGTTCACCGACGACTTCACGTGGGACGAGCTGCGCACGCTGCGAGCGCGCGAGCGGATCCCCGAGATTCGCCCCGCGAGCGCGGCTCACGATAACGACGAACCGATCCTCGCGCTCACGGAGGTCCTCACGCTCGCGCGCGACGGTGGTGTCGGCGTGGTCGTCGAGCTCAAGCACGCGACGTACTTCGCGTCGATCGGTATCGATCTGGCTGCTCTCGTCGCGCGCGACCTACGCGCAAGCGGGTGGGACGGCGATCCCGCGCTCGTGATCGAGGCCTTCGAGCAGAACGCGCTCGAGCGCGTGCGCGAGGAGGGGATCCGCGCCCGATACGTCTATCTCATCGAGCGCACGGGATCGCCCGCCGATCGCATCGCACGCGACGGACGGGCCGCCCCGACGTATCGGGACCAGTTCGGCGCGCCCGCCGTGCTCGCCCCCGCCGTCGACGGCGTGAGCGTGCACAAGCACCTCCTCCTCGCCGCGAACGGCGCCGAGCTTGCCGCCCGCGTCCGCGACGCGGGGCTCGAGCTGTTCACCTGGACGTGCCGCCCCGAGAACGCCTTCCTCGAACGCCGCTTCCGGGGCCCAGGTGGGCGCACGGCGCACGGCCGATGGCGCGAGGAATGGCGCGAACTGCGCGACGTCGGCGCGACGGCGCTGTTCGCCGACCACCCCGATCTCGCGCGCGAGCTGTTCCCGCGAGAGTGATTACTGGGCGTCGTCCCAGAGGTTGGCGACGGCGTGGGCTGTGCCGCCCTGTCCCGGGCCGAGCAGGAAGATATCGCGCACCTGGCTCTCGGCGTCGATTGCATCGCCCGTCCCGATCAGATCGGCGAGGCGCTCGAAGTCGCTCGTCAGCGCCGCCGCGTCCTTGACGAGCGGGAACGTGCCGCGCAGGTTGCGCGTCATGTGCAGCCAGCTGTCGGAGATCGTCGCGGCGTAGACGGAGTTGCCGCTGTGCTCGGCGATGTAGTCGTTCAGCCTGCTGTAGGCGGCGTATGCGCTCGTCGGATCCGTGGCGAGCGCGCGTGCGATCTCGCGAGTCAGGTCCGAGGCATGAGCGCGCTCCTCCTCGCTCATCCGCGGGAGAGTGAGGTGCAGGCCGATGCCCAGCTGGTAGCCGATGAACTCGAGCGACTTCGCGGGCATCTCCGGCGTCACGTCGGTGACGCGCGTGTACCGGCTCGCCACCATCTCGATCAGGCCCTGCCGCTCGAGGCGTTGCAGCGCTTCGCGAACCGGCATTCGGGAGACGCCGAGGCGGTCGGCGAGTTCGCCGTCGCGCACACGCTGTCCGGGCGCAAGGGTGCCGTCGACAATCGACTCGCACAGACGTTCATACACGACATCGGCGAGACGTTTGGTCTCCGCCATCACCGGCTTCTCATCGCTCAGCACCGTTTTTCCCCCTGCTCGGTGTTCGGTCTCGATCCCGTAACTTTATACAGACGACCCTGACTGTCATCTCCAGAATTCGGTAGTTGGCAGGAAACTCACGCCAAGCGCTCGTTCGTCCGAGGTCTCTCCTAAGCTTGCAGGAGCCATGGCACATCCTCACGACGCACCCCTCGTTCCGACCGATCGCGACCCCTTACTCGACGGCCTCAATGAGCCGCAGCGCGAGGCGGTGCTCCATCGCGGTCCCGCTCTGCTCATCGTCGCGGGTGCCGGATCCGGCAAGACCCGCGTGCTGACGCACCGCATCGCGTCACTGCTGCGTTCCCGCGAGGCCTGGCCAAGCCAGATCCTCGCGATCACGTTCACGAACAAGGCCGCGGGCGAGATGCGCGAGCGTGTCGAGGAGCTCGTGGGTGAGCAGGCGAAGGGGATGTGGATCTCGACGTTCCACTCGGCGTGCGTGCGCATCCTGCGTCGCGAGGCCGAGCAATTCGGCTTCACCAAAGCATTCACGATCTACGACTCGGGCGATGTCCGGGCCCTCATGAAGCGGCTGGTGAAAGAGCATGAGGCTGACGCCTACGGTCTCACGCCGGCGTCGACACAGGCGCGGATCTCGATGCTGAAGAACGAGCTGCAGGATGCCGACGCGTACGCGCGTCAGGCGAACATGACGGATCCAGCTGAACGGGTCTTCGTCGAGATCTTCCAGGACTACACGCGCCGACTGCGCCAGGCGAACGCGTTCGACTTCGACGACCTGCTCGCGCAGACGGTCTACCTGTTCCGCGCGTTTCCGCAGGTCGCCGACGTGTACCGTCGGCGCTTCCGGCACATCCTCGTCGACGAGTACCAGGACACGAACCACGCGCAGTACCAGCTCATCCGCGAGCTGACGAAGCCGGCCTCGGGCGACGGCGTCGACGTCGGCGACGGAATGATCGCGTTGATGCCGGATGCGGCCGAGGCGGGTGCCTCCCTCACGGTGGTGGGAGATTCCGACCAGTCGATTTACGCCTTCCGCGGCGCCGACATCCGCAACATCACCGAGTTCGAGCGCGACTTCCCCGGAGCGCGGGTCGTGCTCCTCGAGCAGAACTACCGGTCGAGTCAGAACATCCTCGACGCGGCGAACGCGGTCATCAGCAACAACTTCGATCGCAAAGACAAGAAGCTGTGGACTGACCAGGGCGCAGGGCACACGGTCATCGGCTTCACCGGATACTCGCAACACGACGAGGCGCAGTTCGTCGCCGATGAGATCGAGTCTCTCCGCTCCAGCAGTGTCGGCTACGACGACATCGCCGTGTTCTACCGCACGAACTCGCAGTCGCGAGCACTGGAGGAGATCTTCATCCGCTCGGCGATCCCGTACCGGATCATGGGCGGCACCAAGTTCTACGACCGTGCCGAGATCAAGGACGCGCTCGCGTACCTCGTCGCCGTGGTCAACCCCGCCGACGAGATGGCGGTTCGTCGCATCCTCAACAAGCCGAAGCGGGGCATCGGCGCGGTGACCGAGACGAACATCGCGCGATTCGCCGCAGACAACGACCTCACGTTCCGCGACGCACTGGCGCACGCGGGGGAGATCGGGCTCGGGCCGAAGCAGCAGAAGGTCCTCGACCATCTCGACGCGGTGCTGCGCGAAGCACAGGAGATCCTGTTGCCGGCGTCCGGGGACGACGCGCCGCCGAGCGCCGTCGCCGAGGGCATGCAGGTGCTGCTGAACCGCTCGGGTTACCTCGATGCGCTGCGGCAGTCGCAGGATCCTCAGGACGAGGCGCGCGTCGAGAACCTCGACGAGCTCGTCGCGGTGACCCGCGAATTCGCACGGAACAACCCCGACGGCACGGTGATCGACTTCCTCACGGAGGTCGCGCTCGTCGCCGACAGCGACAACCTCGACGACGCGTCGGGCACGGTCTCCCTCATGACCCTGCACACCGCCAAGGGGCTCGAGTTCGACACGGTCTTTCTGACGGGGGTCGAGGAGGACCTGATCCCGCACCGCATCTCCGCGGGCGAGCCCGGCGGCCCGCAGGAGGAGCGACGTCTGTTCTACGTGGGCATCACGCGGGCGCGGCAGCGGCTCTTCCTCTCGCTCGCGATGACGCGTGCGCAGTTCGGCGAGGTCTCGGTCGCGATGCCGAGCCGCTTCCTTCAGGAGATCCCGGCCGGTCTGATCGATTGGCGGCAGTCTCCGGGCGACGTGAACTCGCGCGGCGGCACGCGCTCACGCGCTCTCAACGCGACGGCGCCGCGAGAGAACCGGTGGGGCTCCAAACCACTCGAGCCCTCGCGGTCGAAGGCGTCGCTCGCGGAGTTCACCAACCGCGTCACCGGAAAGGTGCGCGACAACGGCGACCTCGAGCTCGACCCGGGCGACCGGATCCGTCACGACGACTTCGGCGAGGGCGTCGTTGACGCGATCACCGGACAGGGGGCGAAGCGCATCGCCCACGTCCGTTTCGATTCCGCCGGCGCGAAGAAGCTCCTCATCAAGGTCGCGCCGATCGAGAAGCTGTAACGACCGGCTCTCCGCGCCTCCCGTACGCTGGGGACATGGGTCTTTTCTCGCGTAAGAAGAAGTCCGATCGCAGCGATGACGCAGCCGCGGCGCCGCAGCCGGAGGAATCTGCGGCCCCGCAGGACAGCGCGGACGACGCCCCCGCCGCGGAGAGCGTGCCCGAGGTGAACATCTCCTTCTCCGCCTACCAGGGCGTCGGCGCCGAATCGGGGCCGGAGGTGCAGTCTCCGGAGCAGAAGCGTGCCGAAGACGCGAAGCGTGCACAGGAAGCGCAGGCTGCGGCGCAGGACGGACCGCAGGCGGCGACTCGCCCGAGCGGATCCGCGCCGACGCCCGAGGGGGGCCGTCCCGTGCCGCCGCGTGAGCTGCCGTTCGCACCGGCCGCTCCGCCGACAGAGCTGGAGACGGTCAAGGGACTGCGCGACAACGGCCTCGTGCGCGACGCGCTCGCCGCGCTGCCGGAGAAGCCGCAACCGCAGCAACTCCTCGGCGTCGCGCGACAGCTGCTGCAGGGCCATGTGTTCCTGCGCGTCGACGGTGACGTGCGCGAGCAGATGCAGGAGAAGGGCAGCGCCCAGCTGAAGTTCGGTGTCGCGCGCACGGCCGACAAGACCTACATGCTCGTGTTCAGCTCCGGGCGCGCATTGAGCAAGGCCGTTCAGGGCGACGGGAACACGCAGACATCGGCGATCGCGCAGCCCGTGCCCCAGATCCTCGCGCACATGGTCGACAACGACTTCGACGGCATCATCATCGACAACGCGTCGGGTCAGAACCGCATCGTGCTCCCGCGCGAGGTCCTCGAGCGCGCCCGCGAGCAGGCGGATCCGCAGCTGCGCGTCAAGACGGCGCTCGCCCAGCCGCGCGACACCGAGACGCCGAAGAAGATCGTCGAGATCCTCGGCCAGCGCCCCCCGCTGTGGGTCGCCGTCGGTCCGTCGCCGCAGGACGAGACGAAGATGGGCATCGCGGAGGCGCGTCTCGCGAACGGCACCCGTCTGCTGCAGGTGTATTCGCACCCGCTCGAGGTCGTCGCCCAGGGGCGCAGCGAACGCGCGATGCCGTTCGGCATCGAGAAGGTCGCGAAGCTGCTGACGGATCACGCGGAGCTCGGCGGGATCCTCCTCGATCCCGCGGGCCCGCTGATGACGCTGACGCGCGACGAACTCACGCCGGTCATGCCGCTCGCGTCGGAGGCAGACCCCATCACCGAGGGTCCGTCCTCGACCGACCAGTAGGAGACGCCCCTAGACGAACGCCCCGACGCCGGTGACGTCGCGGCCGATGAGCAGCGCCTGCACGCTCTCCGTGCCCTCGTAGGTGTGAATCGCCTCGATGTCGACGAGGTGCTGCATGACGCGATTCTCGAGCAGGATCCCGTTGCCGCCCAGGAGGTCGCGGGCGTCGCGAGCGATGTCGCGTGCGGCTCGGGTGTTGGTGTACTTCGCGAGCGACGCCTGCGTCGGGCGCAGGTCGCCCGTTGCTTCGAGGTCGGCGAGTCGGCGACAGTAGAGCTGCATTGCGGTCAGCTGCGAGAGCATCCGCGTCAGTCGCTCCTGCACGAGCTGGAACGCGGCGAGCGGTTTGCCGAACTGCGTGCGTTCGCCCGCGTACTGGAGCGCGGCCTCATAGCACGCGGTTGCGTGGCCGAGCGCCGACCACGCGACGCCGGATCGCGTCGCGTACAGCACGCGGGACGTGTCCGCGAATGAGTGCGCGCCCGGCAGACGCGCGTCGAGCGGCACGCGCACGTCGTCGAGCACAATGCGCGCCTGGTGGATCGCGCGAAGCGACACCTTGCCCTCGATGACCTCCCCGCGATAGCCCGGCGTCTCCTGCGGGACGAGGAAGCAGCACACGCGACCGTCATCGGGATCCGATGGATCGACGAGCCGCGCCCAGACGAAGGTGATCCCGCCCGAGGCGCCGTTGCCGATCCACTTCTTCGCGCCGCGGAGCACCCAGGCGTCGCCCTCGCGCGTCGCGCTCGTCTCGAGACCGGTCGAGTCGCTGCCGTGATCTGGCTCGGTGAGCGCGAACGACCCGGGCACCTCACCGCTGTCGAGCCGTGCGAGCCATGCGTCCTTCTGTGCGTCGCTCCCGAACAGCGCGAGGGTCCGCAGCGCGAGTCCGCCCTGCACCGCGAGGATCGTCCCGAGGGAGCCATCGCCGCGGGAGAGCTCCATGTTCACGAGCCCCGCTGCGAGGGGCGAGAGGTGCGTGAGCCCCTCGTGCTCGACGCCGTCCGACATCACGTCGTGTCGGCCGAGAGCCTCGAGGACCTGTTCGTGCGGGTAGGCGGCGGTCTCCCACGCCGCGAGCAGGTCGTCGGCGACCTCACGCACGACGGCCCTGGCACGTTCCCACGCGTCGAGGTCGGCGCCGGCGACGTCATCGAAGACGCCGTAGTAGTCGGTGTCGAGGGGAGAGGTCACGGAATAGGAGCGCACGCGCTCGCCGGGAAACGTCTCATCTGCCATGCCGCCACGCTAGGAGCTGGAGCGCCGAGAGCGCGATGTGTTTGTCGTGCGCCCACAGTCGGTAGACTGAAGAACGGATCTTTTCGGAGGGCTGTCTCACATGATGTTCATACTGTCGCTGATCCTCTTCATCGGCGGCCTGTTCCTCTTCGGCGTCGCATTCGTCGCGCCGGCTTTCAACGGGCTCATCTTCACGCTCGGAATCCTCGCCGTGTGCCTCGCGATGGCGATTCCGATGTTCCGTAGCCAGTGGCGAACGAACCACAACAAGTAGATAGAAGGTAAAGCAAGGTGGATCTGTACGAGTACCAGGCACGAGACCTTTTCGAGAAGTACGGGGTGCCGGTGCTCGCCGGTATCGTCGCCGATACCCCCGAGGAAGCGAAGGCGGCCGCGGAGAAGCTCGGCGGCGTCGTTGTCGTCAAAGCCCAGGTCAAGATCGGCGGCCGCGGTAAGGCCGGCGGTGTGAAGGTCGCGAAGAACGCCGACGAGGCCTACGAGGCCGCACAGGCGATCCTCGGTCTCGACATCAAGGGGCACGTCGTGCGCCGCGTCATGGTGGCCGCGGGGGCGAACATCGACCGCGAGTTCTACTTCTCCGTGCTCCTCGACCGTGCCAACCGCTCTTACCTGTCGCTGTGCAGCGTCGAGGGCGGCATGGAGATCGAGCAGCTCGCCGTCGAGAAGCCGGAGGCGCTCGCGCGGATCGAGGTCGACCCGCTCACGGGCATCGACAAGCAGAAGGCGCTCGAGATCGCGAAGGCGGCGGACTTCCCCGCCGAGCTGATCGAGAAGGTCTCCGACGCGTTCGTGAAGCTCTACGAGGTCTACACGGGCGAGGACGCCACGCTCGTCGAGGTCAACCCGCTGGTCCTGACTGCTGAGGGCGACATCATCGCGCTCGACGGCAAGGTGTCGCTCGATGAGAACGCCTCGGAGGTGCGCCACCCGGAGCACGCCGAGCTCGAGGACAAGGGCGCGGCCGACCCGCTCGAGGCGAAGGCCAAGGAGGCCGGCCTCAACTACGTCAAGCTCGACGGCGAGGTCGGCGTCATCGGCAACGGCGCAGGCCTCGTGATGTCGACGCTCGACGTCACCGCATACGCCGGAGAGAACCACGGCGGCGTGAAGCCGGCGAACTTCCTTGACATCGGCGGCGGCGCCAACGCACAGGTCATGGCCAGCGGCCTCGACGTGATCCTCGGCGACGCGCAGGTCAAGAGCGTGTTCGTGAACGTCTTCGGCGGCATCACCAGCTGCGTCGCGGTCGCAGAGGGCATCGTGAAGGCCCTCGAGATCCTCGGCGACGCGGCGTCGAAGCCGCTCGTCGTGCGTCTCGACGGCAACCAGGTCGAAGAGGGGCGTGCGATCCTCGCCGAGGCGAACCACCCGCTCGTCACCCTGGCGGCAGGCATGGACGAAGGCGCCGACAAGGCCGCCCAGCTGGCGAACGCGTGAGATAAGGACTTATTCGATGTCGATCTACCTCAACAAGGATTCCAAGGTCATCGTCCAGGGCATCACCGGCGGTGAGGGCAGCAAGCACACCTCCCTGATGCTCAAGGCCGGGACGAACGTCGTCGGCGGCGTGAACGCACGCAAGGCCGGCACGACCGTGACACACGAGAAGCCCGGTGCGGGCGAAGTCGAACTGCCGGTGTTCGCTTCCGTCAGCGAGGCGATGGAGGCGACGGGCGCCGACGTGTCGGTCGCCTTCGTGCCGCCGAAGTTCACCAAGGACGCGATGATCGAGGCCATCGACGCCGAGATCCCGCTCCTCGTCGTCATCACCGAGGGCGTCCCCGTCGGCGACGCCGCGGAGGCGTGGGCGCACGCCAAGAGCAAGGGCGGCACGACGCGCATCATCGGTCCGAACTGCCCCGGCATCATCACGCCCGGGGAGGCGCTCGCCGGCATCACGCCCGCGAACATCACGGGCAAGGGGCCGATCGGCCTCGTCTCGAAGTCGGGCACGTTGACGTACCAGATGATGTTCGAGCTGAACGACTTCGGCTTCTCGACGGCGATCGGGATCGGCGGCGACCCGGTCATCGGAACGACGCACATCGATGCGCTCGAGGCGTTCGAGAACGACCCCGAGACGAAGGCGATCGTGATGATTGGCGAGATCGGCGGCGACGCCGAGGAGCGTGCGGCGGAGTACATCAAGGACAACGTCACCAAGCCCGTCGTCGGCTACGTTGCCGGCTTCACGGCTCCCGAAGGCAAGACGATGGGTCACGCGGGTGCCATCGTCTCCGGATCCGCGGGCACGGCGGCCGCGAAGAAGGAAGCCCTCGAGGCCGCAGGCGTCAAGGTCGGCAAAACCCCGAGCGAGACGGCGCAGCTCATGCGGGAGATCCTGCAGGCGAGCTGATCGACGCGCGAAGGGGCCCCGGCGGATCATCGTCCGCCGGGGCCCCTTCGCGTTCCCGGCCTGATCGGCCGGCCCGCATCGACCAAGTGCGCCGCGGCCGGGGTGGGATCACCGGATCCGCAGTCTGCTCCCGGTAGCCTCATACGCCTATGCACCGTGTCCTCGTCGCCGTCCTGGCCGCCGTCGACGCGCTCGTCGCGGTTGCGGTCGGGCTCGTCGCAGTGCTCGCGCCGTTCACTCTCCTGTGGATCGCCGCGTTCGGCGACGTCGATGCGTGGGATGCGCTGTGGCCCGCGACCGCGCGCGTCTGGCAGCTCGGACACCTTGTGCCGGTGCACCTCGACCTCGGTGATGCCGCGAGTCTGCTCGGCGTGCCCGACCGCGGTGCCGCGTTTTGGGTGAGCATCGCTCCGCTGCTCTTCGCCTGCTTCACCCTCATCTTCGCCGCTCGTTCGGGTGCGCGAGCGGCTGGGTCCGACGCGCCGATCATCGGGGTCGTGACCGGAACCGCGGTGATCGCGCTCACGTCCGGCGTCGTTGCCGTCACGAGCGCCAACCCGGTGGCGTCGATCACCACGTGGCAGGGCGTCGTGCTCCCCGCCGCCGTGTACGCCGTGGGCGCCGCGGCTGGAGCGGTCCGCGCGGCGTGGCGCGATGGCGATGACGGCGTCATCGACCGGATCCATGATGCGGTCGACGGTTGGAGCCCCGCGTGGCGTGTGGCGCCGACGCTCGTCGTTCGCGGCACGGCGACGGTCGTCGTCGGCCTCATCGGAGCGGCCGCGCTGCTGCTCGCCGCACTCATCGCGCTCCGCGGCGGCGAGGTCATCAACCTCTTCGAGCGGGCGCACGTCGACCTCGTGGGCCTGACGACGCTCACACTCGCGCAACTCGCGTACATCCCCACCTTCATCGGGTGGGGGGTCGCGTGGATCGCCGGCCCCGGCTTCGCGATCGGCGCCGACACCGCCGTGTCGCCGTCGGGGACGTCGCTGGGTGTGCTGCCGGGCGTGCCGATGCTCGGCGTCATCCCCGAGGGAGGATCCGGCTGGGCGCTGCTCATCGTGCTCGTTCCCGTCGCGCTCGGCGCGCTCGCCGGATGGATCGCACGGCGCTCGTACGCCGAGGAGTGGGCGTTCGACGGTGACGGTGACGAGCGTTTCGCGCCGCGCGTGGCCATCGCTGCCGGAATCGCTGTCAGCTCGGGCGCTCTCGCCGCGCTCATCGCGGCCACGTCGGCCGGATCCATGGGGCCCGGCCGACTTGCCGTCGTGGGGCCCGACCCCGGACCCGTGGCGCTCACGGTCGGGATCGAGGTGCTCGTCGGAGCCGCGATCCTGCTGCTCGCACCCGTGCGGCGACCGCTCACGTGGGACGACCTCGCCGACGACGATGCGGACGACGCCGACGAATCGGCAGCGGAAGGCGGGGTCCGCAGCGCCCCCTAGACTGGGGGCGTGCTGAAAGTCGCGGTCCTCATCTCGGGCGCCGGTTCCAACCTGCGTGCCTTCCTCGAGGTCGCGTCCGACCCGAACTACCCGGCGCGCGTCGTGGCGGTCGGAGCCGATCGCGAGGCCGACGGCCTCGCCCACGCGGAGAACGTCGGCGTGCCGACGTTCTCCGTGCCGTTTCGCGACTTCCCCTCGCGAGACGAATGGGGCGCCGCGCTGACCGCGCAGCTGCGCACGTACGCGCCCGACCTGATCGTGCTGAGCGGGCTGATGCGCCTGCTGCCGCAGGCCGCCGTCGACGAGTTCGCGCCGCACATCATCAACACGCACCCCGCTTACCTTCCCGAGTTCCCGGGAGCGCACGGCGTGCGCGACGCGCTCGCCGCCGGCGCCGTCGAGACCGGGGCGAGCGTCATCCAGGTCGATGGCGGCGTCGACTCGGGAACGATCCTGGCCCAGGAGCGCGTGCCGGTCGAAACCGGTGACACCGAGCCGACGCTGCACGCTCGCATCAAGCCTGTCGAACGCCGCCTCCTCTCCGACGTGGTGCGTCGGATCGCGACCGGCGACCTCATCCTGACCTGACCCCGACATCACAAGGAGATCCCATGGCCGGCCCGAGCAACGATCCTTCGCTCTATCGCCACCGCGACGTGGTTCCGATCAAGCGGGCGCTGGTGTCCGTCAGCGACAAGACCGACTTGCTCCCGCTTGCGGCAGCGCTCGCGGGCGCGGGCGTCGAGATCGTCTCCACCGGCTCGACGGCGGCGAAGATCCGCTCGGCGGGCCACGAGGTCACCGACGTCGCTGAGGTGACCGGTGTGCCCGAGATGCTCGACGGGCGCGTCAAGACGCTGCACCCGAACGTGCACGGTGCGCTGCTGGGCGACCTGCGCCTCGAGCACCACGAGTCCCAGCTGACCGAGTTGGGCATCAAGCCGTTCCAGCTCGTCGTCGTCAACCTCTATCCGTTCGTCGAGACGGTGCAGTCGGGCGCCGAGGGCGAGGGCGTCGTCGACCAGATCGACATCGGCGGCCCGGCGATGGTGCGCGCGTCCGCGAAGAACTACGCGAACGTCGCGATCGTCGTGAACCCGTCGTCGTACACGTCGATCATCGACGCTGTGAAGAAGGGCGGCACCTCGCTGCAGGAGCGCAAGGAGCTCGCCGCGCGTGCGTTCGCGCACACCGCCTCGTACGACACCGCCGTCGCGCAGTGGTTCGCGGAGGAGACGATGGAGGGCGAGACCGTCCTTCCCGACCATCTCACGGTCCAGGCCGAGAAGATCGAGGACCTGCGCTACGGCGAGAACGCTCACCAGCGCGCCGCCATCTACACGCGCGTCGGCGGGCACGGCATCGCGCAGGCCGAGCAGCTGCAGGGCAAGCCGATGTCGTTCAACAACTACACCGATGCCGATGCCGCGCTCCGTGCGGCGTACGACATGGTCCTGCCGGCTGTGGCGATCATGAAGCACGCCAACCCGTGTGGCATCGCGATCGCCGATCCGAAGGCGCTCGACGCGATCGCGAGCGCGCACCTGCGCGCCCACGAGTGCGATCCGCTGTCGGCCTTCGGCGGCGTGATCGCCGCCAACCGCCCGGTCACGCTGAAGATGGCAGAGAACCTGCGCGACATCTTCACGGAGGTCATCGTCGCTCCCGACTTCGAGCCCGACGCCCTCGAGATGTTCCGGTCCAAGAAGAACCTGCGTCTGCTGAAACTGCCGTCGAACTGGCAGCAGGAGCGTATGGACATCCGGCTCGTCTCCGGCGGGCTCCTCCTCCAGGACGCCGACCTGTTCCCCGACGACGACTTCGAATCGGTCGCCAAGAACTGGGAGCTCGTCGCGGGGGAGGAGCCGGACGTGCCGCTCGCCGATCTCGTCTTCGCGTGGAAGAGCAGCCGTGCGGTCAAGTCGAACGCCATCGTGCTCGCGAAGAACATGTCGACGGTGGGCATCGGTATGGGGCAGGTCAACCGCGTCGACTCGTGCCGCCTCGCCGTGGAGCGCGCCGGCGACCGCGTGGCGGGCACCATCGCCGCCTCCGACGCGTTCTTCCCGTTCTCGGATGGCCCCGAGGTCCTGATGGACGCGGGCGTCAAGGTCATCATCCAGCCCGGTGGCTCCGTGCGAGACGAAGAGACCATCGAACTCGCGAAGTCGCGTGGCGTGTCCATGTACTTCACGGGGGAGCGTCACTTCTTCCACTGATCCGCGGCTCACCGAGCGGCACCACGGGCGACAGCCTTTCAGCATGACGTATGCTGAAAGGCTGTCGCTTTCTGCGCAATCATCTGTGGGGATCCATGTCTTCTCAAAACGCCTCTGGCGCGCGTCCGCGCCTTCCGCTCCACCGCGCCCTCCTGCGACTCCTGCCGTTCGCCCGGAAAGACCTTCCGCGTATCGCGCTCGGCGGGTTCTCGGCGCTCGGGGCGTCGATCGTGGCGCTGCTGATCCCGACCGCACTCGAATGGATCGTCGGCGGACCGATCTCCAGCGGTGCGACGAGTGCGGTGGTGTGGGGGGCTATCGCCGTTCTCGGCCTCGGGCTCGTCGAGGCGGGGCTCGTCTGGCTGCGCCGCTGGCTCGTGCTCGCCCCGGCCACTGCGATCGAGTACAACCTCCGGCAGCGGTTCTACAACCGCCTCCAGAAGCTCCCGATCGAGTTCCACGACCGGTGGCAGGGCGGTCAGCTGCTCAGCCGCATGATGCAGGACCTCGGCGTGATCCGTCGCTGGATGGCGTTCGGTCTCATCATGCTCGTGGTCAACCTGCTGACGGTCGTGCTCGGATCGGTGCTGCTGTTCCAGTGGCACTGGATGCTCGGCACGATCTTCGTGGTGTCCGGCATTCCGCTGTGGATCAGCGCCGTGCGCTTCGAACGCACCTACGGCCGCCTGGCGCGCATGAGCCAGGACCAGCAGGGCGACATCGCGACGAGCGTGGAGCAGAGCGTGCATGGCATCCGCGTGCTCAAGGCATTCGGCCGCGGCCCGTACGCGCTGCAGAAGTTCCGTCGACAGGCCGAGACGCTCCGCGGCACCGAGATGCAGAAGGCTCGCGCAATCGCTGGCATCGACTTCGTGCTCGTCCTCATGCCGGAGCTCGCCTTCGCGGCGTCGCTCGCGCTGGGGATCTGGCTCGCGGCGACGGGACAGATCGCCATCTCCGAGCTGTTCGCATTCTTCGCGATGGCGACGATCCTGCGCTGGCCGATCGAGTCGATCGGATTCCTGTTCTCCTTCATGCTCGACGCCCGCACGGCGACGGACCGCGTGTTCGAGATCTTCGACGCGGTCGACACGATCACCGACCCGGCCGAGCCGGTCACGATCGCCGAGCCACGGGGTGCGCTCGTCTTCGATGACGTGCACTTCCGCTACCAGGACGCGCGCGACCACGAGCGCGATCTGCTCGATGGCATCGAGCTGTCGGTCGAACCGGGCGAGACGATGGCGCTCGTGGGGCTGACCGGATCCGGCAAGACGACGCTGACGACGCTGCCGACCCGGTTGTACGACGTGACGGAGGGAAGCGTCACACTCGACGGCGTCGACGTGCGCGACCTCGCGCTCGTCGAGCTGCGCACGCACATCGCGACCGCCTTCGAGGACGCGACACTGTTCTCCGCCTCGGTGCGCGAGAACGTGCTGCTCGGACGCGACGACCTCGACGTCTTCTCGGAGGAAGCCGAGCGGGTGCTCCGCGAGGCGCTGGGCGTTGCCCAGGCAGAGTTCGTCGACGACCTGCCGGAGGGCACCGAGACGATGATCGGCGAGGAGGGGATGAGTCTCTCCGGTGGACAGCGCCAACGACTCGCTCTGGCACGCGCGGTCGCCGCCCGGCCGCGCGTGATCGTGATGGACGACCCGCTGTCGGCGCTCGATGTCAATACGGAAGAGCGCGTGCAGGTCGAGCTGAAGCGCGTGCTCGCCGGCACCACGGCCCTGATCATCGCGCACCGGCCATCGACGGTCGCGCTCGCCGACCGCGTTGCGCTTCTCGAAGACGGCCGGATCTCCGCCGTCGGAACCCACAGTGAACTGCTCGCCGGGTCGGCGAGCTACCGACGGGTGCTCTCCAGCCTCGAGGCCGAGGACCGCGAGGAGAGCGCGCAGCGCCTTGACCCCGCGCAGGAGCTCGACGAGCAGAAGGAGGCGGGACGATGAGCGGAACCGTCCACGGCGTCGCCGGCGAAGACCGCAGCGACTACACGAAGGTCGAGAGCAAGGCGATCCGGAGTCGTTCCTGGCGTCTGCTCCTGTCCCTCATCGCGCCCATGAAGTGGCGCGTGATCCTCACGGCGGTCGTCGTCGTCGCGCAGACGGCCGTGCGCGTGCTCGGACCCGCTCTGCTCGGCCTCGGTCTCAACGCGGCGCTGCCAGCGGTGCTCGAGGGAGAGGACTGGGGGCCGACGTGGCTGATCGCGGGAGCGTACACCGGCACCGCCATCGTCGGCGCGGCCCTCCTCGCCTGGTACGACCTGCTGGCGGCCCGCGTCACGCAGACCGTGCTGCTGGATCTGCGTACGCGCGTGTTCCGCCACACGCAGAGACTGAGCCTCGAGTTCCACGAGACCTACACATCGGGTCGCATCATCTCGCGTCAGACGAGCGACCTCGACACCATCCGCGAGCTGCTCAACGGCGGCCTCACGCAGCTCGTCAACGGCGTGCTCTACGGCGTCTTCACCTTCGTTGCGCTCGTGATCGTCGACTGGCAATCGGGCCTCGTCATCGTCGTCATGCTCGTGCCGCTCTCGCTGCTGCTGCGGTGGTTCTACCGCCGTTCGCAGCTCGCCTACCGCTCGACGCGCGTCATCAGCGCGCAGGTGATCGTCAAGTTCGTCGAGACGATGACCGGGATCCGCGCCGGCAAGGCGTTCCGCAGCGAGCCGCGCAACGAGGTGACCTTCGGCAAGCTGTCATGGAACTACCGCGAGGCGAACATGCGCGTGATCCGCCTGTTCGGCACCTTCGAGCCCGCGCTGATGGCGATCTCGGCGTTCGCGATCGGCATCGTCGTCCTCTGGGGCGGCGTGCGGATCACGTGGGAGGAGTTCTCCGTCGGCCTGCTGCTGAGCGTCGTGCTGTACGTGCGCAACTTCTTCACGCCGCTGCAGGAGGTGGCGATGTTCGTCAACTCCTTCCAGTCGGCATCCGCCGCTCTCGAGAAGGTGTCGGGCGTGCTCGAAGAAGGGCTCTCGGTTCCGGATCCCACGAACCCGGTCGCCATCGAGACGGCGCGCGGCCACCTGCTCTTCGACGACGTCACGTTCGGCTATGGCGAGGGGCGGACGGTGCTGCCGCACTTCCGTCTCGACATCCCCGCGGGGCAGACCGTCGCTCTGGTCGGTACGACCGGCGCGGGTAAGTCGACGCTCGCAAAGCTGCTGTCGCGGTTCTACGACCCGACGCGCGGCGCCGTGCGCCTCGACGGCATCGATCTGCGCGACCTCGACCCCGGCGACATGCGCCGCGCGATCGTCATGGTGACGCAGGAGGCGTATCTGTTCAGCGGGTCCGTCGCCGACAACATCGCCCTCGGACGCCCGGGCGCTTCGCCGGAAGAGATCATCGCGGCCGCGAAGGCGGTGGGCGCGCACGAGTTCATCGAGCAGCTTCCCGATGGATACGACACCGACGTCAACAAGCGCGGCGGGCGGGTCTCTGCCGGGCAGCGACAGCTCGTCTCGTTCGCGCGGGCGTTCCTTGCGGATCCGGCCGTCTTGATCCTCGACGAGGCGACGGCGTCGCTGGACATCCCGTCCGAACGCGCGATTCAAGACGCGTTGCAGACGCTGCTGGCGGATCGTACGGCGATCATCATCGCGCACCGCCTCTCGACGGTCGAGATCGCCGATCGTGTGTTGGTGATGGAGTACGGCGAGATCATCGAGGACGACAGCCCCGAGGCGCTCAAGCAGGGGGCCGGAAAGTTCGCGCAACTGCACAAGGCGTGGCAGGACTCGCTGGTCTGAATCTCGCGATCGCGAAGGGTTGGCGGCGGCGCTCCGACATATGGGGGAGGAAGGGTATCGGAGCTCCGCCGCCAGTCTGTGGGGCCGAGGCTACAGCAGGATCTCGGCGACTACTTCACCGTACTCGGATTCGCCGACGGGCGTGAAACCGACTCGGCGGAAGAAGGCCTCCGGACCGAGTTCTCCGGCTTCATAGACGACCGTGAGGCGATCGGCCCCGCGACGGCGCGCCTCTTCGAGCACCGCTTCGACCGCGAACCGGCCCGCGCCACGACCCTGGGCCTCAGCGTCGACGTTGATGCGCCACAGCGCGGCACGCAGGTAGTCGCTCGGTGCCTCGGGATCGAAGTACGCGCGAATGAAGGCGACGACACCGCCCTCGCCATCGATCACGACCCGCTGCCAGGTCTTCTGCGGGTCGGCGACGCCCATTTCGACCGCGTAGGTCGTGGGCGCGATGAACTCTTCCTGACCTGGCTTCAGGCTCAGGCTGTTGGCCGCAACGATTGTGGCGGCGGACAGCTCTTCGACGTGCAGCTCGCTCATGCCCTCAGCGTAGAGCACTCGGCGGGGCGACGGGGCGGCGTTTCCCGGCATTAGTCCTGGACGGTGACGGGAGAACCGGTCTGCAGGAAGTAGTAGACCCACTCGGCGGCACTCTCGGTGAGGTTCACGCAGCCGTGGCTCATGTACGCGCCCGGGCCGAAGTTGCTGTGCCAGTAGGTGCCGTGGAAACCCTGGTCGCCGTTGAAGTAGGTGACGAAGGGGACGTCGGCCGTGCAGTAGTCGAATCGACCGCCGGGAACGTACTCGCCCTCGGCGTCGCACGAGCCCATGTCCTGGATCGTGAGCTGGCCGTAGACGGGATAGGTGCCGTTGACCGTCTCGTGACCAGGCTTGCCGAGCGCCATCGGGAAGCTCTTCATGAGCTTCTCCTCGCCGTCGTTGACGGTCTCGTAGAAGTGCGAGTGGCCGTCGCTCTTGTCGACGACCGCGCGGCGGAAGCGTTCCGTACGCTCGTGCGCCACCTTCTCGCCCGTGAGCGCGACCTCGGCGGGCTCGAGGGACGTCAGCTGCGCCTCGATCTCCTGGGCGATGCCGTCGGTCCCCGTGACCGAGTAGCCGTCCTGACCTTCGGTGATGACCTTGCTCACGTTGCCGGACGCATCGACCACGACGTCGGCGTCGACGGGCTCCTGATCGACCTGCTGTGGCAGGGCGTCGACGTACTTCTGGATGAGGTCGGTCTTCGCCTGCACGTCGACCGTTCCGTCGTCGGTCACGGCGACGTCGAGCCAGCTGGCGACCTTCTTGGTGCCCGCCTCGTCAACGGTGTCGCCGTCGAGCGTGAAACTCACTCCGCTGACTGCCGTGTTCAGCTTCTCGGCGGTTGCGGCCGCATCCGCCTCGACGAAGGGCGCGGTCGTCTCGGTGATGGACGCGTCGACCGAGATCGACGGCGTGGTTCCCGCGGCGAGGATCGTCTCACCCGACGCGAGCGCCTGCACCGTCTGCGCGCTCGCGAGCTGCTCGGAGACCGCCTGGATGAACGCCTCGGTGTCGATGCCGTGGCCCTTTTCATCCGGCACCGCGATGTAGGAGTCGTCCTGGAACTCGACCTGCGCGTTGACGGGCGCCGTGTGGAGGTCGGGGAACGCTTTCTCGAGCGCGTCGCTCGTGACCGCCTCGTCGACAGTCAGCTCGCCCTCGACCGCGCCGGGGTTCCACTCGCCGATCTTCCACAGCGGGTAGGCGTCCTTGACGGCCTCCGCGGTCTGCTCGGCGTCGACGGCGAGACCGAGATCCTCGCCCGTGAACGATGCCGACTGCCCCTCGACCTCGACCGTGATGGAGGCGTCCTGAACGCCCGCCGACAGCGCTTCGGCGGCGCCGCCCGTGGTCTGCATGCCGACGTCGGTGCCGAGCACCGTCACGCCCGGAGCGGTGAGGGTAGTGCCGACGAGCACGAGCGCGCCCGCGGCGACGACGGAGACCACCGGGATCCCGATGCCGAGCCAGAGCTTGCGCGGGGAGCGCCTCTTCTGCTCCGGCTCCACCCACTCGACACGTGGTGCATCCCCCGGTTCGGCGGGACGCGTCGCCAGCTCGGTCATCGTTTCTCTCCCCATATCGCGCGTCGAGACGCGGTCTTCCACCGCCATGTTAGGTTGCGGATCCGACGAGTGAGCAGAAAACCGGTCACGAACAGTTCACGATCGCCTGGGCGAAGGTGACAAGATCGATGTGAACCCGCTCCATCGACCCGGAGGAACCCGTGGCTGAAGTCGTCATCGTCCCGGACCGCCCCACGGCCGGTGCCCTTGTCGCCGATCACATCGCCGCCCTCATTCGTCGTCGACCGGACGCCGTGCTGGGGCTCGCGACAGGATCCACACCGCTGCCCGTGTATGCGGCGATGCGCGAGCGACTGGCGGACGTCGATGTGTCACGCGTGCGCGGTTTCGCGCTCGACGAGTATGTGGGCATCGATCCGGCGCACCCCGAGTCGTACTCCTCGGTCATCGCGCGTGAGGTCGTCGAACCGCTCGGCCTCGACCCCGACCGGATCCTCACCCCGCCGGCCCACGACGCCGATCTCGAGGGCGCCGGCGAGCGTTACGACGCCGCGATCCGCGACGCGGGCGGCATCGACGTGCAGCTGCTGGGCATCGGCACCGATGGCCACATCGGATTCAACGAGCCGGGATCCTCCTTCGCCTCGCGCACTCGGGTCAAGACGCTCACGCGGCAGACGCGCGAGGACAACGCGCGCTTCTTCGACTCGATCGATGAGGTGCCGCGACACTGTCTGACGCAGGGGCTCGGCACGATCCGCGACGCGCGGCACCTCGTGCTCCTCGCGTTCGGCGAGGGGAAGGCGGCCGCCGTCGCCGGCGCGGTCGAGGGGCCGGTCTCCGCGCTGCTGCCCGGATCCGCGATCCAGCTGCACTCGCACGTGACGGTTGTCGTCGACGAGGCCGCGGCATCTCAGCTCAAGCTCGCCGATTACTACCGGGATACCTACGCGCACAAGCCGGAATGGCAGACGCTCTGACTCACTCAGCGTCGACGAATACCTTGCCGGGGTTCAGGATCCCCGTCGGGTCGAACACACGCATGATGTCGCGTTGAAGTCGCCACTGATCGTCGCCGAGCTCGTCGGCGAGCCAGCGGGCCTTCAGCACACCGATGCCGTGCTCGCCGGTGAGGGTGCCGCCGAGTGCGACCGCCGCGCGGAAGAGATCGTCCGCGGCCGCCCAGATGACATCGGGTACCTCGTCGCCGTCGAAGATGAAGTTCGGATGCAGGTTGCCGTCGCCCGCGTGCGCGACCGTCGGGATCCGTACGCCGTGCTCGCGTTCGACCCGTGCGATCTCGTCGAACATCTCCGCCATGCGCGAGCGTGGCACGGAGACGTCCTCGACGAGCGTCGACCCGAGCGCCGACAACGCGTGGTGCATCGCGCGACGGATGCGCAGCAGGTGCTCGCCCTCCTCGCGATCGCGCGTGAGCGAGACGTCCTGCGCGTGCCCCGCGAGGATCTGCGCGATGCCGTCGGCCTCCGCCGCGGCGGCCGGGCCATCCGTCTGGATCGCCAGGAGAGCGGCGCCGTCGGCGGGAGGCTCGAGCCCCAGCAGGTCGTGCGCGGCCCGCAGCGACAGAGCATCCATGAGCTCCATGATCGCGGGGTGGATCCCGGACGCGGTGACGGCGGCGGAGGCCGCGGCCGCATCGCGGACGGTCGGGAAGGTGGCGGTGAGCGTGCAGACGTCGCCGGGGACGAGGCGGCGAAGTTTGAGGGTCGCCCCGACGATGACGCCGAGCGTCCCTTCGGATCCGATCATGAGGCTCGTGATGTCGAGGCCCGTGACGCCCTTGACGCTGCGGTGTCCCGTGGAGATCAGGCGGCCGTCGGCCAGCACCACGTCGAGGCCGAGCACCGCGTCTCGCGTGACGCCGTACTTCGCGCACAGGAGCCCGCCCGCGCCGGTCGCGATGTTGCCGCCGACCGTCGCGATCGCACGGCTCGCCGGATCGGGGGCCCACCAGAGCCCGTGCTGCGCGAGCTGCGCATTGAGATCCGCGTTGACGATGCCGGGTTCGACGACGGCGAGCTCGTCGTCCGGAGAGATCTCGAGGATCCGGGTCATCTCGGCGACCGAGAGCGCGATCTCGCCGGCGCCGGCGTTGCTCGCTCCCGCGACGCCCGACATCGCCGCCTGGGTCACCACCGGCGTCCCCGTCGCGTGCGCGATGCGCATCGTGGTGCGCACGTCCTCGACGCTCCGAGCGCGGACCACGGCGATCGGCGGTGCCGACGCCGCGTGTCCGGAACGATCGCAACGTGCGCGGTCGAGGGCATCCGGATCCGTCGTCACCCGGGGGCCGAGCGCGGAGCGGAGCTGATCGAGGACGGAAACCATCCCTCCAGTATGGCTACCGCGCGGTGTCGCGTCGCAACACGAACACACCGACGACGATGCAGAAGACACCGACCGCGATGCCGGCCCACGCGAGCTCGAGCGCCCAGAGCGCGAGCGTCGCGCTGACGAAGACCAGCAATTCCACCACCAGTCGCACGAAGCGCGGCAGGCGGATCACCGCCTTCGGTGAGATGAAGAGCGCCCACACGAGGATCGCGGCGACCGGTGCGCCGACTCCCGCAAGGATGTTCCACGGCATCGGCCACGCGAGAAACCCCCACACGGCCAGCGCGCCGAACGCGAGCAATTCGCTCACGAGGCGCAGCACATCGAGCGCGGTCACGCGCGGGCCGACGCCCGCGCGGAAGGTCTCGGAACTCATGCCGCCAGTGTATTGCGCGACTCCTGCAGGATCCGTCAGAACCGGTCGTGCGACGACGGCCGCCGGGCAATAGGCTGGGACGGATTCATCGTCGGTGCCACTGGGGATGCCGGACGATGTGACGAGAAGGGGAACACTGTGGGCGGATTCTTCGCGGCAATCGGCGGGGTCGGCATCGTCATTGCGATCATCATTCTGCTGGTCGTCGCGGCGATCATCGGGCTGATCATCATGCTCGTGCTGCGGGCCTGGTACAAGGTCGCGCGTGCTGACGAGGCGCTCGTCGTCGTCGGACGGCGACGCAAGAAGGGCGCGGCGGCGACCTCCGCGATGACGGTGATCCGCGGCGGTGGCGCGATCGTGAACCCGATCACGCAGCGCGCCGAGACGCTGTCGTTGCGCGCACGGCAAATCATGGTGCAGCCGACCGCACAGTCGATCCAGGGCGTCACGGTCGACGTCACGGGCGTGGCGCTCGTGAAGGTCGGCTCCGACAGCGAGTCGATCGCCCGCGCGGCGGAGCGCTTCGTCTCACAGGACAAGGCGATCGAGGTGTTCACGACCGAGCAGCTCGAGGGTGCGCTGCGCGGCGTCGTGGCGACGCTGTCGGTCGAGCAGCTCATGCGGGATCGCCAGGAGCTCAGCGACCAGATCGCGACCCTGATCAAGAGCGACCTCGAAGAGCAGGGCCTCGTCCTCGACAGCTTCCAGATCCAGGGGATCACCGACGAGAACGGCTACGTCCACGCCCTCGGCGCGGAAGAGGTCTCGAAGGTGAAGCGTCAGGCCGAGATCGCGCGGATCGACGCGGCACGACAGATCAAGGCGCGCGAGATCGCGACGAGCGAGGAGACCCTCGTCGAGCAGACCGCGTACGACAAGAACGAAGCGGCCGCCGCAGCCGATGTCGGCGAGGCGCGTGCCGAGGCCGAGCAGGCGGAGGCGCTCGCGCGGGCACGCGCCGAGCAGGGCGTCCTCATGCAACAGGCGGAGAACCGCCAGGCGCAGCTGGACGCCGACGTCAAGCGCGTCGCGGACGCAGCGCAGTACGAGGAGCAGAAGCAGGCGGACGCCCGTGCCTACTCGCGGGTGAAGGACGCCGAGGCGGCGGCCGACGTGCAGCGCCGCGAGGCCGATATCAACGAATACCACCGCCAGAAGAAGGCCGACGCCGACGCGTACGCGCAGATCAAGGCGGCGGAGGCCGACGCGGAGAAGGCCGAACGCGAAGCGCAGGCGATCCGCGTGCAGGCGGAGGCCGAAGCCGATGCCGCGCGGACGAAGGCGCAGGCGGAGGCCGACGCGGTCCGTCTCGCCGGCGAGGCGCGAGCCGCCGCGATCGAGGCCGAGGCCGAGGCGCTGAAGAAGAACCAGGAAGCCGTGCTCGCCCAGCGTTCGCTCGACGTGCTCGTGCCGATGATGACCGAGTTCGCCAAGGGCTACTCCAATGTCGGCAACGTCACGGTGCTGTCAGGATCCGGCGATTCGGGTGCCTCGACGCACATGGCGGGCGAGGCCGCGATGGGCATGCGCGCGATGTTCGACACGGTCCGCGAGACGACGGGCATCGACCTGTCGGCCATGCTCCAGGGACAGGCCGTCGGTCAGGGCATCGCGAATGGCTCGCGCGAGGCACGGCCGGAGTCGCGCCCCGCGTCGCGTCCGTCGCCGTCGCCGTCGCCCGAGGACTGAACGCGCGTCACTCGCCGTTCGCGAGTGCCTTCGCGCCCGTTCGTCGTTCGCGAGTGCCTTCGCGTCCCGTTCGTCGCGGGAAAGGGCGTTTCGGCACTCGCGAGAAGGTGACGTTGCGCTCCCCGCGGGCGGCGCGCGGACGGGGTGTGCCAGCGGCGTGACGGCGTCACGCGCTTCGCTCCCCGCCTCTGCGTGCGGCGGTGCGTTACCAGCGGTGGTGCACGCCGGGGCGGATCTTGTCGTCGTAGAGGCCACGCACTGCGGTCACGAACGACTCCGGGAGCTGTCCGACCTTCGCCGCCATCGCGTTCGAATGGGCCTGTTGTTCGTTCCGCGCGCCAGGGATGACGGTCGTGACACCCGGCTGCTGGATCACCCAGGCGAGCGCCGCCTGCGCGGGCTCGATACCGATGTCGCGCGCGAGAGCCGAGAACTCGGCCGCCGCCTCGACGCCCGTCGCATAGTCGACGCCCGCGAATGTCTCGCCGACGTCGAACGCGGACCCGTCGCGATTGAACGACCGGTGGTCGTTCGGCGCGAACGTCGTGTCGGCCGTGAATCGGCCCGAGAGCAGTCCACTGGCGAGCGGAACGCGCGCGATGATGCCCACGCCCGCCTTCTTCGCGGCGGGAAGGACGCGCTCGAGCGGCTTCTGACGGAACGCGTTGACGATGATCTGCACGCTCGCGACGTGCGGGCGAGCGATGGCCGACAGCGCCTGCGCTTCGGTCTCGACGCTCACGCCGTATGCGGCCACGGCGCCCTCCTCGACGAGGGTGTCGAGGTCGTCGAACACGCTGTCTGACGCGAAGACGTCGTCGCTCGGGCAGTGCAGCTGCACCAGGTCGAGGGTGTCGACGTCGAGGTTGCGGCGCGAGCGGTCGGTCCAGTCGCGGAAGTTCTCGATCGACGCGTAACGCAGGCTCGGCGCGGGAGCGCGTCGGATCATCTTCGTCGCGACGGTGCCGTTCCACGACGGGTTCGCACGGCGCCACGACGCGATCCGCTGTTCGCTGCGACCGTCGCCGTACACGTCGGCGGTGTCGAAGAAGGTGACCCCACGCTCAGCCGCCGCGTCGAGGACGTCGAGGGCGGCGAGTTCGTCGACGTCGCCCCAGTCCGCGCCCAGCTGCCAGGTGCCGAGTCCGATCACCGACACGTCGCGTCCCGTGCGCCCCAGGATCCGTTGCTCCACTGCATCTCCTCTTTCGGCGGTGTTCCTCGCACAGCCTACCGATCACGCGCGACGCAACGTTCGGTACTGTGAAGCCGGTGAGTGTGGCGAGGGAGAGCGTGTGAGGAATCGGTGGGGCGTCGCGGTGATCGCGGCGCTGACGGTGACGGCGATCGCGGGCTGCTCGGCGTCCGAGGATCAGCAGCCTCCGGCCACTGAGGAAGATCCGACACAACAGCCTCTTGAGACGTTCGACGGTGACCCGCTCTCGGATCTCACGCTCAGCGAGACGCCGCTCGCAGCAGCGCCGACCGCGGATCCGGATCAGCGAACCGACGTCATCGGACTCACCGAGACGCGGCTGCTGACGACGCGGCCCGACGTCGAGAACGTCATCATGCTCGAGGCGCACGACGTCGAGACCGGGCAGATCGCGTGGGACGTCACACTGTGGGAGTCGCGGCAGATCGCGACCGACGGGGGTCTCGACGCGGGTCAGGGCGCCGGCCGCCTCGAACTGTCCGACGCACGAGTGCAGCGGACAGGCGGCGACAGCGTGTTCGCTCCCGTCTTCGGAAACATCTGCGCCGACGAGGCCTGCTCCGCGCACGCGGACATCGACGAGTACGGCGGCGGTTACCGGGCCGGGGTCGTCGCGCTCGACGGCACCGACGGATCCGTGCAGTGGGTGACGGACCTGACGCCGCACCTCGGCGACGA
>DGYFJ06201__coassemble_651_pt1 | contig 29156 bp, 27 predicted proteins | sample DGYFJ06201__metabat2_high_PE_006 | metagenome-assembled genome bin DGYFJ06201 | reverse complement strand
CGCTGCGCCGATCGGTGAGCCACTTCGCGTCGCGACTCGATCACACCGTCTCCGGACTCACGGAGGAGGCGCTCGCCTCCGTCGTTGCGGCGCTCGATGCCGCCCCGCGCGTACTCGTCGTCGCGAACGGCCTCAGCTCGCCCCTCGGCCTCGATCTGCACCTGCGACTGACCGCGGCAGGCCGCCCCGCCGAGTTCATCCACGACGCGCTCGCCCAGCGCATCGCGGCCCGGCAGATGACGCCCGCCGACGTGTGCGTCGTGATCTCCGGATCCGGCGCGAGCGACGCCACGCTCGCGGTGATGCGCGCCGCCGCCGACTCGCGCGCGCACATCGTCGCGATCACGTCGTTCGCACGGTCGGCCGTCGCCGAGAAGGCCGATACGGCGCTCATCGTGCCGCCCATCGGAGAGTCGTTCCGCGACGAGCTGCTGCACACCTCGCGCGCCGCCCTCATGCTCATCACGGAGGCACTCGTCGACGCCGTCGTCACCCATCGCGGACACCGCGGCGTCGCCGCGCGCGATGCCATGTTGCGCGAGGTCGAGAACGCCATCCGAGAGTCGGAACGCTGACCGTTTCCGCCGCGTCAAAAGCACCGTGAACTCCGCGGTTTCGGCCCTCGAATGCGTCACGGTCAAGTTGCGATCGATATTCAAACCGGTATCGTCGGGGAGACATGTCATTGCAGAACGAGCAGGATCCTCTGTCGACCGGTGATGCGCCGGTGGCGCTGCGATCCCCTCGGCTCGATGACGGAGGTGGCATGTGGCGAGTCGCTCGCGACTCGCAGACTCTCGATCTGAATTCGTCGTATTCCTACCTGCTCTTCGCCCGCGACTTCGCGCACTCGTGCCGTGTTGCCGTTCAGGACGATCGTGTCGTGGGCTTCGTGCTCGGATACCGTCGCCCGGACGACCCCACGCGCCTGTTCGTGTGGCAGGTCGCGGTTGACGCGGACCAGCGTGGGCGCGGCCTCTCGGGCCGCATGCTCGACGACCTCGTCACCGCCGCCGGCGATGACGACCCGATCCGCTGGGTCGAGACGACGATCACCGACGACAACATCGCCTCCCAGCGACTGTTCGCGTCGTTCGCCCGACGGTGGAACGTCGGCGAGAGCGTCGAGCCTCTTTTCGAAGCCGATCACTTCCCCGATGGTCACGACCCGGAACCCGTGCACCTCATCGGGCCGTTCATGTCCGCATAGATATGTGAAGCCTGGGTCCGACGGGCCCAGCCGCGAGATGCGAGAGCGTCACGTGTCATTGCCCCGCGCCGGGGCGTTCCCTGGAGGATAAACACGATGTCCCTCACCGAAGATCCCACGTTCGCCGCGTTCACCAGCCAGGAGTCGAACGTCCGCAGCTACTCGCGTTCATGGCCGGTCGTCTTCGACCGCGCTCTCGGCTCCTACCTGTACGACACGGACGGCCGTGCGTACCTCGACTTCTTCGCCGGAGCCGGCGTGCTCAACTACGGGCACAACCACCCTGTCCTGAAGAAGGCGCTGCTCGACTACATCTCGAGCGACCGCATCCTGCACTCGCTCGACATGTTCACCGAGGCGCGCCGCGACTTCCTGCAGACGTTCAACGACCTCATCCTCGAGCCGCGCGACCTCGACTACCGCGTCGTGTTCCCCGGCCCGGGTGGCGCGAACGCCGTCGAGGCGGCGCTCAAGCTCGCGCGCAAGGTCACCGGTCGCGAGTCGGTCGTGAACTTCACGAACGCGTTCCACGGCATGACGCTCGGCGCGCTGTCGGTCACGGGCAACTCGCTGAAGCGCGGCGGCGCGGGCATCCCGCTCGTGCACGCGACGCCGATGCCGTACGACGACTACTTCGACCGCGACTACCCCGACTTCTTCTACTTCGAGCGTCTGCTGACCGACACGGGCAGCGGGCTGAACAAGCCGGCCGCCGTCATCGTCGAGACGGTCCAGGGGGAGGGCGGCGTGAACACCGCGCGTGCCGAGTGGCTGCGCGGGCTGTCGGAGCTGTGCAAGAAGCACGACATCCTCTTGATCCTCGATGACGTGCAGATGGGCTGTGGCCGCACGGGCGGCTTCTTCAGCTTCGAAGAGGCGGGCATCGTGCCCGACATGGTCTGCATCTCGAAGTCGATCTCGGGCGTGGGCCTGCCGATGGCGCTCACCCTCGTGCGTCCCGAGCTCGATGTCTGGGAGCCGGGCGAGCACAACGGCACGTTCCGCGGCAACGCCCCGGCGTTCGTCACGGCTGCCGAGGCGTTCCGCACCTTCTGGAGCGACGACGAGCTCGAGAAGGCCACGATCCGCAAGGGCGCCTATGTCGAGAGCCGCCTGAACCAGATCGCGGCAAAGCACCCCGACGCCGGCATCGTCGCGAAGGGTCGCGGCCTCGCTCGCGGCCTGCAGTACGCCGACGGCGAGACCGCTGGCCGCGTGGCCTCGGGCTCCTTCGACCGCGGCCTGCTCGTGGAGACGTCCGGGCCCGAGGACGAGGTCCTGAAGCTTCTGCCGCCGCTGACGGTCACCGAGGAAGAGCTCGACAAGGGCCTCGCGATCATCGAAGCCGCCACGGACGAGGCCCTCGCCGCCTGAGACGTCGCGCGGCACTCCGCGACGTCGACCCACCACGAAAGGACCACTCCATGATCGTTCGCACTCTCGATGAGATCACCGACACCGAGTACGACATCAAGAGCGAGAACTGGCGCAGCAAGCGCATCGTCCTCGCGAAGGAGGGCGTCGGCTTCTCCGTTCACGAGACGACGCTCTACGCCGGCACGGAGAGCGAGTTCTGGTACGCGAACCACATCGAGGCCGTGTTCATCACGACCGGCGAGGGCGAGATCGAGGATGTCGCCACCGGTGAGGTGCACGAGCTGAAGCCCGGCACGCTGTACCTGCTGAACAACCACGACAAGCACATCGTGCGCCCGCGCACGGAGATCAAGTGCGTGTGCGTGTTCAACCCGCCGGTCACCGGCAAGGAGGTGCACGACGAGAACGGCGTGTACCCCCTCGTGACCGAGGACGTCGCGTAAGCGCCATCCCCTGACGAAAGCCGCCGGAGAGCATTCAGCTCTTCGGCGGCTTTCGCACGTTAGACTACGAAATGAGCGCCGACGTGCGCTCGTCGTCGCGGTCTGCTCGAGCACCCCATGCTCGCACCGCTCCGTGGCGAATCGGATTCGGCTTCCGCCGCGTTCGCCCTCTTCCCGGCCAGACGCCATCGTTGCGTGCGCCGGCCTCAATCGAGAGAGTTCTTCATGACCGCTGCCCCTGCGCAGACCCTTTCCTTCGCCGACCTCGGCGTTCCCGCCCGCATCGTCGATACGCTCATCGCCGTCGACCGGCCGACCCCCTTCCCGATTCAGACCGCGACCCTGCCGTCCACGCTCGCGGGCCGCGACGTGCTCGGGCGCGGCAAGACCGGATCCGGCAAGACGCTGGCATTCGCGATTCCGCTCGCCGCGCGCCTCTCCGACGAGAAGCGGATCCCCCGCCGCCCGACCGGCCTCGTCCTCGCTCCGACCCGCGAGCTCGCCACGCAGATCGCGAAGGTCGTCGCACCGCTCGCGGAGGCCGAGGGCCTTACCGTCACGACCGTCTTCGGCGGCGTCTCGCAACGTCCGCAGGAGCAGGCGTTCGCGCGCGGCGTCGACATCGTCGTCGCGTGCCCCGGCCGGCTCGAGGACCTCATAGGCCAGAAGATCGTCTCGCTCGACCGCGTGCAGATCACCGTGCTCGACGAGGCAGACCACATGGCTGACCTCGGCTTCCTGCCGGGCGTCACGCGGATCCTGTCGCAGACCCCGGCCGGCGGCCAGCGCATGCTGTTCTCGGCGACGCTCGACCGCGGTGTCGCAGGGCTCGCGAAGCGCTTCCTGTCGTCCCCCGTCGAGCACTCCGTCGACCCGGCCGACTCCCCCGTCGCCGACATGACGCACCACGTGTTCGAGGCGGCCGACCAGGACGCCAAGAAGGCGATCGTGCGCGAGCTCGCCACGGGCGCCGGCAAGCGGATCCTCTTCTCGCGCACGAAGCACCAGGCCAAGCGCATCGCCAAGCAGCTCACCGCGGCGGGGATCCCCGCCGTCGACCTGCAGGGCAACCTGTCGCAGAACGCGCGTGACCGCAACCTCGCGGCGCTCTCCAACGGCAGCGTCAAGGTGCTCGTGGCGACCGACGTCGCGGCGCGCGGCGTCCACGTCGACGGCATCGACCTCGTCGTGCACATGGACCCGCCGGCCGATCACAAGGCGTACCTGCACCGCTCGGGCCGCACCGCTCGCGCCGGCGCCTCCGGTGACGTCGTCACGCTGATGACGCCCGACCAGCGCTCCGACGTGAAGCAGCTGCTGCGCCGCGCTGGCATCACGGCTCAGCCGCAGCGGGTGTCGGCCGACAGCCCCGCGCTCGTCGAGCTGATCGGCGATCGCGCAGAGCACGTCGCCCCGCGCCCGGGCGGCCCCGGATCCGGTAATGCCCCGGCGCCCGGGTCGCAGGGCGGCGGCACGTCGCAGGGCGCGAATGCGCGCCGCAAGCGCGCTCAGCGCCAGGGTCAGGGCGGTCACCCGCAGGGAGGCGCCCATCGTTCGCGGGGCGGACGCGGCGGATCCGGCCGCTCCCGCGCGCCGCGCCAGAACCAGCGCTGACAACTCCACAAGTCTCCGACAAGTCCGTCGCTGTTCGCAGCGGACTTGTCGGAGACTTGCGGATTTAGGGGTGGGTGACGCGGTCCACGCATGAACGAGGGCTGACCGGAATGCATTCCGGCCGGCCCTCGTTCATGCGGTCAGAAGTCGAAGTCTTCGATGTTGTCCGCGTCGAACACGAATGGCTCGCCCAGCACGACCTCGCCGTCGGCGCCGACCGTGTACTCACCGAGGTCACCGGCCTCGAACGTGCTGCCCTCGGATCCGTCGGTCTCTCCCGTCACGAGCGCGTTCGCTGCATAAGCGGCCAGATATCCCAGCTCCTCCGGGTTCCACAGCGCGAACGCCGTGACCGTGCCGTCGGTGACGTACTCGCGCATCTGGTTCGGCGTGCCGAGGCCGGTCAGCGCGACCTCGCCCTGGTACTCCGACGTGGAGAGGTAGCGCGCCGCCGCGGCGATGCCGACCGTGGTGGGCGAGACGATACCGGCGAGATCGGGGTGCGTCTGCAGCAGTGCCGCCGTCTGGTCGAACGACTTCTGGTCGTCGTCGTCGCCGTACACCGTGTCGACGACCTCGATGTCGGGGTGGTTGGCGTCGAGCTCGGCGTTCATCATCTCGATCCAGGCGTTCTGGTTCGTCGCGTTCGCGGCAGCCGACAGGAAGGCGATCTCACCTTCGCCGCCGATCTGCTCGGCGATGAGGTCGACCTGCGCCTGAGCGATCAGCTCGGCCGATGACTGGTTGATGAACAGGTCGCGGCACTCGGGATCGGTGTCCGAGTCGAACGTCACGATCTTCGTTCCGACGGAGCTCGCCTCCTCGAGAGCGTCACAGATCGCGCTCGGGTCGTTCGCGGAGACGACGAGCGCATCGACCTGCTGCTGCGCAGCCGTCTGGATGTAGCTGACCTGCGAGGTCGGGTTCGCTTCCGCGGGGCCGACCTCGTCGAAGGATCCGCCGAACTCTTCGACCGCGGTCTCGCCGCCGACGCGCGACGTCTCGAAGTAGGGGTTGCCGAGGTTCTTCGGGAGGAAGGTGATCGAGGCGGCTTCGTCGCCGCCGGATCCGCCTTCTTCGCCCGTTCCGCCGTCGCCGCTCGAGCAGCCGACGGCGACCAGGGCGACGCTCGCGGCGATCGCGCCGGCGCCGAGGAAGCGACGGGAAGTGCTGTGTCCAAACATCGTTGTTCCTTTCGTGGTGAGGTCTCTCGGGTCAGGTGGGGAGATTCGCCCGTTCGCGGGCCTGTCGGCGCCGCCCGAGGGCGGCTTCTCGCCGTGAACGCGCCCCGGCCAGGACGGCGGCCGAGATGACCGACAGAATCAGGAGCACGCCGGTGATGATGTTGATCACGGCACTCGAGACGCCCGCGATCTGCAGCGCCCTGCTGAGCGTGCCGATGAGCAGCACGCCCGCGATGACGCCGTGGAGAGCACCGCGTCCGCCGAAGATCGATACGCCGCCCAGCAGGACGGCTGCGATGATTTGCAGTTCCATGCCCATCGCGTTCTGACCGCGGGCGCTGCCGTAGTCGAGCGTGAAGTACACCCCGGCGAAGGCCGCCATCGCGCCGCTCAGCACGAAGAGCGTGAACTTCGAGCGCGCCACGTCGATGCCGGAAAAGTGCGCCGCCTCCTTGTTCAGGCCGATCGCGTACAGGGCGCGGCCGAACGGCGTGGCGTGCAACACGATGGCGAACACGATCGCGAGGACGAGGAAAGGGATCATGATGCCCGGGATGGGCGTGCCGGGGATGTTGGCCTTCGCCAGGTCCGTCCAGAACTCGGGGAAGTCGGTCACCGCAGCCGTGCCGAGCAGCCCGACGGCGATGCCGCGGAACAGCGCGAGGCTGCCGATCGTCACGGCGAGCGAGGGCAGCCCCACGACGGTCACGAGGAAGCCGTTGATCGCACCGCACACGGCTCCGGCGGCGATCGCGAGGACGGCGGCGACGGGAAGCGGCAGACCCGCTTGGACGAACATGCCGGTCAGCACGCTCGACAGCCCGACGACGCTCGCGACGGAGAGGTCGATCTCCTCCGTGACGATGATGAGCGTCATCGGCAGCGCGATGAGGAGGATCGGTGCGATCTCGCGCAACATGTAGGTCACGGTCAGGGGGCTGTCGAAGTTGGGCACCACAATGAGGGCCGCGACGATGACGACCGCGAGCAGGCCGATGACGGCTGCTTCGCGCGTGAACAGCGCGCGGCGCCAGAACGGGTGGGCATGCGGGGGCGTCACACCGGTGACGAGCGTCGTTGTCATCGTGAGACCTCCCTCTCGGCGACGAGTCGTCGATGGCGTCGAACGGCGAGCACGCGGTCGAGCACGATGGCGCCGATGATGAGCGCGCCGACGACCGCCTGTTGCCAGAAGTCGGCGATGCCGATGATGGGCAGCGCCCGGTTGATCGTGAGGAGCAGGAATGCGCCAATGGCCGCGCCCCAGACCGTTCCGACGCCGCCCGCGATCGCGACGCCGCCGATCACGGCCGCGCCGATCGCGTCGAACTCCCAGCCGAAACCGGCATTCGAGCTGACGGTCCCGTAGCGCGCCGCATACAGCACGCCGGCCAGGCCCGCCAGCGCGCCCGACATCACGAAGGCCGCGATGACGCGTCGCGTCACGGGCAGTCCGTAAAGGTTCGCGGCGGCCGGGTCAGATCCGATGGCGTACATCTCGCGACCGGCGCGCTGGTTGCGCAGGTACCAGGCGGCGGCGACGAGGACGCCTGCGGCGATGATCGTGAGGAACGGAATCGACAGGATCTGTCCGGTGCCGAGTCCACGAAACGACGCGGGCATGTCGGACGCGTTGACGCGGTCACCGCCCGTCCACCACACGTTGATTCCGCGATAGGCGTACATCGTGCCGAGCGTGATCACAAGTGCCGGCACGCGGGCGTACGCGACGAGCGCGCCGTTGATGAAGCCCAGGACGGCGCCGAGAGCGACACCGCACAGCACGACCACGATCGCCGGGATGCCGGGGAGGTCGATGAACAGGCGCCCCGTGAGGTAGGCGGTCAGACCGACGACCGAGCCGACCGACAGATCGACGCTGCGGGTGATGATGACGAACGCCTGCCCGATCGCGACGAGCACGAGGATCGACGGCGTCAGCAGCAGGTCGCGCCAGCCGTCGTGCGAGAACACGAACGCCGGGTTGATGGCGGTCGCGACGGCGATGACGATGACGGTCGCGAGCAGGATCCCGGTCTCGCGGGCCGAGAAGACGCGGCGGATCGCGGCGAACATCACGCGGCCTCCTCGTCGTCGGCGGTGGCGGCGCGCATGATCGATTCGGGCGTCGCCTCGTCTCGGTGGGACTCGCCGGTGATGCGCCCTTCGCGCATCACGAGCACGCGGTCGGCCATGCCGAGCACCTCCGGCAGCTCGGACGAGATCATGAGGATCGCCATACCCTCCTGGGCGAGCTGCGACAGCAGACGGTGGACCTCCGATTTCGTGCCGACATCGATGCCGCGGGTCGGCTCGTCGATGAACAGTACGCGCGGGTGCGTCGCAAGCCACTTGCCGAGGACGACCTTCTGCTGATTGCCGCCGGACAGCGTGCCGGTCACGGTGTCGAGCGCGGACGTCTTGACCGCCAGGCGACTCGCCCACTCACGGGCCGCAGCGGACTCGGCGGCGCCCCAGAGCAGCCCCCACTTCGCCAGACGGGAGCGGATCGCCGCGGTCGCGTTGCGTGTCACCGACTGGTCGAGCACGAGGCCTTGGCGTCGTCGGTCTTCCGGGACGAGCGCGAGACCACGCGCGATGGACGTGCGCGGGCTGCCCCCAGGCAGCCGCCGGCCGAACAGTTCGACGGATCCGGCATCGTACGTATCGACGCCAAAGATCGCGCGCGCGACCTCGCTGCGACCCGCACCGACGAGGCCCGCGAGTCCGAGGATCTCGCCCTGCCGGAGCTCGAACGAGATGTCCTGGAAGACGCCGGCGCGCGAGAGGCCGTCGACACGGAGCACCGCGTCGCCGATCTCGGCATCGAGCTTCGGGAAGAGCTCGTCGACGTCGCGTCCGACCATCTGCCGCACGAGGTCGTCGACCGAGGTGTCCGCGACGGGCGTCGTGTCGATGTAGGTGCCGTCGCGCATGACCGTGACGGTGTCGCACAGATCGAAGACCTCATCGAAGCGGTGCGAGATGAACATCAGCGCGCGTCCCTCGTCGCGCAGGCTCCGGGCGACCGCGAACAGCCGGTCGACTTCGACGCCGCTGAGCGCGGCGGTCGGCTCGTCCATGATGAGCACGCGTGCGTCGAGGGAGATCGCCTTGGCGATCTCGATGAGCTGCTGGTCGGCGATCGAAAGGCCGTCCGTTAGGCGGTCGGGGTCGATGCTCACGCCGAGCCGCTCGAAGATCCGGGTCGCCTCATCGCGCATCGCCCGGCGGTCGATGCGGCCGGCCCCACGGGTCGGTTGGCGCCCCATGAAGATGTTCTCGGTGACCGACAGGTCGGGAAAGAGCGTCGGCTCCTGATAGATGACGGCGATGCCCGCGGCCTTCGACTGCGCCGTGCTGGCGAAGTCGATCGCCTCGCCGTCGAGTGTGATCTCGCCCGCGTCGCGCCGATAGAGGCCGGCGATGATCTTCACGACGGTCGACTTGCCCGCGCCGTTCTCACCGATGAGGGCGTGGATCGATCCGGCCGAGAGTTCGAGACTCGCCGAGCGGAGAGCGACGACGGCGCCGAACGACTTCGTGACGTCATCGAGGACGAGGACAGCCTTGCCCGGTTGGGCGCGCGGGTGTTCTGCCATGGGGACGCTGACACTCTCCTTCGAGTTCGTCGCAACACGCCGTGAAACGATTCACGAAATGCTAACACGACGCGTCGACGCGGCACGGGGCCGCGAAGCCACGGTTCGATAACGTGCCGAACATGCGTCAACCGAGGAGAACGCCGCGGCCCGGCCTCACCACGCGGTTCGCGAGTGCGCCGACCGCAAGGCCCGACGAGGGCAGGCGCACGAACGTGCGTCAACCGAGGAGAACGCCGCGGACGGCGTGCTCGCGGGCCGCGTGGCGCGTTACTCGGAGCGGGAGATCCGTATCATCTCGTCACGCGGGACGACCTTGATGCGCTCGCGCTGTTCGGCTTCTCCGAGCGCGAGTTCGTGCGCATCGAGGCGGTGCCAGCCGTCGAGGTCGGTCCACTTCACGCCGCGGCTGGTGAGAAGTGCGGTGACCGCTTCCTCCGTCGGTTCCTCGGGCTGCCACCAGGATCCCTGGTCGTTCACGAGGTGCGAGATGGTCTCGGACGCGTCGGACTTGGTGTGGCCGATGAGGCCAACGGGTCCGCGCTTGATCCAGCCGGTCGCGTACACGCCGGGGAGGATGTCGTTGGAGTCCTCGGCGAGGACCTGGCCCTCGTGGTTGGGGATCACGCCGTGGCGGTCGTCGAAGGGGATGCCGGGCAGTGGCGATCCGAAGTATCCGACGGCGCGGTAGAGCTGGCCGAGGGGCTGTTCGCGGATCTCGCCGGTCCCGACGACGCCGCCGGCACCGTCGGACGTCGTGCGCTCGTAGACGAGGCTCGTGACGCGTCCGGCGTCGTCGGTGCGCACCTCGAGGGGCTTCGCCCAGAAGTGCAGGTGCAGGCGGCGAGAGGCCTCTCCCCCGGCATTGTTCGCGCTGGGCAGCTCGCGCCACTTCTGCAGCACGCGGTCGATGACCTTGACCTGCTTGTTCGTCGCGATCGCCTCGCGCGAGGCCTCGTCGTAGTCGAAGTCCTCGTCGTACACGACGACGTCCACGTCGTTCAGCTCGCCGATCTCGCGCAGCTCGAGCGGCGTGAACTTCACCTGCGCGGGGCCGCGGCGTCCGAACACGTGCACGTCGGTGACGGGCGACGCCTTGAGGACGTCGTAGACGTTCGCCGGGATCTCGGTCGTCAGCAGATCGTCGGCGTGCTTCGCGAGGATGCGCGCCGCGTCGAGCGCGACGTTGCCGTTGCCGATCATGCCGACGTGCTGCGCGTCGAGCGTCCACGTGCGCGGCACGTCGGGATGGCCGTCGTACCAGCTGACGAAGTCGGCCGCACCGTAGGACCCCTCGGCGGTGATGCCGGGAATGTCGAGGTCGGCGTCACGGATCGCGCCGGTCGAGAAGATCACCGCGTGGTAGTGACGCTTCAGGTCGTCGAGCGTGATGTCGGTGCCGTACTCGACGTTGCCGAACACGCGGATGTCACCGCGGTCGAGCACGCCGCGCAGCGCGCCGACGACACCCTTGATTCGCGGGTGGTCGGGTGCGACGCCGTAGCGCACGAGGCCGTACGGGGCGGGGAGCCGCTCGAAGAGGTCGATCGACACGTCGAAGCTGCGCTCGGTGCGCAGGAGGATGTCCGCGGCGTAGATGCCGGCGGGGCCGGCTCCGACGATGGCAAGGCGAAGCTTCGTCATAGGTGAGGAACTTTCTCGTGTTTCGGCGTGGACGTCAGCTGGCTCGCTCGGCGAGGTGCCGCGCGAATCGCGTGAGCGCGTCGCGAACGGATCCGCGCGGCAGGACCGCGATGGCCGCTACCGCGTCGTTGGTCCAGGAGACCGCGAGCGCTTCCGTTCTGACTGTCGCATCGTGTTCGCGCAGCTCGGCGAGCTCGCCGTCGAGGATCGACGGATCCTCTCCGGCGCGGATCCGCGCGACACCGGCGTCGATGCGCGCGCGAAGGTCGGTGTCGCGCGGGTCGTCGCTCGCGCCGAGCAGCAGGTAGGGCATGGTGACGACGCCGGCGCGCAGGTCGGTGCCGGGCACCTTCCCGGTCTCCTCGGGGTCTGCGGAGAGGTCGATCACGTCGTCGGCGAGCTGGAAGGCCACGCCGATCTTCTCGCCGTACGTGCGCAGCGCGTCTCGGTACTCTTCGCTCGCGCCTCCGAAGAAGGCGCCGGCGCCGGCGGCGGCCGCGATGAGGGAGCCGGTCTTGTCGGACAGCACGCGCAGGTAGAAGTCGATCGGATCCTCGTCCTCACGGTTGCCGACCGTCTCGTTCAGCTGCCCCATGACGAGGCGCTCGAACGTCTCGGTCTGCAGGTCGACGGCTTCTGCGCCGTGGCGCCCCATCACGCGGCTCGCTCGCGCGAGAAGCAGGTCGCCGGTGAGGATCGCGGTCGAGTTGTCCCAGACGCGGTGCGCCGCGGGCACGCCGCGTCTGCGATCGGCGCCGTCCATGACGTCGTCGTGGTACAGGGAACCGAGGTGCATGAGCTCGAGGGCGACGGCCACGTCGCGCACGGCGGGCGAGAAGCCCTCGCCGAGCTGGGCCGTGAGCATCACGAGCATGGGCCGCACGCGCTTGCCGCCGGCCTCATAGAGGTAGCGGCTCATCGCGTCGACGAGGGGGTCGGCGCTGCCGAGTTCGGCGGCAATCGCCTGCTCGACCTCTTCGAGCCCGGCCTCGATCGTCCGCGCGAGACGCTGGGCCGCGCGGCCGACGAAAATGCGGTCGCTGAGACCGAAGCGGCTCGCCAGGCGCGAGCCCGAGGAAACGGGGCCCGTAGTCACCCGACCAGCCTACCCGTCGGCACCTGGGCTGTTACGCCGTGCGACGGTACCCGCGGTGCAGCGCGGCGATGCCGCCCGCAAGATCACGGTGGGCCACGTCGGTCCATCCGGCCTCGCGCATCCAGGCCGCGAGCTCGCGCTGGTCGGGCCAGGCGCGGATCGACTCGCCGAGATAGTCGTACGCGTCGCCGTTCGACCCGACCACGCGCGCCACGCGCGGCAGGATGGCGTCGTTGTAGAAGCGGTACAGCGCGCGGAAGAGGCGACTCGGCGGGGTGGAGAACTCGTTGATGACGATGCGCCCGCCCTCCCGCGTCACGCGCCGCATCTCGGCGAGCGCGACCTTCGGCTGCTGCACGTTCCGCAGACCGTACGAGATGGTGACGGCGTCGAACTCGCCGTCGTCGAATGGCAGTGCCATGGCGTCGGCCTCGACGAAACGCAGCCCGCGCACATCGGCGTACCGGCGGCGTCCCTGCGCGAGCATGCCCGGCGAGAAGTCAGCCGCGACGACCTCCGCGCCGCGGCGCGCGAGCGACGCGGACGAACGGCAGGTGCCGGCCGCGAGGTCGAGGATCCGTTCGCCCGGCTGCGGATCAACCGCGTTCGTCGTCGCGCGACGCCAGACGGCGTCGAGTCCGAAGGTCATCGCGACGTTCGTCAGGTCGTAGCGCTCGGCGACCTGGTCGAACATCCTGCTGACGGTGCGCGGATCCTTGTCGAGGTCGGCGCGCTGCGCTGAGGTCATGGAGCGATCCTATTCGCGGGCGGTCGGCCCGAGGGCGTGTCTCATAATTGGAGCCGTCGCGAGCAACGCCCTAGGCGAGCGCGTCGACGATCGGGCGGAACTTCAGGCGCGTTTCGTCGAGCTCCGCGTCGGGCACGGATCCACGGACGATCCCGCCGCCCGCGTGCGCCGACACGGTGCGCGTCGTCGCCGCCGGCTCGAGGGGGTCGAACTGTGCGCTGCGCAACGCGATCGCCCACTCGCCGTCGCCATCACCGTCGATCCACCCGACGGGGCCGGCGTAGCGCCCGCGGTCGAACGGCTCGATGCGGCGGATCTCCTCGATCGCGCGGTGTGTGGGGGTTCCGGCGACCGCCGCGGTCGGATGCATCGCGCGCACGAGGTCGAGCGCCGAGGCGCCGTCACTGAGGGTGCCGCTCACGTCTGTCGCGAGGTGCCACAGGTTCGGCAATTCGAGCGCGAACGGCTCGTCCGCGGCGCGCAGGTCGCTGACGTGCGGCCGGAGCGTGTCGAGAACGCTGTCGACGGCGAAGCGGTGCTCGGCGGAGTTCTTCGTGCTCGCGCGCAACTCGCTCGAGACCAGCTGATCCTCGTGCAGGCCTGCGCCGCGTGCGTGCGTTCCGGCGAGCACGCGAGCCGAGACGGCTCCGTCCCGGACCGTCACGAGCGTCTCGGGGCTGGCCCCGATGAGCCCGTCGACGGCGAACGTCCACGTGTCGGGGTAGTCGGTCGCGAGCGAGCGGACGAGACGGCGCAGGTCGGCGCCGGCGGGAACGGTTCCGACGAGGTCGCGGGCGATGACGATCTTCTCGGCCGTGCCCGCCTCGATGACGGCGAGAGCGCGACGGACGGCGGCCTCGTGAGCGGGCGGATCCATGGCCCCGGGCCCCAGCGTCGCCGACCACGCACCGCCGAGATCGACGGGCGCGGGTTCCGCGAGCTGGGCGGGGGTGTCCGCGACGCGGATCCGCGTGAGCCACGCGCGACCGCCGCGCCAGCCGACGAGCGCCGACGGCACGATGAGGGTCGAGGGGCGCTCGGATGCATCGTCGAAAGCGAAGGTGCCGAACCCGATGAGGCCCGTGCCGGGCACGCGCACCTCGTCGTCCACCTCGGCGGCTTGCGAGAGCGCGCGCCAGAGGTCGGCGAGCGCCGCGATGCGTCCCTCTTCGGCCACGTCGATGTGCAGGAGGTCGGGGCCGGCGGCGACGAGTCCATCGCCCTTTCGTGTCCACGCGAGAGGATCTGCCGGGTCGGCGAAGAGCAGCGCGTCCACGGGGTCGATCTCTCGTGTGGTCGCCTGCAGGATCGGCAGCGAGAGCGGTTCGGTCACGATGCCGATCCTATTGAGGAGCGGATTCATTCCGCCTGGGAGACGGGCGAGGTCATATTCTCGGAGGATGACCACCTCGATCCGACCCGGAGCCAAAACGCACATCAACTGGCGAAAATGGGACGGAGCGCCGCACTGGATCCACGAGGTCGTCTACCTGGGTCGCGACGAGTGGGGATCGTGGTTCGGCCAGTGCGCAGGGTGGCGCAGCCACCGTCCCGGACGCGACACGCTGCTGAAGACGTCGTGCGTCATGCTGCTGCCGGATCCCGAGCCGGGCAGCGATCACGGCGCCGAGTGGATCCTCACGGTGAACGCGCCTCCGCAGCGCACGCGAATCTACATCGACGTCGCGTGGGATGCGCGCTGGGACGGTGAGGAGCCGCACGCGATCGACATGGATCTCGACGTCGTGCGCCGCACTGATCAGCGCGGCATCTACATCGACGACGAGGACGAGTGGGAAGAGCATCGCATCGAATACGGCTACCCCCTGCACGTCGTCAATCGTCTCGAGATCGTCGCCGCGGAGCTCAAGCGCAAAGTCACCGAGCGTGCCGCGCCCTTCAACGAGGCGACGACGCACACGTGGTTCGACGTGCTCGACGCGCTCGAGCTGTAGGACCTCGACGACTCTTCACTCCACGGTCGTGAATAAGGCAGCCGGGACGAGCACGAACGCGAGCAAGCTGGGGAGCAACAGCGATATCCCCATGCCGAGGCTTCCGGCCACGCTGAGCCCGACCCCGGCGATGACGGCGCCCGCGAAGACGCCGAGGCTCATGCCTGCGGCGTTGATGCTGTAGGCGGGCGCGGTCAGGTCTCCCCCGCGGTCTGCAATCATCGTCGTAACGAGGGCCGCGACGATCGCGTGGCTGAAGCCCATCCCCGTCGTCGCGACCAGTGCTACGGGCAGATTGTTCGTCGTGAAGACCACGATGACCGCGACGGCCGCGCCCGCCAATCCGCCCCAGAGGAGCCCGCACCGCCGACGCACCGGTCCTCTCGCCCAGCGGCCCGCGAGATAGTTCCCGACGAAAAACGACGCGCCGCTGAGCGTCCAGACGAGCGTGAGCGCGACCGGCAGGGCGATGGCCGCCCGCCGTGATCGGCGCCGTAAAGGTGTCGTCCTCATCATCGAGTGCCTTCCATGTGTTCGTGGATCCGTCGTGCGGTGCACGCCGGCGTCGTCAACTGCTCGGCCTCAGGGGCCGTGGTACTGCGGAGCGGAGCTTCCTTTCATCGAACCGGTTCGCGCGACGGCGCGCGCTGAGTGTCCCCGAGGCATTTCAGGCCACGGGCAAAAAGACGCGCATCGTCGATGGGCCACGCTCCGCCCACCGGTGATACGGGATGAGCGGCACCTCGAACGCGCGTTCGTGTCGCGCGTCCCCGCGACCGGGATTCGGGCGCGCCGAGACGAACGGCGGCCGACCGTCTCCGTGCGCGGGCAGGGACACGGTGCGAGCGTGGACGATCGCGCCGTCGCCTCGATCCGTCGGCAGAGAATCGACGCTGAGGGCGAGACCGTCGATCGACACGTCGTCGGGCAGATCGACCGATTCGAGGCAGAGCACGACCGGTCCGCGTTCGACCGCGACCGTTCCTCGGGCGCCGTCGATGCGCAGATCCGGCCAGGTCAAGCGCGGCCGCACGGGAAGGTCGAGCACGATCTCATCACCGGCCGCTACCGGACCCACGACATCGATCCAGCCCGGTGCGCACGAGGTCACGGCCTCGTCGTGACTGCGTATGCTCGCCCCATCGGCCCAGTGAGGTACGCGCAGACGAAGCCCGACGCGTCCGGCGGGCGCCTCGCGGACCAGGAAGCGCACGACGCCCTCTTTGGGATACGCCGTCTCGACGTCCACGGCGAGTGTGCCGCGCTCCGTTGCGACGTGCATCGCGCCGGCGGCGTACTGCGCGATCGTCACAACCGGATCCTCACCCGACTCGTCGACGAAAACCGCGTAGCTCTGCCAGGAGGCAAGCGTCCTGGCGACATTGGTCGGGCAGCACGACACGTCGAACCAGGGCGCGCGGATCCCACCCTCGGCCCGCGGATTGACCTCGTCCAGCCGTACATCACCGCCGGGCTCGCGCTGATGCAGCGGATTGGCGTAGAAGAAGGCGCGACCATCCTCGCGCGGGGACGTCGCGACGACGTTGTACATGGTTCGCTCGATGAGGTCGGCGTACTTCGCCTCGCCCGTCGCGAGCAAGAGGCGCCACGACACCATGACCGAGGCCACGCCCGCGCAGGTCTCGCAGTACGCGCGATCGGAGGGGAGCTCCCAGTCGTCGCCGAAGCCCTCGTCCTGATGACGCGAGCCCATACCCCCCGTGAGGTACGTGCGACGCTCGACCGAACTCGTCCACTGGCGTTCGATCGCACTGACGAGCTCGCGGTCGCCCGTCGACGTCGCGACATCGAGTGCGCCGGCCGCCAGGTACAGGGCGCGCACCGCGTGACCGCGCCAATGGTCGGCGTCGCGGACCGGAACGTCGTCCTGGAAGTACGCGGGACTGAGCAGCGCGATCGGGGCAAGGATTCCGCGTCCGCGGCGTTCGACGAACAGGCGCGCCTGTTCGATGTAGGTCGGTTCGCCGAGCGCGCGACCGAACTCGACGAGTCCGACCTCGATCTCCGGATGCCCGCAGATGCCCGGCCGCCCGTTCGCTCCGAACTCACGGCACACGTGGTCGGCGGCACGGCGGGCGACACGGACGAGTTCGTCCTCACCGTGGGTGCGCACACGCGCCACAGCGGCCTGCAGCAGGTGGCCCGTGCAGTAGAGCTCATGCCCCATCGACAGGTCGGAGTAGCGCGCCGGCTGGTGAGCGTGGCCGAAGCACGTGTTGAGGTATCCGTCGTCGTCCTGCGCGGCCGCGATCCGATCGACGAGCTGCGCCCAGATCCTCTCGACCGCCGGATCCGGCGTGTGCCCCTGCTGCCAGGCCACCGCCTCGAGCAGCTTGTAGACCTCCGAATCGGAGAACTGCCAGCCGGGGCGATCGTCTCCTGTTGAGCCGCTCGCAACGCGATCGAAGTTCGCGAGCCAGCCGAGTCGCTCCATCCAGTCGTAACAGTGCCGAAGTGTGGCGCGCGCGTTGGTCATTTGGCGCGCGCCCCAGAAACCGCCGTCGAGGTGCATCTCGCCGACACCGATTCCGCGTCGCGTTCCCGGTGCGTCCACGGGGCGGGCGAGAGAACCGGAGCATGTCATGTCGATCGTCACGAAGAATCCTTGTCAGTCTTTGACGGCGCCCGCCGTGACACCGGCCGCGACGTAGCGCTGGGCGATGACGAGCAGGACGGCAGCAGGTACGGACGCGACGACAGCGGTCGCCATGATCGCGTTCCACTGCGTCGTGTTGTTGCCGATGTAGTTGTAGATGCTGAGGGTGATGGGGATGAGGTCGCCGTTGCGATTGAGGGTCGAGGCGAAGATGAAGTCCGACCACGCCCAAAGGAAGGCGAAGAGCGCGACCGTGAGCATCGAGTTGCGGCTCATCGGGAGCACGATCGAGACGAACGTGCGCCATGCCCCGGCGCCGTCGACGCGCGCCGCCTGCAGCAACTCGCGCGGGATTCCTCCCATGAACGCTGTGAACAGCAGAACACCGAAGGGGACCGCGATCGTCGAGTCGGCGATGATCAGCCCCCAGACCGTGTTGAGCAGGCCGAGACTGTTGTACACGGCGTAGAAGCCCATCGCCATGACGACAGCCGGGATCATCTGCGCAACGAGAAGCACGAAGTTGAGCGGCCCGCCCCCGCGCAGGTTCAGCAGCGCGAGCGCGTACCCGGCCGGAGCCGCGATCACGAGGGTGACCGCAACGCATCCGAGGCCGACGATCAGGCTCGTTCCGAGAGCCGGGAGCTGTTGCGCGAAGACGGCCGTGTATCCCTCGAACGTCGGGTCCCAGGGGAACCAATGCGGCGGTGTGCGGCGCAGGTCGCTGGTCCGAGTGAACGAGACATTCACCATCCAGTAGACGGGAAACAGCATCGCGAGCGTGAACACGACGCCGAGGGCGGTCTTCCACCAGGTGCGCCGAATCGAACGGTCAGGAGTCATGAGCGGGCCCCCTGTCGGTGCTGGAGCTTCAGATGCAGGAACCCGAACACGAGTGCGATGACGATGAGGAGGTTGCCCACGGCCGCGGCCGGCGAGAACGACGGCATCCCGGTGCCGAACGCCTCTTGGTACGCCCAGATCGACAGTGTGGTCGACGCGCCAGCCGGGCCGCCCGCCGTCATCACCCATATCACGTCGACGACTTTCAGTGTGTAGATGAGGCCGAGCAGGAGCGTGATCGCCGACACGGGCCGCAGCAACGGGAGCGTGATGCTCGAGAACTTCCGCCACGATCCGGCGCCGTCGAGCGAGGCCGCCTCATACATCTCCTCCGGAATGTTCTGGAGACCCGAGTACAGGACGACGAGGTTGAACGGCACGCCGAGCCAGATGTTCGCGATCGTGACCGACAGCAGGGCCGTCTCGGGAGAGGTGAGCCAGTTGATCCGGTCGCCACCGAAGGCGAGAAGCACCGAATTGACGATTCCGTTGTCGCTGTTGAGCATCCACGCCCACGTCGACGCGGACACGATCAGCGGCAGCAGCCACGGCACGAGAAATAGCGCGCGCAGCAGGTTCGACAGCCGAAAGTTCTGCCGGAAGAACACCGCGAGCGCGAGGCCGACGGCGAACTGCACGATGATAGACCCGAACGTGAACAGCAGGGTGTTCACCAGGGCGACGGGGAATGTCGACGACCCGAACACCTCCACGTAGTTCGCGAAGCCCACGAACTCGGCGTCGCCCTGCACGAACGCGCGGATCGTGAAATCACGGATCGACAGATCGATGTTGCGCCACAGCGGGTAGGCGTAGAAGACGACGAGGTAGCCCAAGAGCGGCGCGGCGAAGCCGACGGCGGCCCACTGGCTCGCGTCGAGCCGCCGTCGGTGGCGCCGCGCGCCCGGCCGCCGCACCCCGAGGAGCGTCGCGGTGGTGGTCATGGATCGGTTCTCTCTCGTGCGCGGATCAGCTGGTGGTTGCTTCGGCGGCCGCCTGCGCGGCCTCGAGCGCCTCTTGGGGACTCTCGGCGCCCGACAGCGCGCTCTGCACGGCCGTCCACAGTGCCTCCGAGATCAGCGGGTAATCCGTCCCGAGCCCGTCACTCGTGCGACCCTTCGCGTTCTGTACCGCGGTCACCCACGGCTCGAGGTCGGGATTCTCTACGAGGAGCTGCTCCTGCCCCTCGGCTGTCGGTGGGATGTAATACGCGAAGGTGTTCGCCGTCTCAACGAAGCCCTCGGGCGTCGTCATGCACTCGACGATCTGGCGCGTGACCTCGTACCGTGCGTCATCAGACTGCACGGGGGCGACGATGAACTCGCCACCCGTCGGTGCGGGCGCGACGCCTCCATCGCGCCCAGGCAACTGCACGATGCCGGTGGCGAAGTCGGCCTCGGCGGCGCTGTTGACCTGCCACGTTCCGTTCTCGGCGAAGGCGAAGTCGCCCGTGAGGAACTCCTCCCACACGGTGTTCTGCGAGTTGCCGATGACGGAGTTGGGCGCATACCCCTCGTCGAGCCACGTCGTCCACAGTTCGAGCGCCGCGACCGCCTCGGGCGAGTCGAGCTGCTCGAGATCGGCGCCGGAACCCCAGAACCATGGGAGGAACTGGAAGGTGCCCTCCTCGGTGCCGATTCCCGCGAATGTGATGCCGCGATGCCCGGCTTCGTCGACCTTCGTCAACGCCGTCGTCAGGGTCTCCCAGTCGGTGATCGACGCGGGGTCGACGCCTGCTGCGTCAAGGATGTCGGCGTTGTAGTAGAGCGAGAGCGTATTCGCGCCGACCGGAATCCCGTACGCGGACCCGTCGATCACACCCGCGTCGAGCAGGTTCTCATCGATCGCCGACGTGTCGAGGCCGAGCTCCTCGACCGTCGTCAGCATACCGGTCTCGGCAAGCGTCGAGACGGCCGGGTTGTCGAGCAGGATGATATCCGGTGACGTCCCCTCCTGCGCGGCGAGCAGCGCCTGATTCGTGAGGGCCGTCGTGTCGTAGGCGGTGCGCTCGATCGTGACGCCGGCGTCCTCACCACACTGCTGCGCGCGCTGTTCCCAGTCGGACGAGCCCTCATGCTGCGGATACGGATCCCACCACGTATAGGTAGCGGACGCGGCGTCGGATCCGCCGTCGGATCCACCTCCTCCGGCGGACGAGCAGGCGGCAAGGGCTCCGACCGCGACGAGCGCCGTGGCCGTGGCGAGAGCTGTGCGGGTGGGATTCATGAGTGTTCCTCCTTGAACAGGTACCGGATTATTCGAACCGGTTCGATTTGTGGTGTGGTGGGTCTGACTGTCCGGATGTGCGGTCAGGTTCGCCGTCGCGGGGCAGCCGTACTGCCGCGATCGACGAGTTCGGGAGAGACGTAGTGCACGATATGCGGGTCATCGTGACCGGTCTGCCCTTCGATCCGCCGCACGAGAGCGCGCACCGCCATCCCTCCCAGACGATCGGGGGCGCTCTCAATGGCCGAGTAGGGCAGCGAGAAGGTGCGTGCGAACTCATCGGAGTAGCGACCGATGACCGACAGATCGCGCGGCACGGTCAGCCCGCGCTCGTGCATCACGGTCGGCAGCGCAGCGGCGGCCGCTTCGTTGTTCACGAGGAGGCCCGTGACGCCGGGGTGCGCCTGCAGCAGCTCGCCGACCGCGCGCCCCACCTCGGGCTGGCGTGCGGGGGCGAACGCGGTGTCGAGCCGGATGCCGCGCACACGCGCCTGCTCGACAGCCGCGTTCTGCAGCCGCCACACGTAGGCGCCGCCGCGCTCGACGACGTGTTCGGGCTGTGACACCAGCAGCAGCTGACGATGTCCGAGGTCATACAGGTGGTCGACCATCTGGCGGCCGGCCTCTTCGAAGTCGAGGTCGAAGACGTCGACCCCCGCGCAATCGGCGGGCCGCCCGACGAGCGCTCCGGGCTGCGCAGCCGCACGGAGGACGGGCAGCCGCTCATCGTGCTCAGCGACGTTGAGCAGCACGATGCCGTCCACCATCCGCGTCGAGGTGAGGCGGCGCAACGCGCTGCGGCCGTCGGACTCCGTCACCAGAAGGATGTCGTACCCCAGGTCTCGAGCGACGTTGGACACACCCTGTATGTACTGCATCATGGCCGGCGCGAACTCGTCGTCGTAGAACTGCGCGAGCAGTCCGATCGTCCGGGTGCGCGCCGTCGCGAGCGCTCGAGCGCCCGCATTCGGCGAGTAGCCCAGCGTGCGCACGGCCTCCTCGACGCGGTGGCGCACCTCCTCGGAGATCGACCGCTTGCCGGACAGAGCGTACGACGCGGTACTGCGCGACACGCCCGCCTCGCGGGCGACGTCCCCGATGGTGACCACGGCGTCTCCTGTTCCGACCTCGTTGATGCGAACCGGTTCGACGATACATGGCGCTCGCCTCGCGACGCAAGGATCGGATCCGGAAGCGCCGCGACTGCCCGACCATCGTGACGTCGGACTCAGTCGGCGAGCGTCGCGCCCGCCGCGCGCAGCCAGCGGTCGGGCTCGGCGAGCGCGGCCGAGACGGATCCGGCGAGATCCGTGAGCGATACCGCGCGACGGAAAGCGCTCGCATCGCCGTCGATCACGCCCGCGACGAGGGCGACCGGCGCCCCCGCCTCCGCGGCGAGCGCGGCGACGTGCGCGGGCGCCTTCCCCGCGGCCGACTGGCCGTCGTAACGGCCTTCGCCCGTGATGACGAGGTCGGCACCGTCCAGATCGCGAGCGAGGCCGGTGAGGTCGGCGATCGCGGCGGACCCCGGCACCATCTGTCCGCCCCAGAGGAGCAGGCCGAAGCCGGTCCCGCCCGCGGCACCCGCACCGGCTCTGGCCGCGAGGTCGAGGCTGTCGGCCGCGCGAGCGAGCGCGGCGAGTCCCGCCTCGGCCCGCGCGGCGCCGGCGGAATCGAGGCCCTTCTGTGGGCCGAAGACGGCGGCGGCTCCGGTCTCTCCGAGCAGCGGGTTGGTCACGTCGCTGAGCACGGTGATGCCCCCGGCAGGCGGCGGACGCAACGCGGTGAGGTCGAGGGTCGTGATCTCGCCGAGTCCGTCGACGCCGGGCGGCACCGAGGCGCCGAAGTCGTTCATGAACCGCGCACCGAGAGCGGTGAGCATCCCGACACCGCCGTCCGTCGAGGCGCTCGAGCCGATGCCGACGACCAGGCGCGACACCCCGGCATCGAGGGCGGCGGCGATGGCCTGCCCGAAGCCGAGCGTCGAGGCGGTGAGTGGATGCCGGTCGTCGCCGAGCAGTTCGATCCCGGAGGTCGACGCGAGCTCGACGACGCCGACGCCTCCGGGCAGAGCGTCCGTCGCAGGCAGGCGCACCCAGAACGCATCGACGGGCACCCGCGCGGGGCCGGTCACCCGGACGGGGACGCGCTCGGCTCCCGGCACGGCCTTCTCGAACGCGTCGAGCGTGCCCTCGCCGCCGTCGGCCATCGGGCGGAGGACGACGTGGTCGGTCGGGCGGCGGCGCACCCACCCCTCAGCGATCGCGACGGCCGCTTCTGCGGCGGGGATCGATCCCTTGAAGCTGTCGGGGGCGATCACGATACGCCGTGCTGTCGTCATGGCTCCATCCTGCCCGATCCCGCGGCCACGCTCGATCCGCTATCGCTCGAGCGGCACCTCGATGAGCTGCGGCCCGGAGATCGCCGCCGTCAGCGCGACGTCGAGATCGGAGCGCGTCTCCGCGCGCACATACTCCCAGCCGTACGCCGCGGCGAGTGGCGCGAAGTCGACCGACGGCGGGGTGAGCAGCACGCGGGTCATCGACGCGGGATCCGCGACGCCCGCGACCTCGAGCCCGTCGAAGATCGTGCCGCCGCGGTCGTTGCCGACGATCACCTGGATCCGCGGCCGCGGCTCGCCCTCCGCGAACAGGAGCGATCCGATGTCGTGCAAGAGCGCGAGATCACCGAGGAGGACGCGCGTGACGCCCGCCGCCCCGTCCTGCTGACTCGCCAGGGCGATGCCGAGGCCCGTCGCGACCGTGCCGTCGATACCCGCCAGGCCGCGGTTCGCGTGCACGGGCACCTTCTTGCCGCGCAGCACGTCGTCCGCGACCCGAACGAGGCGACTCGACCCAAACAGGAGGCGGTCGTGCGGCCACGTCGCGCGCCAGACGCCCGCCACGAGCTGCGCGCGATCGAGCGGTGTGCGCACGGCCTCGAGCTCTGCTCGGACCGCACCGAGCCGGGTCTTCGGATCCGTCGACGCGAGTCCGGCAGAATCCGGCGCGGGCGGCTCGAGGTCGATCGCATGCTGGCGCCCGTGGACCCGCCACGCGCGCAGCCATGCCTCGTCGACCTCACCGGGCGCGATCTGCACAGCGTGCGCGACGCGCGTGGATCCGTTCAGGTCGAGAGCTTCGCCCGCTCCGGCGAGGGCGATGATGTCGAGGTCGTCGCGGGCGAGCAGACGAGCCGTCTCGCGCTGCAGCGTGGGATGGCCCACGACGACGACCCGCTCGACGCGCCCACCGAGGTGCGGATCGGCGAGCGCCGCGCGATAGCCGGCCACAGCGAGAGCACCGTATCGCGACCCGCTGACGATCTCGGCGACAAGCGGCCATCCGCCCTGGTGAGCGAGGATCTCGGCATCGTCGCCCGCATCGGCCCCGGCCACCACGATCGTGCGCGGGCCGCGGTCGAGCACGGTGGGGCGGGGCGGATCCGGTAGCATCGCCCGCGCCTGCGCGATGACGGCATCGGCGTCGCGCGCGCGCCCGCTACGGAACCATTCCGGAAGCTCGCCGGCGAGCGGCTCACGGAAGGGCAGATCGAGATGGGCGACGCCCTGCACCGATTCGCCCGCCGCGGCGACGAACACGCGCGCCGCGAGCTCGTGCGCCGGCCAGGCGGATCCGTCGGGCACAGGAGCGTCGATCGCGAGGCGGGCGAAGGAAGAGAACAGGGACGGCTGATCCGTCGTCTGGTTGGCACCGACGCCGCGCAGCTCGGGCGGTCGGTCGGCCGTGAGCAGCAGCAGCGGGATCCCGGAATGGTGTGCCTCGAGTGCGGCCGGCAGCAGGTTGGCGGCCGCGGTCCCGGATGTGCAGATGACCGCGGCGGGCACGCGCGTTTCGCGGCCGATGCCCAGCGCCGTGAATCCTGCCGAACGCTCGTCGATGCGCACGTGCAGGCGAACGCGTTCCGTCCGTTCGAGATCCGCTGCGGCGAGCGCGAGCGCTTGCGATCGCGAGCCGGGGCTCACGACGATGTGCCGTACCCCCAGCGTGACGAGGGCGTCCAGCAGCGCGCACGCGGCCTCGGTCGCGGGCGAGGATCCGTCAGGCGCGCTCATCTCGTGGGCCGTCTCCGTGGTCCTCGTCGGAATCGGCTTCCCCTTCATCGGACGCCTCGTCGTCGCCGACGCTCGGCGACCCGAAGGCCTCCTCGGCGTCGAGCATGGCGAGCTCCTCCTCCAGGCGACGGATGCGCTCATCGGAGGCGGTGAAGCGAGGGTCGTCATCCGGCGCGACCGGCTGTCCCCCGGCCGGTTGCGGCTGCGTATCGCGCGAGCGGCCGATGACCCACCACAGGATGCCGCCGATCACCGGAACCAGCGTGATGAGGATCCAGACCCGCTTCGAGGCGCCACGATGCCGCGTCGGCGGCTGGATGGCGCAGTCAACGATGCTGAACACCCAGAACGCCAGGGCAACGAGTGCCAGAGGAATAAGGAGTCGACCCACGAGACCAGTCTATTGCCGAGCAGATCGGCGGGACCTGACTACTCCGACGATTCGATGCGGCTGAACTTCGGCGGTTCGTCGCCCGTCGGCGATTCGACGGTCTCGGCGGAGTCGTCCTCCCCCGTGAGGCGCGCCACCGCGGCCTCGAACTGACGAGAGAGGGCCTCGGCGGCGGCGTCCCCATCCCCCGCTGCGATCGCATCGACGAGTTCGCGGTAGGTCGGCGACACCGACCGGCGCACGTGGAAGCCGTCCTCGGCGCTCAGGCTCGCCACGCGGGTCTCCGCCAAGAGCGTCTCGATGCGCGCCGAGAGCCGACGGCTGCCGACGAGATCGACGAGCTGACGGTGGAAGGCGAGGTCGGCGTCACCGATCGGCATCGCGGCATCGGCCGCGCTCACGGCGATGAGCCGGGCGAGACACGCCTCGAGTTCGGCGATCTGGGTCGGCTCCGGGCGCTGGGCGAGGCGCCGCGCCGCGTGCGATTCGAGCGCGAGACGCGATTCATAGAGGTCGGGCACCTCTGCCGACGGGATCCGCCGGACGCGCATACCGCGCCCGGGCACAGACACGAGCAGCCCCTCCTGCACGAGACGCTGCGCGGCCTCGCGCAGCGGACCGCGACTCACGCCCAGCTGGGAGGCGATCTCGACCTCGCCAAGCGGGGCACCGACCACCAGGTTCCCGGCCAGAATCGCCTTGCGCAGCTCGATCACGATCAGGTCGACTGTCGACATGCGCGACACGGGCACGACGGAGCGTGCCGCGTTGAGACGCGAAGCCGACTTCGACACGTGATCCCTCCTGGAATCAAGAAGTTCTCTCACCCGTTGATTGTCCCATTGTCGCAGGGTGTCCTTGTGTAGGACAACCGGACAAGAAGATTGCCCTTGCGCCGACATTGTGAAACGGTTGTACTGCCCTTGTACCGAGCGCCCGCAGGGCGTGACAGCACATCACGGAGAGGAATCATCATGATTCGACGCACCAAGTGGACCGCGGGCATCGCGGGAGCCGGTATTCTCGCGCTCGGCCTCGCCGGTTGCGGGTCCGGCGGCACCGAAGGTGGCGACGGCGGCGGCGCTGAAGGTGAGGGGAGCACCCTCGAGCGTCTGCAGGAGGAAGGCACCATCACGGTCGCCATCAACGGCGAGCAGCCGTACTCCTGGGTCGACGATTCGGGCGAGCCCACGGGCGCGACCATCGCGATCCACGAGGAGGTCTTCGGCAACCTCGGCATCGACAACATCGAGGTCGAGGAAGTCGCCTGGGACAACCTCATCCCCGGCCTCAACGCCGGCCGCTGGGACGCGGTCAGCGCGGGCATGTCCATCACCCCCGAGCGCTGCGAGCAGGCCGCGTTCGGCGACCCCGAGATCATGTACACGACGACCCTCGCGGTTCCGGCAGGCAACCCGCTCGGCCTCACGGACCTCGACTCGGTCCTCGAGACGGACGGCGACGTGACGCTCGCGTTGCAGTCGGGCGCGATCGAGGACGGCTACGTCGACCAGCTCGGCGGCTACAGCAACGTCGTCCAGGTCGACGGCGCGGCCTCTGGCCTCGAGACCGTACAGGCCGGCCGTGCCGATGCGTTCGCGCTGACCGCCGTGTCGCTGGCGTGGATGACCGAGGACATGGACGACCTCGAGACCACCGGTGCGTTCGTGCAGGAGATCGACGGCATCAAGCAGATTGGTGCCGGTGCCACCGTCTTCCGCCCGGGTGACACCGACCTGCTCGAGGCGTACAACGAGGAGCTCGCGAACGTCACGGGCGACGAGTCGACGTACCTCGGCCTCGTGGAGCCCTTCGGCTTCTCGGCAGAGAACCTGCCGCCGCAGGACCTCACCACCGACCAGCTCTGCTCCGGCGATCTCGAAGAGCTGCAGTAAGCAGGAATCGATACCCCAGTCGTGACTGACTACATCGAAACGCTAGGACGGCGCCTCCCGCAGGTCCTCGACGGTCTCCTGATCACCGTCGAGCTGACCGTCGGGGGCGCCGTCCTCGCGCTTCTCATCGCCATCGGACTCGGCCTGCTCGCCCGGGTCCGAAACGTGTTTCTGCGCGGGTTCGCCCGCGTCGTGATCGAATTCTTCCGCGGGACCTCGCTCGTCGTACAGCTGTTCTTCCTGTTCTTCGTGCTGCCGTTGCCGCCGTTCAACCTCGATCTGCCTCCCCTTGTCGTCGGCCTCATCGGGCTCGGCCTCAACTACGGTGCGTACGGCGCGGAGGTCGTACGCGGATCCATCAACTCAGTACCCAAGGGACAGTGGGAGGCCACGACCGCACTGAGCATGTCGCCCGCGCAGCGCATGGTGCGCGTCATCTTCCCGCAGGCATGGGCGCTGATGATCCCGTCCCTGAACAACCTGCTGATCCAGCTTCTGAAGGGAACGGCCGTTGTGTACACGATCACGATCGTCGAGCTGACGAAGGTCTTCAACGACCTGCGCCAGGACACGGACGTCTTCTTCGCGTACACGGTTGCGTTGGTCATCTACTTCGTGCTCGCATACATCCTGTCGACGCTGATGGGACTGCTGGAGAAGCGCGCTGTCGCGAAGCTCGGGCGTGGCGCGAAGAAGCTCAAGATGGTCCCGGACACGAAGGGGGTCGCAGCATGATCGACGACTCTCTCTGGAACTGGGATCACGTCTGGGCGGCGTTGCCAGACATGCTCGCGGCCTTCGTCAAGGTGACGTTGCTCGTGACCGTCGTCGGCAGCATCATCGCCGCGGTACTCGGTCTCGTGATCGCCCTCGTGCGTCGCACGGCGCCGCAGCCGATCTCGGGCATCGTGACCTTCCTGATGAACTTCATCCGCATGACGCCGATCGTCGTGCAGCTGCTGTTCGTCTACTACGCGATACCGAGCATCTCCGGCCTCACCGTCGGCATCGTGGTGTTCGGCATCCACTACGCCACCTTCATGGCGGAGGTCTACCGCTCCGGAATCGACGCGGTGCCGAAGGGCCAGTGGGAAGCAACCACCGCCCTCAGCATGTCGCCGGGCCGCACCTGGATCGCTGTCATCATCCCGCAGGCGGTGCGCGCAACCGTTCCCGCCCTCGGAAACTACGTCATCTCGATGTTCAAGGAGACGCCGTTCCTCGTCACGATCGCCGTGATGGACATGGTCGGTGCAGCGCGCGAATATGGCGCGGGCACCTTCCGGTTCACCGAGGTGTTCATCGTCGCGGGCATCCTGTTCCTTGTCGCGAGCTATCCCACCTCTCTCCTCATTGGGCGATTGGAGAAGCGTCTTGTCTACTGAACCCCACACTCACACCGGTGCGGTCGAACTCGCGGAGGGCGAGGTCCCCGCGATCCGCTTCGAGCAGATCGTGAAGCGCTACGGCGACAACACCGTGCTCGACCACCTCAACTTCACGGTCCGCAAGGGCGATCGCGTCACGCTGATCGGTCCCAGTGGGTCCGGGAAGACGACCATCCTGCGCCTCGTGATGACCCTCGAGGACTCGACGGACGGCTACATCCTGGTTGACGGAAATCCGCTCACGCACCTCCAGCGCGATGGCAAGCGGGTCGTCATCAAGGACAAGGAGCGTGCCCAGATGCGTAAGCGCATCGGCATGGTGTTCCAGCAGTTCAACCTGTTCCCGAACATGACGGTCCTCGAGAACATCATCGAGGCTCCCGTGCATGTGCTGGGACGGTCGAAGGCGGAAGCCACCAAGCGGGCGCACGAGCTGCTCGAACAGGTCGGCCTGCCCGACAAGGCGAACGCGCACCCCACGTCGCTCTCAGGTGGACAGCAGCAGCGCGTCGCGATCGCGCGGTGCCTCGCGATGGATCCTGAGATCATGCTGCTCGACGAGGTCACGAGCGCGCTCGACCCCGAGGTCGTCGGCGAGGTGCTGGGGATCCTCCGCACAATCGCGGAGACAACCGACGTGACGATGCTGATCGTCACGCACGAGATGCAGTTCGCGCGCGACGTGTCGAACCGCGTCCTCATGTTCGACAAGGGGCGGATCGTCGAGGAGGGGGCACCCTCCGACATTTTCGACAATCCTCAGGAGCAGCGCACGAAGGATTTCCTCTCGGCCGTCGCCTGATTCTCCGCTCACACGAGGAGGGGCGTCGCACCGGCTGGTGCGACGC
>DGYFJ06201__coassemble_650_pt1 | contig 29178 bp, 21 predicted proteins | sample DGYFJ06201__metabat2_high_PE_006 | metagenome-assembled genome bin DGYFJ06201 | reverse complement strand
GTTCTATCTCGTATGGCCGTGGGTCATGCTCGCGATCGTCTCGCTCGCCGCCACGCGGCGACTGCACCGCACGCGCATCGCGATCGTCGCACTCACCGCCGCTTCCTTCGCCTGGGCGCTGTACGAGACGGTCGCGAACCCCGCGTTCGCGTACTTCTCGACGTTCTCGCGCGCCTGGGAGCTCGGCATCGGTGCGATCCTCGCGTTCCTCCCGCAGCTGCGATTGTCACACGCGTGGCGGCACGTGCTCGTGTGGGCCGGGATCGCGAGCATCGCGGCGTCGCTCGTCGTCATCACCCCGACATCCGCGGGATGGCCGGCGCCGCTCGGGCTGCTGCCCGTCGTCGGATCCGCGCTCGTCATCATCGCCGGCACCGACGAGACCGTCCGGCCGCCGCGGATCCTCACGAACCGCGTCGCGACCTACCTCGGCGACATCTCCTACAGCCTCTACCTCTGGCACTTCCCCGTCGCGATGCTGCTGGTCGCGATCATGCCGGCTGGGACCGTCGCGTACGTCCTCCTCGCCCTCGCTCTCACGCTCGTTCTGTCGGCGCTGTCGTATCACCTGGTCGAGAATCCCGCCCGGCGCGCGACGTGGTTCGCGTGGCGCGGCGGCCGGATCCGCGGCCTCACGCGCGCATGGATCCCGACAGCCGCGTCGCTCGCGATCGTCGCCATCGCCGGCACGGCCGCGTCCGCGCTCGTGATGCCGCTACAGGCGGACAGCGGGAGAATCGAGGCGATCGAGACGGTCTCGCCCGACGGCGAATCCGCGGGCGAGGTCGACTGCACGGGCGCCGGATCCGCCGTTCACCGCGACGCGTGCGCGGAGGAGACATTCGACGGCCTGATCCCGGCTCCCGACGCGCTCGAGGCCGACACGGGCGACGCGTACGCCTGCTACATGGGCGAGAACGCGTCGCTGCTGTCGTGCTCGCACGGACCCGAGGCGGACGACGCGACGCGGGTCGCGCTCGTGGGCGACAGCCACGCGGCCGCGCTGCTGCCCGCGCTCGAACCGCAGCTCGCCTCGCTCGGCTGGAGGCTCGACACGTACGTCGGGCGGGGCTGCGCGCTCATGGCTCCGCCGGAGCAGACGAGCGACTGCGACGTCGCGCGTCCCGACATCAACGCTCAGCTCGTCTCCGGCGATTACGACATCGTCCTCGCGACCTCGACGCGGCGTTTCGCGACTCCCGCGGACAGCCACGCGGCGATCCTGACGGAGATCGCGGCGGCCGGCACCCGGGTCGTCGTGATCGAGGACAACCCGATGCCGGACGAGGAGTCGATCGCGTGCACGACGCGCCTCGGCGCGGGCGCCGACAGCGGCTGCGGCACGAGCGCCGACGTCGCGCTCGCCTCGCCCCACGTGCTCGCCGACGTCGCGCGCGATGAGGGCATCCCGGTCGTCGACATGACCGACCTGTACTGCGCGGACGGATTCTGCGACGGCATCGTCGGCGGCGTGATCGTCTACCGCGATGCGACCGGCCACATCACGCAGTCGTGGGCGCAGACGATGAGCGCACCGCTGACCAAGCGGATCCTGTCGGCCGTCGACGCCTCCTGACCTGCAATACGCAGGCGGCTCCGGTATCTTGATGTCGAGAAATTCGTCTCTTCCTCGACCCCGAGATTTCTGGAGCGCACTCACGCATGTCCAAGATCATCTACACGCATACTGACGAGGCGCCGCTCCTCGCGACCTATTCGTTCCTTCCCATCGTGAAGGCGTTCGCCGACAAGGCGGACATCGCATTCGAGACGCGCGACATCTCGCTCGCGGGCCGCGTGCTCGCGCAGTTCCCCGAACGGCTGACGGCTGAGCAGCGCATCGGCGACGCGCTCGCCGAGCTCGGCGAGCTCGCGGAAGACGCGTCGGCGAACATCATCAAGCTCCCGAACATCTCGGCCTCGATCCCTCAGCTGAAGGGCGCGATCGCCGAGCTGCAGGCACAGGGCTACGACGTGCCCGACTACCCCGAGGACCCTCGCACCGACGACGAGAAGGACATCGCCGCGCGCTACGACAAGGTCAAGGGCTCGGCGGTCAACCCGGTGCTGCGCCAGGGCAACAGCGACCGCCGCGCTCCCGGCGCCGTGAAGGCGTACGCGAAAGCGCACCCGCACCGCATGGGTGCGTGGTCGAGCGACAGCCGCACGCGCGTGGCGACGATGGGCGAGAACGACTTCCGGACGAATGAGAAGTCGTGGGTCGCGCCCGCCGACGACACGCTGCGTATCGAACTCGTCGAGCGCGGCGGCGAGGTGACGGTGCTGAAGCAATCGCTGCCCGTGCTCGCCGGCGAGGTCGTCGACGGCACGTTCCTGAGCGCGAAGGCGCTCGACGCATTCCTCGCTGAGCAGGTCGCGGCGGCGAAGCAGGAGGGCGTGCTGTTCTCCGCGCACCTCAAGGCGACGATGATGAAGGTCAGCGACCCGATCATCTTCGGCCACGTCGTGCGCGCGTTCTTCGCACCGGTGTTCGCGCAGTACGGATCCGACCTCGCGGCGGCTGGGCTGTCGGCGAACGACGGTCTCGGCGCCATCTACGCCGGACTCGAGAAGCTGCCGAACGGCGAGGAGATCCGCCGCGCGTTCGACGACGCGATCGCGGCCGGCCCCGAGCTCGCGATGGTCAACAGCGACAAGGGCATCACGGGTCTCCACGTGCCGAGCGACGTCATCATCGACGCGTCGATGCCCGCGATGATCCGCGGCGGCGGCAAGATGTGGGGCCCGGACGGAGCCGAGCACGACACCCTCGCCGTCATCCCCGACTCGTCGTATGCGGGCGTGTACGCGGCCGCGATCGAGGATTGCCGCGTCAACGGCGCCCTCGACCCGGCGACGATGGGCACCGTTCCCAACGTGGGCCTCATGGCGCAGAAGGCCGAGGAGTACGGCTCGCACGACAAGACCTTCGAGATCCCCGCGGACGGCACCGTGCGCGTCGTGACGAGCGCCGGCGACGCGGTCATCTCGCATGACGTCGAGGCCGGTGACATCTGGCGTGCGTGCCAGACCAAGGACGCCCCGATCCGCGACTGGGTCAAGCTCGCGGTCACCCGCGCGCGACTGTCCGACACCCCGGCGGTGTTCTGGCTCGACGAGACGCGTGCGCATGATGCGAATCTCATCGCGAAGGTGAACGCCTACCTGCCCGAGCACGACACGAATGGTCTGGACATCCGGATCCTCGCCCCGTCGGAGGCGACGCGCCTGTCGTTCGAGCGCATGCGGCAGGGACTCGACACGATCTCCGTGACCGGCAACGTGCTGCGTGACTACAACACCGATCTGTTCCCGATCCTGGAGGTCGGCACGTCGGCGAAGATGCTCTCGATCGTCCCGCTGATGGCGGGCGGCGGGCTGTTCGAGACGGGTGCGGGCGGATCCGCGCCGAAGCACGTGCAGCAGCTGGTTGAGGAGAACTACCTGCGTTGGGACTCGCTCGGCGAGTTCTTCGCGCTGGCGGCCTCGTTCGAGCACCTCGCGCTGCACACGGACAACCCCCGCGCGCGCGTCCTCGCGGAGACCCTCGATGCGGCCACGGCGTCGTTCCTCGAGCACGACCGCTCCCCCGGCCGCAAGCTCGGCACGATCGACAACCGCGGTTCGCACTTCTACCTCGCGCTGTACTGGGCCACCGAGCTGGCGGCCTCTGACGACGCGGCACTCGCGACGGCATTCGCGCCGCTGGCCGAGACGCTCGCGGCCAACGAGCAGAAGATCGTCGACGAGCTGATTGCGGTGCAGGGCAGTCCGGCAGACATCGGCGGCTACTACCGCTCCGATGACGAGAAGACCAAGCGCGTCATGCGCCCGTCGTCGACGCTCAACGAGGCGATCGACAGCTTCTGACGCGACGGCCGACACGGGTCGGCCCCATATCCGCAAGTCTCCGACGAGTCCGGTGCGAATAGCGCCGGACTCGTCGGAGACTTGCGGACTTCCAAGGGGTGAGACCGGGGCAGGCGGGGCGCGCGCGGTCGATATGCTCGGAGAATGGCACTCGGTTGGGGAATCCTCGCGACAGGCGGGATCGCACACGCATTCACGAAGGATCTGCTGGTGGCGGGGCTGACGGTGGCCGCCGTCGGCTCGCGCACACAGGAGTCTGCGGAGCGGTTCGCGCGACCGTACGGCATTCCGAACGCGCACGGCTCCTACGAGGCTCTCGTCGCGGATCCCTCGGTCGACATCGTGTACGTCGCGACGCCGCACCCGCAGCATGCCGCGGCCGCGACGCTCGCGCTCGAGGCCGGTAAGCACGTTCTCGTCGAGAAGCCGTTCACGCTGAATGCGCCCGAGGCGCAAGCCGTGCGCGACCTGGCGGCGGCTCGCGGCCTCCTCGTCATGGAGGCGATGTGGACGCGGTATCTGCCGCACATGGTGCGGATCCGCGAGATTCTCGGCGAGGGCACGCTCGGCGAGCTGCGCCTGGTCACGGCCACGCACGCGCAGTCGGCGCCGACGGATCCGACGCACCGCCTCAACGACCTCGCGCTCGGCGGGGGCGCTCTCCTCGACCTCGGCGTGTACCCGGTCTCGTTCGCGTGGGACATCTGCGGACGGCCGGAGACGATCTCCGCGACCGCGCGGCTCGGTGAGACCGGTGCCGACACCGACGTCGTCGCCGTCATGACGCACGCGGGCGGGCTTATCTCGACGAGCATCTCGAGCTCGCGCGGCTTGGGATTGAACTCGGGCCACATCGTCGGCACCGCGGCACGAATCGACATCGACAATTACTGGCTCGCCCCGACGACGTTCCGGGTCACCGCGACGGACGGCACCGAGCTCGAGCTGTTCCACACCGAGATCGAGGGGCGGGGGATGCAGTTCCAGGCGCTCGCGGCCGAGCGCGTCATCGCGGACGGCACGGGCGCTCCCGAGGAGCTCCCGGTCGACGAGAGCGTCGAGATCATGGCCACCCTCGACGAGATCCGCCGCCAGATCGGGCTCGCGTACCCAGGTGACGCGTGACGCCAGCCGCGTAGGCTCTCGATATGACCTCACCTCATGACGACGGCCGCGTCGCCGTCTACCTCGACTTCGACAACATCGTCATGAGCTGGTATGACCGCGTGCACGGCCGCAACGCATACTCTCGCGATCGCCAGCGCATCGCCGAGGATCCGACGGAGCCCGAGATCGCGGAGCGCCTCGCGGCGGCCACGATCGACGTCGGCGCGATCATCGACTTCGCCTCGAGCTACGGCACCCTCGTCCTCACCCGCGCGTACGCGGACTGGTCGTCGCCCGTGAACGCCATCTATCGTCGACAGCTCGTGGCGCGAGCCGTGGATCTCGTCCAGCTCTTCCCCGCCGCGGCGTACGCGAAGAACGGTGCCGACATCCGCCTCGCCGTCGACGCCGTCGAGGACATGTTCCGCCTCCCCGACCTCACGCACGTCGCGATTGTCGGCGGTGACAGCGACTACGTGCCGCTTGCGCAGCGGTGCAAGCGCCTCGGTCGGTACGTCATCGGCGTCGGAGTCGCGGGCTCGACCGCGAAGTCGTTGGCCGCCGCCTGCGACGAGTTCGAGCCCTACGACACGCTGCCGGGGGTCCCGGCCCTCGAGAAGCGTCAGGGCTCCGAGTCGAAGAAGCGCGCGCCGCGCGAAGTCACCGAGACTGCCGAGCAGAAGCCGGCGAAACGGCGCCGCACCGCCGCTCCCGTCGAATCACAGGACGCGGCCGCTGAACCGGACGTCGCTGTCACGACCTTCGACGAGACGCCTCCCGAGGATCTCCACGCCGTCGCGACGAGCCTCCTCGAACGCGCGCTCCGCGTCGGACAGAACAAGGCTGACGACCAGGGGTTCCTCTACGCCTCGGCAGTCAAGCAGCACATCCGTCGCATGGACCCGTCCTTCAGCGAGAAGGCGCTCGGCTATCGGTCGTTCAACGACTTCCTGACCTCGCGCGACACGCTCACCGAGGTGCGCGAAGAGGGGCACGAGCGTCTCGTGCGCCTCCGGGAGTAGCCGCGCATGGCGAGGGCCGTGCGGACGGACGTCGGCTGACACCAGCCGTCAGCGAGCGGCGAGCAGCGGATCCGCGACCACGCGCTCGAACACGCGCTCGGCCGCGCCGATCAGCAGGCGCGCGTCGGCGAGCGCAGCGGGCCGGATGGTGAGCTGCTCCGCCGGAGCGGCGAGCATCTGCGAGCGAACCTGCGCGTCGAACGATTCCGGATCCGTCGCGCGCAGCGCCCCGAGGAAGCCGCCCAGCACGATCATGGACGGGTTGAGCGCGTTGGCCGCGTTCGCAAGCGAGGCCGCAAGGATCCGCCGCTGGCGGCCGACCTCGGCGGTCGCGGTCGACGCGAGCGCGTCTGCGAGCCGATCGTCGTCGCTGACCCCCAGCGCGTCGAACAGTCGCGCGCGATTGACCTCATCCTCGAGCACGCCGCCGGGAACGCGACGGTCGACCGCGTCGGAGATGCTCGGACTGTTCTGTCCCCACTCTCCGGCGTAGCCGCCGGCACCGCCGACGCTGTGACCGCCGAGGATCACGCCGCCGCCGATGCCACTGGCGCCGCCGTTGAGGTACACGACATCGGAGTGGCCGTGTGCCGCTCCGAACAGCCATTCGGCGAGCGCGCCGAGGGAGGCGTCGTTGCCGACAGAGGTGCGCAGGCCCGTCCGCTCCGCGATCGGCGTCGCGAGGTCGACATCCTGCCACTTCAAGTGCGGGGCGTTGCGGACGATCCCGTCCACGCCGCGCACGAGGCCGGGCACGGCGACCCCGACGCCCACGATCCTGCATGCGGCGAGCGCGCCAGCAGACCACTCCGCGACGATGGCGGCCACGCGCTCTGCCGTCTCGTCGGGCGAGAGCAGGTGCCCGACCTCCTGCCGCGTGCGCACGCGCACGGAGCCACCGAGCTCGACCGCTCCGACCTCGAGCGCGTCGACCTCGGGGTTCACCGCGATCGCGACGACATCGCGCGATGGCACGACGGTCGGCGACGGACGGCCGACGCGGCGCGTGGGGTCCGGCTCGCGTTCGTAGACGAGCCCGTGCTCTGCGAGCGAGACGACGAGCCCACCGATCGTGGAGCGGTTGAGGCCCGTGCGCTGCGTGAGCGCGGCGCGCGAGAGCGGCCCGGCGTGATGCACGAGCTGCAGGATCGTCCCGAGGTTCTGTCGCCGGACACCCTCGACGTTCGATCCGCTGCCCATGTTGCTCCTGACGTTATGGCCAGAATCCTATCGGCCGGGAGCCGCCGGGCCGCGCACCTCAGCCGATGCGCACGGCCACGATCCGCGTGTCCGCAGGCGTGACCTCGTGCACCGGTCCCGTGAGCTCGACGCGCGTCCGATCCGTCGCCGCGCCGGGGACGACGTGCGCGGCCTGTGCGTCGTCGGCCGCAGCGGGGCCACCAGCGGCGGCATGCGCCCCCACCCACATCTCGACCGCGCCCGGCTCAACGACCCGAACCATCCGACGGTCCGAGAACGCGAAGCGCGCGGCGGGCACGTCGAACTCGACGCGCGCGCTCTGCCCCGGCGCGAGCTCCACGCGGGCGTAGGCGACCAGCTGCACGACGGGGCGCGTGACGCTCGCCACCACGTCTCGGCCGTAGAGCTGCACGACGTCCGTGCCCGCCACCTCAGAGGTGTTCGTCACCGTCACAGCCGCCGTGAACGCGCCGCCGGTCTCCGCCGCGGTCGCGCACGTGAAGTCGCCGTACGCGAACGTCGCGTACCCGAGTCCGAACCCGAACGGGCGCACGGGTGTCGGATCCGTCGAGGTCACGCTCGAGGCACCGCCAAGCGGCGGGTGCAGATACGTGAACGGCTGCGCGCCGGCCGCGCGCGGCAGGCTCACTGGCAGACGCCCCGAGGGCGAGACCGCGCCCGAGAGGATCTGGGCGATCGCGGGACCACCCTCCTCCCCCGGGAAGAACGCCTGCAGCACGGCGCGCGGACGCGGCTCCGCGCCGTCGAGCGCCCACCCGATCGCATAGGGGCGTCCGGTGAGCATCACCATCACGACGGGCGTGCCCGTGGCGGCGACGCGCGAGACCAGCTCGCGCTGCACGCCCGGAAGCTCGAGCGATTCGGTGTCGTTGCCCTCGCCGACGGATCCGCGACCGAAGAGGCCGGCCTGGTCGCCGACCACGACGACCGCGACGTCGGCATCGGCCGCCTGCGTGACGGCGTCGTCGATTCCGGAGGTGTCGGACCCGGAGACCTCGCAGCCGCGCCCGACCGTCAGCTCCGCGTCCGGGAACTCGGAGCGCAGCGCCTCGGCGACCGTCGGGATCTCGAGGCCGATGTCGTGCCCGGGGTGGTGCGCGAGCACGTGGTTGGCGAACGAGTAGCACCCCTGGAGCGCCTCGGTCCGATCTGCGTTGGGCCCGATGACGGCGATCCGACGCGCGTCGGCCGCGAGCGGAAGCGCGCCATCGTTCGAGAGCAGGACGACGGATTCGGCCGCCAGGCGCCGCGCGATGTCGCGGTGACGCGGGGTGTCGAGGTCGATCACCGCAGGAGCGTCATCGTCGAAGGCGTTCGGCTCGAGCAGCCCGAGCTCGTCCTTCTCGGCGAGCACGCGCAACACCGCGCGATCGATGAACCGCTCGTCCATCCGCCCCGAGCGGACCCGCTCGATGAGCGGCTCGAGATACGCGTCTCCCGAGGGAAGCTCGACGTCGATGCCGGCCTCGAGCGCCCACTGCGCCGCTTCGCCGCGGTCGGCCGCGAGACCATGCATGACCTCGAGGAACGCGACCGAGAAGTAGTCGGCGACGACTGTGCCCGCGAACCCGAGCTCCTCGCGCAGAAGGTGCGTGAGCAGCTGCGGCTGTGAGGCGACGGGCACGCCGTCGATCTCGGTGTAGCTGTTCATGACGCTCTTCGCTCCGCCGTCGCGGATCGCCATCTCGAACGGTGGCAGGTAGACGTCCGCGAGTTCGCGCGGCCCGGCGTGCACGGGAGCATGGTTGCGCCCCGCCTGCGATCCGGAGTACGACAGGAAGTGCTTCAGTGTCGCGTGGATGCCGGCCTGCTGCAGGCCGCGGACGAACGCGGTGCCGACCGTGCCGACGAGATACGGATCCTCGGAGATGCACTCGTCGACGCGCCCCCAGCGCGGATCGCGCACGACGTCGAGCACCGGGGCGAGCCCCTGGTGGACGCCGAGCTGCGCCATGGACTCCCCGATCGCCGAGGCCATCTCGGCCACGAGCTCGGGGTCGAAGGACGCGCCCCAGGCGAGCGGCGTCGGGAAGGTCGCCGCCTTCCACGCCGCGAGCCCCGTCAGGCACTCCTCATGCACGAGGGCCGGGATCCCCAGCCGCGTCTCGCGCACCAGTCGGCGCTGCTCGTCACGGAGCCACGCGGCACGCTGGGCCGGATCCACTGGACGCGTGCCATACACGCGCGTGTAGTGTCCGATCCCGTGCCGCGTGATGTCTGCGAGAGTGCGCGAGCCGTCGCTCGTCGTCATCTCGTCGGCCATCGGGGCGACGACCTCGCCGCCCTGGTCGAGCCAGTATCCGACGATCTGCGCGGTCTTCTCCTCGAGGGTCATCGAGGCGACAAGCGCGCGGACGCGCTCTGACACCTCGGGCATCGCGGCGATCGCGTCCTGCTGCATGGTCACCTGGGGCGTTCCTTCCATCGACGACGAGCTGGTCATCCCTTGACTGCTCCGGTGAGGCCGCCGACGATCCGCTTCTCGAACAGGCTGAAGAAGATCAGCGCGGGGACCATCGACAGCGATGTGTACGCGAGCACTCTGGCCGTGTCGACCGAGTACTGCGAGGCGAAGTTCTGCACGCCGAGCGGCAGCGTGAACAGCCCTGGGTCGCTCAAGATGAACAGCGGCAGGATGTAACCGTTCCACGTCGTGACGAACGCGAGGATCCCGACCGTGATGACGCCGGGCAAGCTCAGCGGGATCACCATCCGCCAGAAGAACCCGAGTCGTCCCGTGCCGTCGATCGACGCGGCCTCCTCGAGCTCGCGCGGGATCGCACGGAGGAACGGCACGAGGATGATGATCGTGGTCGGCAGCGCGAATGCGATCTGCGGCAGGATGATGCCCCAGAGGCTGTTCACGAGCCCGAGGTTGCGGATCAGTAGGTAAAGCGGCGTGATCGCGACGGTCGCCGGGAACATCAGCCCCGCGGCGAACAGCGAATACATCGCGCCCTTGCCGAAGAAGTCGTACCGCGCGATGACATAGCTCGCCATCACGCCGAGCGTGACCGCTCCGACCGTCGTGGCCACAGCCGAGATCGTCGAGTTGCCCATGGCGACCCAGAACTCGCTGCTGACGAGCACGCCACCGTAGTTTCCGAACACCCACGGGGCGGGGAACCCGGACGGATCGAGCGTGATCTGCGCGTTCGTACGGAACCCGCCGATGATGACGTAGAGCACGGGGCCGATGCACACGGCGACGAGGATCGTCGCCATGAGGTACACCCAGCCACTCGCTCCGCCCGTACGAGCGCGCGACGAGCGACGACGGGTGCCGACCGCGCCGATGGCGACCGATGTCGAGGTCATGACTTCTTCCTTCCGCTGTCGCCCGTGACGGCGCCCGCGGTGTCACGGCGCAGCGCGATGCGCTGGTACGTGAGCGCGATGATCAGGGAGATGAGGAACAGCAGCACGGCGACGGCGTTACCGAAGCCGTAGTTCCCCGCAAGGTGACCGTTCTGGTACATGTACGTCGCCATCGTGGAGGTTCCCGCCGTGGCGGCGATGTATTGACCCCAGATGATGTTGACGAGGTCGAACAGCTGCAGGGAGCCGATCATCGACAGGAATGCCCAGATGCGGATCGTCGGGCCGAGCAGCGGAAGCGTGATGTGCCACTGCGACTGCCAGAAGGTCGCGCCATCGATCGCGGCGGCCTCGTACAGCTCCTCCGGGATCGACTGGAGCCCGGCGAGCATGAGGATCACGGCGAAGCCGATGTACTTCCAGCTGATGATGAACATCAGCGTGCCCATCGCGATGCCCGGCTCGGAGATCCACGACTGCTGCCAGGCACCGAGGCCGACCTTCTCGAGGAACGAGTTGACGGCGCCGACGTCCTGCAGCATGAGCGACCAGCCGGTGCCGACGACGACCTCGGAGATCACGTACGGCACGAAGATGAGCACGCGAATCAGGCTGCGTCCGCGCATCTTCTGGTTCATCAGAAGCGCGAAGAGGATCGCGAGTGGGCCCTGCAGGATGAGCGAAGCAACGACGATGAACATGTTGTGCATCACGGCTTCGCGGAACGTCGGATCCTGCAGAATCATGACGTAGTTGTCGAGCCCGACGAAGTCCTCGGGGAACCCGAAGCCCTTCCAGCGGAAGAAGCCGTAGAACGCCGCCATCAGCACCGGGAAGATGACGAAGGTCACGAAGATGAGGATGCCGGGACCGGCGAGAAGCGCGATCTCGCCGCGCTTTCGCCAGTCCGCACGCGCCCTGCGGGGCGCCGGGGACGACGCGTTTGCGCCGCCCCCGGTGCCCCGCTCCCCGGCCGTGCGCGCCGCGTACGTTGCGGGGGAGGTCATACGGAGCCCTCTCAGCCGCGCGCGGCGGCGTTGGTTGCGGTCTCGACGAGCGACTCGGGAGTGCCGCTGCCGGCCAGCATGTCGACGACCGCGGTGTTGAGCGCGTTGCCGACGTTCTGTCCGAGCAGCGTGTCGAGCCAGAGGACGATGTACTCGGCGTCGTTGTACGCCGTCATCATCTCGGTGAGGACCGGGTCCTCGACCGCGCCCTGCGCGTCGAGCGATGCGGGGATCGCGTCGAATGCGTCAGCGTACTTCTCCTGCCACTCGGCCTGCGCGATGAAGTTCAGGAACTCCTCGCAGGCCTCAGGCGAGTCGACGGAGCACGCGTAGCCATCGACGCCGCCCATCATGGCGGTGGGGGCGCCCTCGCCACCGGACGTCGCGGGAAGCGGGAACCAGCCGAGGTCGGCCAGCGGCTCGCCGTCCGGCGTCAGCGATCCGATCACCCCGGCGTTCCAGCCGCCCATGAGCTCCATCGCGGCCTGGTGGTTGGCGACGAGACCGGCAGACGATCCCGCGCCCTCCTGCGCGTCGGTCGTCAGGAACCCCTGGTTGAACGGCTCGGTCGCCGCGAACTCCTCGAGGTCTTCAGCCGCGGACAGCCAGCAGCCCGAGCTGAAGTCGAGGGTCGAGGCGATGTCCTGGATCGTCTCCTCCGAGCAGGCACGCAACGCGAACGCGTAGTACCAGTGCGCGGCCGGCCATGCCGCCTTCGCGCCGAGAGCGATCGGTTCGACGTCCGTGTCCTTGAGAGCCGAGACGGCATCGTTCAGCTCGTCGAACGTCGTGGGCGTCTCGGAGATGCCCGCGTCGGCGAAGAGGTCCTCGCTGTAGAACATGCCCTGCGGAAGAACCGCGACCGGCATGCCGTAGATCGCGTCATCGACCGTGAACGGCGCGAACGGCGTCTCGCCGTAGGCCTCGTTGGTCTCGTCGTCGATGAGGCCCGTGATGTCCTTCACCACGCCCGCGGCCACGATGTCGGCGAGCTTGCCGCCGCCGCGCGCCATGAACAGGTCCGGCATGTCGCCGGAGTTCGTCGCGGTCTGGAGCTTGCCGTCCATGTCCTCGTTCTGAATCGAGGTCATCTTGACGGAGACGCCGGTCTCCTCCTCGAACGCGGCCGCGACCTCGTCCCAGTATTCCTTGCCATCGCCCGTCGTGGAGTTGTGCCACATCTCCATCGACGTGCCGTCGTCGTCGCCGCCTCCGGAACCTCCGGCGCAGCCGGCCAGGGCGAGGCTCGCCGTGGCGATGGTCGCCGCTCCGACGACCCACTTCTTTCGCACGTTCATGCTCTTCTCCTCGTTGAGTGCTGTCGGCCTCGCACCGAGCAGGGTACGTACCCGGTGCGGAAACGACTCTGACAGGATCGCTCGACTTTGTCAATCGATATCGATAACGTTTTCTCTCGGGCCGGCTCGACACGTCCCGCACCGCGGGATGCCCGGCCAGACGGCGCTTCGGGCCTAACGTAGGAGGATCATGACCACCAGCAGGATTCGTCCACGTGCCCGCACGACGATCACCGACGTCGCGCGCGCCGCCGGCGTGTCGGTGGCCACCGTCTCGAAAGTGATCAACGGGCGAGACGGCGTCGCCGCGGCGACGAGCGAGCGCGTTCTGAAGGTCGTCTCCGACCTCGGGTACGCCAGCTCGCTCGTCGCGACGTCCATGCGCCGGAGCCGCACGCACGTCCTCGGCGTGCTCGTGGCCGAGTTCGAGCCGTTTGCCCTGCGCCTGCTCAACGGCGTCTCCAGCGCGCTCAGCAATACGGACTACGACGTGCTCGCCTATGCCGGTGCGGTCTCATCCGGATCTCACCACGGGTGGGAGAGCCGCTCGCTGTCACGACTCGGCGGCACGCTCATCGACGGGGCCATCGTGGTCACCCCGACCGTGCGGCCGCCCGAGACGGCCGTTCCCGTCGTGTCGATCGATCCGCACACGGGCCCCGCCGGATCCGCGAGCGTCGACACCGACAACCTGCGGGGCGCGCGCCTCGCGACCGAGCACCTCATCTCGCTCGGCCACACCCGCATCGGGCACCTGCGCGGCCGGAGCGATCTGGAATCCGCACGCCTGCGTGAGCGCGGGTACGCCGAGGCGCTGTCGACCGCCGGCATCGCCCGCGACGCAGCGCTGGTCGCCGAGGGCGGCTACCGCGCCGCCGAGGCGTCCGAGGGCGCGGCTGTCCTGCTCGACCTCGATCAGCCGCCGACGGCCATCTTCGCCGCGAACGACATCTCGGCGATGGAGCTCATCCGCGTCGCGAACGCCCGTGGCGTGCGGGTGCCGGAGGATCTGTCCGTGGTCGGCTTCGACGACATCCCCGAAGCGGTCGCGATGACGCCGTCCCTGACGACGGTCCGTCAGCCGCTGGAGGACATGGGCCGCACGGCGGTCGATCTGCTCGTTCGCATGATGGACGAGGATGCGGCGCCGAGGCACATCCGCCTCGATTCCGATCTCGTCGTACGCGAGTCGACCGCCGCGCTCGGCTCTCAGACTCGGTAGGGATCCCAGTCGGCCGGGATCGGCTCGGGCCGGTCGGCACGGCTCGTCACGTCGACGGTCTGCCCCGTCGCGACGGACTGTTCGATGGCGATCATCGTGTCGAGCACGTGGAGACCGATCTCGGCGGAGGCGCGGTGCGGCTGCCCCGAGCGGATCGCTCGCACCATGTCGATGACGCCGAGCCCGCGGCCGCCCACGACGCCGTCGGAGGGGAGTTCCTCCCACGCCTGTTCGCGCGTCTCGCGGTTCGGGACGCGCATGACCCTGAGCGGCCCCTCGAACATGTTCGGGTCGGGAATCGCGAGGGTGCCCTCGGTGCCGGTCACCTCGAAGAAGCCCATCCGGACGAGCGGTGAGTCCCAGCTGTAGACGCTCGTGCTGGTCCCGCCCGCTTCGAACTCGAGGTTCGCGTGCACGTGGGTCGGCACGCTCACGGGGAACATCTCCCCCGTGCGCGGCCCCGCCATGACGCGTCGCTCCTGCTGCGGCGTCAGCCCGAAGGCGGACGCGCGCGTGACGGATCCGAACACGTTCACGAGGGTCGTCAGGTAGTACGGCCCCATATCGAAGATCGGGCCGGCGCCGCGCTGGAAGAAGAAGTCGGGGTTCTGGTGCCACTGGTCGGGGCCCGGGCCCTGCATGGTGGTCGTCGCGGCCAGGGGCTGACCGATGTCGCCACGGGCGATCGCGCGCAGTGCGCTCTGCACGCCGCGCCCGAGCACGGTGTCGGGCGCGATGCCGACGCGCAGCCCCTTCTCGGCGGCGCGCTGCACGAGCTGCCGTCCGGACTCGCGGTCGACGGAGATCGGCTTCTCGCTCCACACGTGCTTGCCCGCGTCGATCGCGGCGAGCGAGATCTCGGCGTGCACGGCCGGGATCGTCAGGTTCACCACGAGCTCCACGTCCGGGTGGGCGAGGACGTCCGCCGGGCGGCCGGAGTCGCGCACGCCGTGCTTCTCGGCCTGCGCAGCCGCGCGGTCGGTGTCGATGTCGCCGATCGCGACGACCTCGACCTCGGGGAACTGCGCGAGGTGCTCCAGGTAGGTGTCGCTGATCATCCCTGCGCCGATGAATCCGACGCCCAGAGGCTGACTGGTCATGCGTTCTCTCCTTCGATGAGCGTGCGGATGCCCGCGAGTCCCTCGGTGACGCCGTCGTAGATGTCTCCGCGATACTCGTCGAACTCGACGACGAGCAGTTCCGCGGCGGGCGCCGCGGCAAGGATCGGACCCCACCCGATCGCGCCCTGGCCGGCGGGGAGCTGGTCCTCACGGTCGGTGCTCAGGGCATCGCCGACGAGCGGCGCATCCTTGATGTGCAGCTGTCGCACGCGCGATCCGAGACGCGTGAGCACCGCGGCCACGTCGGCCCCGCCCACCGCCGCCCAGTACGCGTCGACCTCGAGCCCAATGTCGTCCGGGAGCTCGGCAGCCAGCACCTCGAGCGCGGTCTCGTCGCCGAAGACGTTCTCGACCTCCCACGCGTGGTTGTGATACCCGAACTCCAGGCCATACTTCTTCGCGAGCTCGCCGTGTTCCGCCAGCTGCTCGGCATTGCGCTTGACGTCGTCGCGCGTCGCCCACCGCTCCGCGGCGATCATCGGGTCGATGAGCGTGCGCACGCCGAGCGATGCGGCGGCGTCGAACGCCTCCTCGACGTCCGCGTCGGATAATCGCGCGTGCGCCGTGGGCGCCGTCAAGCCGTTCGCAGCGAGCCCCCGGGCGAGTTCATCGCGCCATCCCACGATGTTGTAGAGCTCGATCTGCGTGAACCCGATCTCCGCCGCCCTCGCGAGGGTCGCGTCCGGATCGGCGTTCATGCGGTCTCGGAGCGTATACAACTGGAGGGCGATCGATCGATCAGCGGGCATGCGTGGGATCACTTCCGTCGATGGTGGGAGAAACAGTGTCCATGCTACGACCGGTCACCGTCGGAGCGTGACGGCCCCCTCGGTCGCGTGATGCGGCTCGCCGTTCGCGATCGCCGCGGTGAACGCCGCGACGTCGCTCGACGTGATCCGCACGTCCTCCGCCGTCTGTTCGACGCGGAAGGTCGCCGTCCGGTCACCGGAGACGATCGTCGCGGTTCGCTCTCCGTCCGCCCCGGGGAAGACGACGAGCCGCGGCGCGTCGAAGACGTCGTAGTCCGCTCCCTGCGATCCGTCGCCGGTGACGAGCGTGGCGCCCGCGCGCGCGTACAGCGGGAGGCTGTCGAATCCGTGTCGCTCCCGACGCCAGGATCCACCCTCGACACTCTCTCCGGTCAGCAGTGAGGTCCACTGCCCGGCCGGCAGGAAGAACTCCACGTCGCCGTCGGCGGAGAAGACGGGAGCGACGAGCAGGTCCGGTCCGAGCATGTACTGCCGATCGAGATAGGCGGTCGCCGGGTCATCCGGGAACGCGAGTGTCATGGGGCGCATGAGCGGCAGACCGGTCTCGCGCGCCTCGCGACCGATCCGCACGAGATACGGCGTGAGCGAGGCCTTGAGGCGCGCGAAGCGCCGGGTCACGCTCACCGCACTCTCCGGATCCGACTCGTCGCGACCCTCCGCCTCGTCGAAGAGCCACGGCACGCGGTAGGACTCGGATCCGTGCAGGCGACTGTGACTCGAGAGCAGCCCGAACGCGAGCCAGCGCTTGAAGACCGCGGGATCGGGCATGCCCTCGAACCCGCCGATGTCATGGCTCCAGTACGCGAAACCGCTCATCGCGAGTGACAGACCGCCGCGCAGGGATTCCGCCATCGACTCGAACGAGGACGTGTTGTCGCCGCCCCAGTGCACAGGCATCTGCTGACCACCGGCGGTCGCCGACCGCGCGAACACCACGGCCTCGCCGCGTCCGCGCTGCTCCTCGAGCACTTCGAAGACCGCCTCGTTGTACAGGTGCGTGTAGCGATTGTGCATGTCGTGGGGGTCGGATCCGTCGAAGTAGACGACATCGAGCGGGATGCGCTCGCCGAAGTCGGTCTTGAACGTGTCGACGCCCTGTCGCAGGAGGCCTCGCAGATGCTCCTGATACCACCGTCGCGCGTCGGGGTTCGTGAAGTCGACGAGCCCCATCCCGGCCTGCCACATGTCCCACTGCCACACGGATCCGTCGGTGCGCCGGACCAGGTACCCCTTCTCGGCCGCCTCCCGAAAGAGCCGCGAGCGTTGGCCGAGATACGGGTTCGTCCAGACGCTCACGCGCAGGCCGCGGTCGTGCAGCCGCGCGAGCATGCCCTCGGGATCCGGGAACACCCGCGGATCCCATTCGAAGTCGCACCACGTGAACTCGCGCATCCAGAAGCAGTCGAAGTGGAAGACGTCGAGCGGGATGTCGCGCTCCGTCATCCCGTCGATGAAGCTGTTCACGGTCTGCTCGTCGTAGTCGGTCGTGAAGCTCGTCGAGAGCCAGAGCCCGTAGGACCAGGCGGGCACCTCCGGTGCGCGGCCGGTGAGCGACGTGTAACGGTCCAAGACCGCGGCGGGACTCGGCCCGGCGAACACGAAGTACTCGAGCTGCTCCCCCGCAACCGAGAACTGCACCCGCTCGACGGCCTCCGAACCGATCTCGTACGACACGTGGCGCGCGTCGTTGACGAGCACGCCGTACCCGCGATTGGTCAGATAGAACGGAACGTTCTTATAAGCCTGCTCGCTCGACGTCCCGCCGTCAGCGTTCCAGATGTCGACCGACTGGCCGTTCTTGACGAAGGGCCCGAATCGTTCGCCGAGGCCGTAGACCGCCTCGCCGACACCCAGCGCCAGCTGCTCGTGGAGGTATGCCTGACCGTGCCCCGAGCGAAGGGTCGCGCGCGCGTCGCCGACGACACCGGGGTCGATCTGGGCGTCCGGGGTCGTCCGCATGTAGCCCAGGGCCTTCTCGCCGCTCGACGTCAGCAGCCGCCCCGTCTCGGTGTCGCGGAACTCCAGTCGCCATGGCGCCCCCAGCCGCACGATCGCGGTGATCGCGCCGCTCACGAGCCGCACCTCGTCTCCGTCTCGCACCACTTCGCCGCATTCTGACGCTCCGACGAGCTCGAACCCCCGCGGTCGTCGCGCGCCGGTGTGGTGCGCGACGCGCACGCCGATGACTCCCTCATGAGGCGAATGCAGCGTGACGGTCAGGGTCGGCCGGTTGAGGGTGTCCCCCCGCGTCTCGATGACTTTCGTGGGCACGATCGCGTCGATCGTGGATCCGTCGACCTGGAGGTCGTACACCTCGCGGCCGTAAAGCGCCTCGACGCCGGGGCGGAGCTGCCAGAAACCGTCGGTGAACTTCATTTACTTGACTGCTCCTGCTGTGATGCCACGCGACAGCGTGCGCTGGAAGATGAGGAAGAAGATGAGCGTCGGAAGAAGGCCCAGGAGCGCGGATGCGCTCGTCGTGGTCACGTCCATCAGCCGGTCGCCCTGCAGCACGCTGATCGCGACGGGCACGGTCTGATTCGCGTTGCTGATGAGGAACGTCAACGGGATGAGGAACTCGTTCCACGTCCAGATGAAGAAGAACACCATGAGCACGCCGAGCGTCGGGCGGCTCACGGGAACGATGACACGCCACAGGGTGAGCCAGCGTCCGGCTCCGTCGAGCGCTGCGGCCTCGATGATCTCCTTCGGGAAGGTCCCGAAGACGCTGGCGAGCAGGTAGGTGCCGAACGCGCTCTGGATCACGACGAAGGTGATGATCACCGACCACACGTTGTCGTAGAGACCGATCGTCCGGAAGATCGTGTAGAGCGGGTAGAGGAGCACCTCCTGCGGCAGCATGTTCGCGAGAAGGAACACGAGGATCAGCGGAACGCGGCCACGCACGCGTCCGATCCCGATCGCGTACGCGTTCAGCACCGAGACGACAACGGCGAGCACGGCGACGACACCGCTGATGAACAGGCTGTTCCACAGCTTTCCGGTGAAGTCGACCCGCTCCCAGAACGCCGCGATCCCGTCGAAGTGCAGCGCCGTCGGCAGCTGCAGCGGCCCGCCCGTCGCGTAGTCGGAGGGCGACTTGAACGCGTTGATGAGGATCAACAGGAACGGGAAGACGACGACGAGTGCCGTGATGACGATGATGGCGAGGACGATCCAGTCGCCGACGGTGCGACGCCGACGGTTCCGGCGCCCGTTCTCACCCGTGACGATCAGGCGGGTGGCGCTCATCGTTCGCGCTCCTTTCGCTCGGCGCGATTCTGCGCCCACACGAACACGATCGAGACGAGCATGATGACGGCGGTCAGCGCCGTTGCGATCGTCGCGCCGTACCCGACCTGCTGATTCTGGAAGAACTGGCTGTAGGAGTAGTAGCTCGGCACGATCGTGGCGAAGTTGGGACCGCCGCCCGTGAGGGCGTAGACGGGGCCGAACACCTTTAGCGCCGCGATCGTGCAGGTCAGGGCGACGACGAACATCTCCGGCCGGATCATCGGCATCGTGATCGCCGCGAACCTCCGGAACCAGCCCGCGCCGTCGATCTCCGCGGCCTCGTACAGCTCGGGATCGACGCGTTCGAGCGCCGCCATGAAGATGACGACGGGGTACCCGACCTGGATCCACACGAGCACGACCATGAGGCTCACGAGCGCGGTGTCGGGCACCCCGAGCCAATTGCTGGCGAACTGCCCGAGGCCCACCGCCTGCAGGATCGTGTTGAGTGCCCCGTTCTCGGGCCGCAGGATCCAGCCGATCACGATCGCGGCGATCACGGAGGGCAGGATCTGCGGCAGGTAGTACGTCGCACGGAGGAAGGCCGCGAGCTTCGCGCCGAATTTGCGGCCGATCACGTCGAACAGCGCGGCCGCGACGAGCAGCCCGATGACCGTCGGGGCGATCACCATCGCGAGGATCATCGCGACGCTGTTGCGGAACGACAGCCAGAAGCGCTCGTCCTGGAAGAGCATCACCCAGTTGTCGAGACCACTCCACTGCGGCGCCATGATGCCGCGGTAGTCGGTGAAGCTCAGGGAGATGTTCCACACGAGCGGCACGAGGACGATAAGCGTCAGGAGCGCGAAGCCGGGAAGCAGATACCACCAGTAGCTCCGGCCCGAGAGGAATGGGACGAGCGAGTCGCCCCTCCCCCGGCGGCGCCCGGTCGGCGGGGCGACCGCGGAGTGCGTGGCGTCCGCGCGGGATTCGATGAGTGTCATGTCAGAAGTCCTTCGGGAGGGGCGAGGTCATCACCCCTCCCCTCGGTTCACGGAGCGGACGATCCGGCGCTCGCGGGCAGACCGGCCTCGTAGTCGGATCCGATCTGCTCGTTCATCTCCTGCGGCGACAGGGATCCGTTGAGCAGCCCCTGCAGGCCAGCGTTGAGCTCGTCGTAGAACGTCGGCGTGGGCCAGTCGGGGTAGAAGGCCAGCCCGTCCTGGTCGAGCAGCGTGTTGAAGTTCTCGATGAGCTCGACGCTCGATTCGTTGGTCAGGTCGTCGGCGCTCGCGGCGACCGGGACGCCACCGTTGTCGCCCATCATCGCCTGGATCTCCGGGCGCAGCGTGATGTCGATGAACTCCTGGGCGAGCTCCGGATCGCCCGACGTTGTCGGGATGACCCACAGGTTGCCCGACGAGCCCGGCGACATCTCCGCCTCCGGGAAGAGGAACGTCGACCAGTCGTGCTCGGCCTCGTCGAGGAAGCGTCCGTACCACCAGCTGCCGGAGAAGAACATCGGGTAGGTGCCGTTGATGAAGCCGGTGCCGGCGTCCTCAGCCGCGAGGCCGGTGGCGTCGCCGGAGATGAATCCGCGCTCGACCCAGTCGGCGACAGTGTCGGTCGCGTACGTCACCTCCGGTCCGGCGAAGTCGATCGGGTGGTCGTAGACCTGGTAATCGTCGACCCACTGCCGGTCCGCCTGCGTCAGCGCGAGCTGGTACCAGAGCTGGCCGAGCGGATACTCGGCCGCCGCTTCGGCCAACGGTGTGATGCCCTCGTCGACGAACGCCTGCATCGCGTCTTCGAGCTCATCGAGCGTGGTCGGCACCTCGACGCCGTACTCGTCGAACATCTCCGCGTTGTAATAGAACTGCACGTACTCGCCATAGGTCGGCACGCCATACCAGCTGCCGCTCCCCATGACGCCGTCTTCGTCGTAGCGGGCGGTCGTCTGCAGCGACGAGGCGAGCGTCTCGTCCCATCCGTACTCGGCGACGGCGTCGTCGAGCGGCGCGAGCAGTCCCTGGCTGGCGAGGAGGCCGGCGGTGGCGTTGCCCTTGTTGTACTCGAGCAGATCGGGCGCCTCATCTGAGTTGAGCACCTGACTCGCGGTCTGGCGGATCTGCTCGAAGCTGCGCTCCTCGAACGCGACGGTCGCGCCCGTCTCCTCCTCGAAGATCTCGATCGCGCGGTTCCAAGCGATTCCCATCGCGGAGTTCTCGCCCTCGTAATGCCAAAGCGTGAGCACGCCATCGGATTCCTGCTCAGCCGGTCCGCATCCTGCGAGAGCGGCGACGCCGAGCGCGGCAATTCCCGTCGTGGCGATAAGCCGACGAGCGTTCATGTTCTACCTCCTTGTAGGGGGACGGATGTCCCGTGATGCGAATGCCGCAGATGCGGCGGTGTGCTTCTGTCGGGTGGAATCAATCGCGTCGTAGTCGAAGCGTTTCGATAATGGCGAACGAATCAGCCATCTGCCGTCACGCGACAGCCGCTGTCGACCCCCGATCGACGAGCTCGGGGGCGAGGATCCGCGTCGTCGCGAGGGCGGTGCCGCCGCGCAGGCCGAGTGCGGCTTCGACCGCGCTCGTGCACATCTCTTCCATCGGCAGAGTGATCCCCGTGACCGGCGTCTCGAGGCGACCGGGGTCGTAGCTCGCCGCGGCGGCGAACAGCGACAGGTCCCGCGGAACCGCGAGGCCGCGTTCACGGATACGTCGTTCCGCCTCCTCGACCGCCGGTTCGTTGCAGTGGAAGATGATCGCCGTGGGCGGCTCCACGGCATCCAGGAGTGCGTCAGCGGCACGCGCGCCCGCCCCGCGGGAGACCTCGGCCCACTCGTGGACGATGCGCACGCCGGCCTCCGCGGCCGCCGCGGCAAGACCATCCTCGAAGCGCGCCATGAAGGTCTGCTGCCGATCGACGTAGCCGTGCGGGTGCCCGATCACACCGATCGTGCGGTGCCCGTCCGCGACGAGACGCTCGACAGCCATCCGCGCCGCTTCGGCGAAGTCGAGGTCGACGCAGGCGACACCATCGCTGTCGCCGGGGACGCCGATGAACGCCGCAGCCACCCCCAGGGACCGGACGAGGGCCACGCGCTCGTCGCGCTCGGTCACCCCCATCGCCACGACGCCGTCGACGAGCGAGGTGCTCGCGACCCGTCGGATCCCCGTCACCTCATCGTCACGAGCGAGCAGCAGGACGTCGTAGTCGCGCTCGCGAGCGGCACGCACGACCTCCGTCACGAAGCGCATGTGCGTCGGAAGGTGGCCGTCGGCATGGAGGGGGGCGCTGAGCGCGAGGATGTTCGTCCGCGCACCAGCCAGCATCCTGGCACCGGCATTCGGGGTGTAGCCGAGCTCACGGATCGCACGATCGATGCGCTCGCGGGTCGCGCGCGAAATCGACCGCTTCCCGGACAGCGCGTACGAGACCGTGCTGATCGAGACGCCGGCCGCTTTGGCGACCTCGTTGATCGTGACCACAGTGCTCTCCCGGTGCTCTCCGAGCGAAACGCGGGCGAAGCGCTTCGACTGAGCGACGACTTTACGCACTCGTGACCGCTCCACACAAGCCCCATCCGTTGATAACGGCACTTTCGCATGATACGTTTTGGCTAACAACATTTCACCGACGACGCTGGAAGGCGGCTCATCATGACCCTCACCCCCACCAAGGACGACAAGTTCTCCTTCGGCCTGTGGACCATCGGCTACAACGGCGGCGACCCGTTCGGCGGCCCGACCCGTCCGGCGCTCGACGTCGTCCACGGCGTCGAGAAGCTCGCTGAGCTCGGCGCCTACGGCCTCACGTTCCACGACGACGACCTGTTCGCGTTCGGCTCGAGCGACGCCGAGCGTCAGACGCAGATCGACCGACTGAAGGGCGCGCTCGCCGACACCGGCATCGTCGTGCCGATGGTGACGACGAACCTCTTCAGCGCACCCGTCTTCAAGGACGGCGGCTTCACCTCGAACGACCGCGACGTGCGCCGCTTCGCCATCCGCAAGGTGATGCGCAACGTCGACCTCGCGGCCGAGCTCGGCGCGAAGACGTACGTGATGTGGGGCGGTCGCGAGGGCGCCGAGTACGACTCCGCCAAGGACATCCAGGCCGCACTGTCGCGTTACCGCGAGGCCGTCAACCTGCTCGGCGACTACGTCACCGACAAGGGCTACGACATCCGCTTCGCGATCGAGCCGAAGCCGAACGAGCCCCGCGGCGACATCCTGCTTCCGACGCTCGGTCACGCGCTCGCTTTCATCGAGACGCTCGAGCGCCCCGAGCTGGTCGGCCTCAACCCCGAGACGGGCCACGAGCAGATGGCGGGTCTGAACTTCACCGCCGGCATCGCGCAGGCGCTGTACCACGGCAAGCTCTTCCACATCGACCTCAACGGCCAGCGCGGCATCAAGTACGACCAGGACCTCGTGTTCGGCCACGGCGACCTGCACAACGCGTTCTCGCTGGTCGACCTTCTCGAGCACGGCGCCCCGGGCGGCGGCCAGGCCTACACCGGCCCGCGCCACTTCGACTACAAGCCGAGCCGCACCGAGGACGAGACCGGCGTGTGGGACTCCGCCGCGGCGAACATGCGCACCTACCTGCTCCTCAAGGAGCGCGCGCAGGCGTTCCGTGCGGACCCCGAGGTCCAGGAGGCGCTCGCAGCCGCCAAGGTCGACGAGCTGGCGACGCCGACGCTCAACGAGGGCGAGAGCTACGACGACCTGCTCGCGGACCGCTCCGCGTTCGAGGACTTCGACGCGAACGCGTACTTCGGAGGCAAGGGCTTCGGGTTCGTCCGTCTGCAGCAGCTCGCCACCGAGCACCTGCTCGGCGCGCGAGGCTGAGATAATCGCGGCATGTCCCATCTGATCGCCGGCGTCGACTCATCGACGCAGAGCTGCAAGGTCATCATCCGCGACGCCGATTCGGGTGCCCTCGTGCGCTCGGGTCGCGCGTCGCACCCTGACGGCACCGAGGTCGATCCCGCCCACTGGTGGCGGGCTCTCCACGAGGCCATCGCCGAGGCCGGCGGCCTCGACGACGTCGCTGCCTGGTCGATCGCCGGCCAGCAGCACGGCCTCGTCGCGCTCGACGCCGACGGACGGGTCATCCGCGACTCTCTGCTCTGGAACGACACGCGCTCCGCCGAGGCCGCCGTGGATCTCACGGCGGCCATCGGCGCGGACGCGTACGCGGAGCGCACCGGCGTCGTGCCGGTGGCATCGTTCACGGCGACCAAGGTCCGGTGGCTCGCCGACGCGGAACCGGAGCGCGCCGCGCGCATCGCCGCCATCGCGCTGCCGCACGACTGGCTGACGTGGCGCCTGCGCGGATTCGGGCCGGCGGACGAGGCCGCACTCGGCCCGCAGCTCGACGAGCTCATCACCGACCGCTCGGATGCCAGCGGCACGGCGTACTTCAACTCGTCGACGAACGAGTACGACCGCGACCTGCTCTCACTCGCGTTGCGGCGAGACGCCACTGAGGTCGTTCTCCCCCGCGTGCTGGGCCCGAGTGAATCGGTCACGGACCACGCGGGGCGCACCGTCGCCCCGGGCGCCGGCGACAACGCGGGCGCCGCGCTCGGCATGGGCGCGCGCGGCGGCGACATCGGCGTCTCGATCGGCACGAGCGGAACGGTCTTCGCCGTGACCGACCAGCCGACACGTGATGCGACGGGAACGGTCGCCGGCTTCGCCGACGCCGCGGGCGGCTTCCTGCCGATCGTGACGACTCTGAACGCCGCGCGCGCGATCGACACCGCCGCCGCACTCCTCGGCGTCGACCACACGACGCTGTCCGACCTCGCCCTCGCCGCGGAACCCGGCTCCGGCGGGCTCGTGCTGCAGCCGTGGTTCGAAGGCGAACGCACCCCGAACCGCCCGGACGCCACCGCGACGCTGTTCGGCATGACGCTCGCGTCGGCGACGCGCGAGAACTTCGCTCGCGCCACCATCGAGGGCGTCCTCTGTGGCCTCGCGGAAGGGCTCGACGCGATGCGCGCGCTCGGCGTCGAGGCGAAGCGGGTGCTGCTCACCGGCGGCGCCGCGCAGAGCCCGGCCGTACAGCAGATCGCTTCCGAGGTGTTCGGCGTCACCGTCGTCGTGCCGGATCCCGGCGAGTACGTCGCGCTCGGCGCCGCCACCCAGGCGGCATGGGCGCTGACGGGCGAGCGCCCCACCTGGAAGCCGACGACCCTCGCCGAGCTGCCGCCGTCGACCTCGCCGGCGCGCGACGCCTACCGCGCTCGCCTCTGACCCGGCGCCGGTCCCCGCGGCGCGGTAGCGTGGGGGCATGGCGAAGGTAGTGCAGTTCACGCAGGTGGGCGGTCCCGAAGTCCTCACGGTCGTCGAGGTCGACGATCCCGCGCCCGGACCGGGCCAGCTGACGGTCCGCGTGGAGGCCGCGGGTGTCAACCCACTCGACATCAAACTGCGATCGGGCGGTCGTCCGCTCGCGGGCGACGGTCCGTGGCGTGCCGGATCCGACGGCGCGGGCGCCGTGACGGCGGTCGGCGAGGGCGTGGACGGGTTCCGCGTGGGCGATCCGGTCGCGTTTTTCGGGGCGGACGGCGCGTACGCGACGGACGTCGTCATCGACGCGGCGAAGGCCTTCGCGCGCCCCGCCGGCGTCTCGGCCGCCCAGGGCGCCGCACTCGGGATCCCCGCCGGGACCGCGTATCAGGTCCTCAAGTCGCTCAGCGTCGGCGAGGATGACACGCTCCTCGTCCACGGCGCATCCGGATCCGTCGGCCAGGCGATCACTCAGTTCGCCGTCCTGTTCGGCGCGCGCGTGATCGGCACGACAAGCGACCGGCGGGCCGACCGCGTCCGCGACCTCGGCGCCGACCCCATCCGCTATGGCGACGGGCTGACCGGGCGCGTGCTCGAGGCGGCACCCGACGGCGTCGATGCGATCATCGACTGCGCGGGCGCCGACGGCGTGCTCGAGGCGTCGCTGGAACTGCTCGACGACACCTCGCGGATCACGTCGATCGTCCTCGGCGCGAAGGCGGAGGAGCTCGGCATGCGTGCGTTCCTCGGCGGCGCATCGACGCCGATGACCCCGCAGCAGCTCGCGTGGCGCGCCGAAGCCGTTCCCGTCGCGCTTGCCCTGATGGCGGCCGGATACTTCGACGTCGAACTCGGCGGCACGTTCTCGCTCGATCGCGCGGGCGAGGCCCAGACGGCGAACCAGGAGGGTGAGCCGGGCAAGCAGCTCCTCGTGCCCTGACACATAGCGTCACGGTCCTTGGCGCCTCGGGCGCCATCGGGTGTGATGGACGACATGACGTCCGCAGGCCCCTCCCACTCCCCCGCGACGCTCCAGCTGCACGCGGGGTACGCCCCCGGCACGCCGCACAACTCCGTGGCCACGCCGATCTACCAGACGTCGGCGTATCAGTTCGCGTCCCTCGAGGACGCGCGCGAGATGTTCGCGCTGCGCAAGGCCGGGAACATCTACAGTCGCAACGGCACACCGACCCAGGCGATCTTCGAGAAGCGTCTCGCGGCCCTCGAGGGCGGCGTCTCCGCGGCGGCTGTCGGATCCGGGCAGGCGGCGACGACCGTCGCCAGCCTCGCGCTCGCCGGCCGCGGCGGCCACATCGTCGCGTCGAGCTCGCTCTATGGCGGCACCGTCGACCTGTTCGACGACACCTTCCGCGACCTCGGCATCGACGTCACGTTCGTCGATCCGGACGATCTCACGGCCTGGCGTGACGCCGTGCGCCCCACGACCCGCCTGCTGTTCGCCGAGACGGTCGCCAACCCGGTCGCTCAGGTGCTCGACATCCGCGCGGTGGCCGACGTCGCCCACGACGCCGGTGTCCCCCTCGTCGTCGACAACACGGTCGGCACCCCCGCCCTCATCCGGGTGAAGGATCACGGCGCCGACATCGTCGTGCACTCGGCGACGAAGTTCATCGGCGGTCACGGCACATCCCTCGGGGGCATCGTCGTCGACCTCGGCACGTTCGACTTCGCGGCGAATCCGGAACGCTGGCCGGGGCTGTTCGAGCCCCACTGGCGCTTCGGCGACGTGCCGCTATGGGAGGCGTTCGGACGCGAAGGCGCGTTCACGACCCTGCTGAAGTCGAAGTACATCGCGGATCTCGGGCCGGCGCTGAGTCCGTTCAACGCATTTCAGCTGCTGGAGGGCCTCGAGACGCTCGACCTGCGCATGGCGCGCCACACCGCCTCGGCGCTGCGGGTCGCGACGTTCCTCGACGAGCACCCGGGAGTGCGCGTGGTCCATCATCCCGGGCTGGCGACGAACCGGTACCACGCGACGGCTCAGCGCCAGTACCCCAAGGGGATCCCGTCGGTGTTCGCCTTCGAGCTCGCCCAGCCCGACGACGCCGACGCCAACGCCGAGGCGTCCTTCGCTCGCGCCGCACGTTTCATCGACCGGCTCGACGTGGTGAAACTGGTCGCCAACATCGGCGACGCCCGCACACTCGTCTGTCACCCCGCCTCGATGACGCACAACCACATGACCCCCGCACAGTTGGCGGCCGCGGGCATCACGTGGGCGACGCTGCGGCTGTCAGTCGGCCTCGAGGATCCGGACGACCTCATCGCGGACCTCGCGCGCGCTCTCGACGAGATCGGGGCCGGATAGCCTGAGGGCGTGACCCTCCCCGAGCTGGCCCCGATCGCCTGGGCAGCCCTCGCGTTCGCCGCGATGACGGTCGGCGCCTCGAAGACGGGGCTCCCCGGCGCGAATACGCTCGGCATCGCGCTGTTCGCCGCGGTGATGCCGGCGCGCGAGTCGACCGGCGTGATGCTCCTGCTGCTGCTCGTGGGCGACGTATTCGCCCTCGCCCTCTATCGACGCCACGCCGACCTGCGCTCGCTCGTCCGGCTCGCACCATCGGTGATCGTCGGCCTCGTCGTCGGCGCCGCCTTCCTGGCGTTCGTCGACGACGTATGGGTCAAGCGCTCCATCGGGGTGGTCCTGCTCGCGCTCATCGCGCTGACGATGTGGCGACGCCGCATCGAACAGGAGCAGCGTCGGGTGCCGGGCGGGCGCGGTGCCGTGATCGGCTACGGATCCCTCGGTGGGTTCACGACGATGGTCGCGAATGCCGGCGGACCCGTCATGTCGATGTACTTCCTCGCCTCACGGTTCGAGATGAAAGCGTTCCTCGGCACGGCGGCGTGGTTCTTCGCGATCGTCAACGTCGCGAAGCTGCCCTTCTCGATCGGACTTGGGCTCATCACGCTGGAGACGGTCTGGCTCGATCTCGTGCTGCTGCTCCCGCTCGTCGTCGGCGCCGGCATCGGCCGCATCGTGATCCGGCGCGTCTCCCAGGTGGTGTTCGAGCGGATCGTCGTGATCCTGACGGTCGTGGGCGCGATCTACCTGCTGTTCTGAGGCGCGCCGATGGCGACCCGTCCGCTTCGTGTCAGAGGGGTCGCCATCGAGGGCTGGTCGCTCGGCTACACCGGGACCACCTGGTCTGCGCGCACGGCGAGCGCACCGTCGGCCACGCCGACGACGACGGATCCGCCCTCGTCGAGCGCACCCGACACGAACAGGTCGGCGATTCGATCGTCGATCTCGCGCTGGATCACGCGACGCAGCGGACGCGCGCCGTACTCGGGCTGGTAGCCCTCCGCGGCGAGCCATTCGAGCGCGGCATCGGTGACCGAGATCGACACCGACTGCGCGTCGAGACGACGCCGCGTGGCGCCGAGCACGAGCTCCACGATCTCGCGGAGCTGTTCACGCTCGAGCTTCCGGAACAGCACGATCTCGTCGATCCGGTTGAGGAACTCGGGCCGCATGCTCTCCCGCAGGCGTCCCATCACGCGGTCACGCAGGTCCTTCTCGTCGAACTCGCGTCCCGAGGCCGAGAAGCCGATCGCTCCCGAACGCGACGCGAGGAACTCGCTGCCGAGGTTCGAGGTCATGATGATCACGGTGTGACGGAAGTCGACCGTGCGCCCCTGGCCGTCAGTCAGGCGAC
>DGYFJ06201__coassemble_643_pt1 | contig 30193 bp, 30 predicted proteins | sample DGYFJ06201__metabat2_high_PE_006 | metagenome-assembled genome bin DGYFJ06201 | reverse complement strand
CTCATCTTCCCGCCGCTGATGGGTGCCGCGACGGCCGCATACGGCTGGCGATCGACGTTCGCCATCATGGCGGCGCTCGCGATCCTGCCGCTGTTCGTGCTCTTCTTCGTCAAGCTGCCCGTCGCCGCCGAAGGGTCGACCGTGAAGGTCGCGAATTCGCAGTTGCCCGGCATGGCTCCCGCCCAAGCGCTGCGCCGTCGAGAGTTCTGGATGTTGATGGTGATCTTCTTCCTCATCGGCTGGGCCCTCCTCACGCTCGTGCCGCACTTCGTGCCGATGCTGATCGATGCCGATGTCGAACCCGTACTCGCCGCCACCCTGTCGTCGATGGTCGGAGTGGGCACGGTGATCGCCCGCCCGATCCTCGGCTGGTTCTACGATCGCTTCAACGCGATCTACGTCAGCGTGCCGCTGTTCGGGCTCGCGGCGCTCGGGATCCTGCTGCTGCTTGTCACCGGCGCGGGCCTCGCCCCGCTCACGGCGCTGTTCATCGGCATCGCGTTCGGCGCGGAGATCGACCTGATGGCGTATCTCTCGTCGCGATACCTCGGACCTCGCGCTTTCGGACGTCTCTATGGCGTGATCTACTCCAGCTTCACGATCGGCGCCGCGCTCGGGCCCGTCGCGGCTGGCTACCTGTTCGCGGCGCAGGGAACGTATTCGACGGCGCTTGTCATCGCGATCGTCACCCTGGTGCTCGGCACGGCCGTTCTGCTGTTCCTCCCGAAGTACCCGCGCACGGCAGCGGAGGAGTGATCCGGACGGGCGCGCTCGCATACGACAGACGCCGGTGATACCTGACGTGTCACAAATCTGGTATCGTCTCTGACATGTCAGCAACACTGAGCGGCCGTCGACTGCGAACGTGGGAGAAGCTGCAGACTGTGACGGAGCAGCTGCGGCGCGAGACCAGCCGAGTCCTCACCACCGAGTCGGGCCTGTCGGCCACCGAGTTCACGGTCCTCGCCCATCTCGCGACCATGCCCGACGGCGTGCGCTCGGCGTCGTGCGCACGCGCGATGGGATGGGACACGAGTCGTCTCTCGCACCAGCTGCGTCGGCTCGAACAGCGCGGGCTGGTCACGCGCGGCGGCGCTGACGGCGATCGCCGCGCGAGCGTCGTCGCGCTGACCGACGAGGGGCGGCGCGCACATCGGCGCGCGGTCGGACCCCACCTCGAAGCGGCACAGAGCTGGTTCGGTCAGGCCCTGACGGACGCGCAGATGGACGGCCTGCACGACGCGCTCGCCGCGATCGAAGCTCATATCGACACACGGATCACCGCCGCCGAACGGCACGACAGCGAGGAGCAGTGACCATGACAGAACGACCGACACGTCCGCAGTGGGCACAGCCGGCCACGGACCTCGACGGGAAGACGGTGCTCGTCATCGGCGGCGCCGGCGGCGTCGGCGAGGGCGTGGTGCGCAGCCTCCTCGATGTGGGGGCGCGGGTCGTCGCCACGGGTCGCAGCCGCGAACGCCTCGACGACCTCGCGGCGCGCACGGCGGATCCGCGGCTCGCCGTCGCGACGCTCGACGCGCTGGGCTCGGACCTCGACACGCGCGCGGCCGACCTCATCGAACGCCACGGGGCGCTCGACGCCGTCGTGGTGTCAGTTGCCTCGTGGGGAGAGCAGGGGCGCAAGCCCGCGCTGAGTCTCTCGGACCGAGAGTGGGACGATCTCATCGCCGCGAACCTGACCGCCGTGTTCCGCCTGTACCGGGCGTTCCTTCCGCGCCTCGCCGGAGGCGGCGCGCTCGTACAGCTGAACGGCATGAGCGCCGAGATCCCGTTCCCCGGTGCCGCGGGTCGGGCGCTGACCGCGGCGGCGCAGAAGTCGCTCACGCGGACCATCGCGGCCGAGATCGGCGACGACGGTCCGCGCGTGTACGGAGTGATCCTCGGGATGGTGCGCACCCGCGCGCGCCAGCTCGCGGGCGTTGACGACGAACAGTGGATCCTGGCCGCGGACGTCGGTCGGCACGTGGCCGAACTCGTCGCGGGCACCAGCCCTCTGTCCCGAGACGATCTGCACTACTTCGTCGACGCGACGGCCGGCCCGCACCAGAACCCGATGTGATGTCCCCCGCTCGCGACGCTGTCACTTCTTGCGGCGTGCGGCGGCGAGACGATCGTCTCGTAGTCGGAGTTCGAGCACCAGGTCTCGGCGTCGCTCGAGGAGCAGATCGGCCAGGCTCCCGACGATATGACGTGCCCCGACGATCTCCCGGGCGAGGTCGGCGGAGAGATGCGGTGCGAGCTCACTGCGGGCAGTGACACGCTGGGCCTGACGGTCACGGTCACCTCCGTCGAAGACACGACGGTGAACTTCGATATCGAGGTCGACGACATGCCGTCGTAAGCGCGGCGCGGCCGCCGAGAACTACACTCGCCTCGTGCCGGACATCGACCTGATCACCCTCGCGCTGCTGATCGGCGCGGGCCTGATCGCGGGATGGGTCGATGCGGTTGTCGGGGGCGGCGGCCTCATCCAGCTGCCCGCGCTGATGCTCGTGCCAGGGATCGCGCCGCTGCAAGCGCTCGCGACGAACAAGATCGCGAGCATCATGGGCACGTCGGTCGCCGCGGTCACCTACGCGCGGCGGGTGAGACCGGATCCGATGAGCGCCCTGCCGCTCGCGGGCGCGGCGCTCACGGGGGCGATCGCTGGCGCGATCATCGCCGCGGCGATCCCGGAGCAGGCGTTCACGCCGATCATCCTCGTCGTTCTCATCGGCGTGGGAACGTTCACGATCCTCAAGCCGAAGCTCGGCGTGCACGCCCGTCGTCGCTGGCACGGGTGGCGGCACGCGACGGCCGCGGGGGCGATCGGCGCGGTTATCGGCGTCTACGACGGCGCGCTCGGTCCGGGCACCGGATCCTTCTTCGTGATTCTCATCGTGAGCGTGCTCGGGTACGCGTTCATGCCCGCCTCGGCGCTCGGAAAGATCGCGAACTTCTGCACCAATCTCGGGGCGTTGATCTTCTTCATTCCCGCCGGCCACGTGCTCTGGCCGCTCGGCATCGCGGTGGGTCTGGCGAACCTCCTCGGCGCATATATCGGCGCCCGTATGGCGCTTTCGCGCGGGAATCGCTTCGTGCGCGTCGTCTTCATCGCGGTCGTGGCGGCGCTCGCCCTCAAACTCGCCTACGACCTGCTGATCGCCACCTGAAGGCGATGCGGTCGGCAACTACGCTCGGAGGTATGAGCGATCGTCGAGCGTGGGTGAACGATGCGATCGGCCTGATCGAGGCCGACGCGAATCGTAGCGCCGACACCCACCTGCACGTCTTCCCGCTCCCCGCGGAATGGGGCATCGACCTCTACCTCAAAGACGAATCGGTGCATCCGACGGGGTCGCTCAAGCATCGCCTGGCCCGCTCGCTCATGCTGTTCGGGCTCGTGAACGGCCACATCGGGCCCGACACGGTGCTCGTCGAAGCGTCGAGCGGATCCACCGCCGTGAGCGAGGCGTACTTCGCGCGCATGCTGGGATTGGAGTTCGTCACCGTCGTTCCGCGCTCGACGAGCCCCGAGAAGATCGAGCTCATCGAGTTCTGGGGCGGCCGCTGCCATTACGTCGATTCGCCGCCCGAGATGTATTCGGAAGCCGAGCGGCTTGCCGCGGAGTGCGGCGGCCACTACCTCGACCAGTTCACGTTCGCGGAACGCGCGACGGACTGGCGGGGCAACAACAACATCGCCGAGAGCGTGTTCGCGCAGTTGTCTCACGAGCGCTCGCCGCTCCCCTCCTGGATCGTCGTCGGCGCCGGCACCGGGGGCACGTCGGCCACCTTCGGCCGATACGTGCGCTATCGCCGCTACCCGACGCGCGTCGCGGTCGTGGACCCGGAGAACTCGGCCTTCTTCGGCGGCTGGGAGACAGGAGCCGCCGACTACGCGACGGGCATGCCGAGCCGCATCGAGGGCATCGGTCGCCCTCGCATGGAGCCGTCGTTCGTGCCGAGCGTGATCGACCACATGATCCGTGTTCCCGACGCCGCATCCATCGCCGCGATCCGACTGCTGCGCGAACGCACGCGGCACTGGGCGGGTGGCTCGACCGGCACGAATCTCTACGGCGCCTTCGGCCTGATCGCCGAGATGCGAGCGCGGGGCGAGCGCGGATCCGTCGTCACACTGATCTGCGACGGCGGCGAGCGGTACGCGAACACGTACTACGACGACGAATGGATCCGGCGACAGGGGTTCGACCTGGCCCCGTACCGCACCCGCATGGAAACGTTCCTCGACACGGGAGAGTGGGGCGATGAGTGATCGGCGTGGCCGGCGCGTCCTCGGCGGCCTGAAGCGCGTTCTCTGGAACGACCCCGCCCGCCGGCGGATGACCGAGCAGATCCCGATCATCGACGACCGCCTGGCGCAGGCCATCATCGACCTCGCGATGCGCGTGGCCGAGGTGATGCTGTCGATCGGCGCGAGCGCGAAAGAGGTCACGCTCGCGGCCCTGCGCATCACGAACGCGTTCGGCCTCAAGAGCGTCCACGTCAACGTCACATTCAACTCCGTGATCCTCTCGGATCATCGTTCCGGGTCCGGCGATCCGATCACCCTCATGCGGGTGGTGCGGTCGGCCGCGCCCGACCATGCGAAGCTGCAGCGCCTCCAGGCTCTCGTGAACGAGATCGAAGCGGGGATGCCGCTGAATGAAGCGATCAACGACTTCCAGCGGATCCGCCGCACGCCGTTCATGTATCGCCCCGTCGTGATGGTCGCGGTGCAGGCGATGCTCGGCATCGCGATCGCGCTGATGTACGGCGCCGGGTGGCTGACGCTCGTGCTCGTCTTCATCGCGTCGCTCCTCGTCGCTCTCACCCAGCTCGGCCTCGCGCGGCTGCGGGTCCCGATCTTCTTCACTCAGGCGGCGGGCGGTCTCGTCCTCGTGGCGTTCGCGGTGCTCGTGCTCGCGCTGGCAACGAACGGCGTCGACGTTCTCGCCACTGTCCGCCCGTCCGTTCTCGTCTCATCGGGAATCGTGATGATGCTCGCGGGTCTCGCCGTCGTCGGCGCCGCGCAGGACGCCATCGACGGCTTCTCGCTCACTGCGGGTGGTCGGATCCTGGACATCGCTGTCATGACGATGGGCCTCGTGGTCGGCATCGTCGTCGGGCTGGAGGCGGCTCGTCAGCTGGGGATCGGCCTCGCAATGCCGAGCGAGGTGCTCGCGTTCGGTCCGCCCCTCGGGCACGTCGCGGGCGCGATGCTCATCGCGGCGGCAGTCGCCGTGCTGAACGGATCCGGCATCAGCATCATCCTCGTCAGCACGGCTCTCGGCGCGCTCGCGTGGGCGGGCTGGTACGCGTTGAGCGCGATCTCGGGTGTGCCGTACGCGGGCGCCGTGTTCGGCGGCGCGCTCGTGGCGAGCTTCGTCGGATCCGTCGTCGCCGACCGGCTCTCGGTGCCGTCGATCGCGGTGACCACGGCGGCGATGATCCCGATGGTGCCGGGCACGTCGGTGTTCCTCGGTCTGCTCGGGTTCGTCAGCGCCGATGCGGACCAGACGCAGTTCATCCGCGCGTTCGACTCGCTCTTCACGGCGGGAATGATCGGGATCGCGCTCGCCGCAGGGGCGACGTTCGGCATCATGATCGGAAGTCCGCTGCGCCTGCGCTTTGGCAACCGCACCGTCACGATGCGTTCGAAGGCGCGACCGGTGTCGGCCGCGGGTGGCACGGCGGCGTTCGAGGTCGTCCGCACCGAGCCGGTCGAAGCCCCGGAGTACGACGTCGAGCACGAGGATCCCGTCGCGGAGTCGGACGACCCGCACCCGCTCACGAAGCCGTACGACACGTAGCCCGCCTGGCGCTACGCCTCGGACAGCGCGGCGGCGAGCTCGTCGTCGATGAGCATGACGTCGATCACGCCCGTCGCGGCGGCGGCGCGCACGGCCGGCGCACGCGCTGCGCCGTGCGCGACGCCGACGGTCGTGCCGGCGGCGCGCAGCTGATCCAGCGTGACGGCGATGACGCGGTCGTTGATCGTCTCGACCGGTGACCCGTCGGCGGCGACGAGCCGGCCGGAGATCTCGGCGACCGCGCCGGCGTCGGCGGCCTCGCGTCGCTGCTCGGGCGTGCACTTGAGGCGGACAGACGAGAGCTCCCCCTCCCACGCACCGATCGACACGATGGCGAGGTCGAGGGCGTCGGCCGCGGCGAGGGCCCCGCTGATCTCGGGCAGCGCGCGCAGGTCATCCGCCGTCTCGGACGCGGTGACGAGCAGCGGCGCATAGAGGCGCGTGACATGCACGGCCGGATCCTGCCCCAGCCGAGTGAACGTCTCCTGTCGCGGTGGCTCATCGCCGAGCTGCAATGCACCCGCGAGCTGCACGACGGTGCTGCGCGGCAGTGTCGGGACGAAATCGGCGGCGGCATCGAGGGTGCGCGACCACGAGATGCCGATTCGCTGGCCGGGTTGGGCCTGTGCGTCGACGAACCGGAGCGCGGCGCGGCCCATGGTGGTGGCGACGTCGCGCGAGGTCTCGTCCACGACGATGACCGAGCGGACGCCGAGGCGCGTCGCGATCTCGGCGGCCCGGTCGTCATCCGTCGTCTCGCCCGACTCGATCGTGATCGTGACGACGCCGGCGTCGTGCGCCTCGTCGAGCATGCGCGCGACCTGGAAGCGGCTCAGCCCGAACTCGTTCGCGATCTGCACCTTCGAGAGACGGTCGACGTAGTAGGCGCGCGCGAGCTGCACGAGCAGGCGACGGTGTCGTGCGGACGTACTCGCGGTCATGAACCTGCCTTCGCGCCGGGTGGTTCCCACCGACGAGCGGCGGGCTGCTCAGATGATACCCCTTGCGCACATGAGCAGTCCATGCCACGATGTCTCACATGAGCGTCCCTGCTCATATGTGCATCAAACACTCGAATCACTTGATGACGGCAGCGAAGCCGAGCTTCGCATAGACCCTCACAGACGAGGAGCTCAGGACATGAATCGCAGCAGGACAACTCGCACCGCGTTCGTCGCGGCCGTTGCCACGGGTGCGCTCGCGCTGACGGCGTGCGCCGGCGCCGGCGGTGGCGGGGGCGGCGGAGGAGGAGGTGACGAGGTCAACGTGCTGATGGTGAACAACCCGCAGATGGAGGACCTGCAGCGTCTCACCGCCGACCACTTCACGGCCGACACGGGCATCACCGTGAACTACACGATTCTGCCCGAGAACGAGGTGCGCGCTCGGATCGGACAGGAGTTCTCATCGCAGGCCGGGCAGTACGACGTCGCGTCGCTGTCCAACTACGAGATCCCCACCTACGCGGGCAACGGCTGGCTCAGCCCCATCACCCCCGAGGAGGACTTCAACCAGGACGACATCCTCACGCCGATGGCCGAATCGCTGACGGTCGACGGCGAGATCTACGGCCAGCCGTTCTACGGCGAGGGCTCGTTCCTCATGTACCGCACCGATGTCTTCGACGAGGCGGGTCTGACGATGCCCGAGAACCCGACCTGGGAGGAGATCGCACAGCTCGCGGCCGAGATCGACGGGGCCGAATCCGGCATGAGCGGCATCTGCCTGCGCGGCCTGCCCGGATGGGGCCAGATGTTCGCCCCGCTGACGACCGTCGTGAACACCTTCGGCGGCACCTGGTTCGACGAGGACTGGAACGCGCAGGTCGATGCACCCGAGTTCACCGAGGCGGTGCAGTTCTACGTCGACCTCGTCCGTGACTACGGTCCCTCGGGGTCGGCGCAGGCCGGCTACACCGAGTGCCTCACGAACCTCCAGCAGGGCAACGTCGCGATGTGGTACGACTCCACGGCCGCAACGGGCACGCTCGAGGCTGAGGACTCGCCGGTGAGCGGCAACATCGGGTACGTCGCGGCGCCGGTCGTCGAGACCGAATCGAGCTCGTGGCTGTACACGTGGGCGTGGGGGATCCAGGCCGCCGGTGACAACCAGGACGCCGCGCAGCAGTTCGTCGCGTGGGCATCGTCGCAGGACTACGAGGAACTCGTCGCGGAAGAGTACGGCTGGGCGCGCGTGCCCGCCGGCAAGCGCGCCTCGACGTATGAGAACCCGGAGTACCAGGAGGCCGCGGCGCCGTTCTACCAGCAGACCGTCGACGCGATCGAGTCGGCGGATCCGGTGAACCCGGGCCTGCAGGCGCGACCGGCGCTCGGTGTGCAGTTCGTCGCGATTCCCGAGTTCGCGGATCTCGCCACGGGCATCTCCGAGGACATCAGCTCCGCGATCGCGGGACAGATGAGCGTCGAGGACGCTCTGGCGCGCGGGCAAGCCGACGCGGAGTCAGTCGGCGAGTCGTACCAGGAATGACCGGGCACCCCCACAACCGGAGACTGTGATGTCCGCGACATCGATCGCCCCCGCCACGGACACGCGTGCCGTGATCCAGGCGCCTGCCGGGTCCGGCGGTGAGAACCGCTGGGCCCGCAGGGCGCCCCTGCTCCCGGCACTGCTGTTCGTGATCCTCGTCACCCAGATCCCGTTCGCGATCACGATCGTGATCTCGTTCATGAACTGGAACGCGGCGTATCCGAACGACATCTCGTTCGGCACGCTCGACAACTACCGCACGGTGTTCACGGATCCCGGGATCCTGCGCGCTGTCGGGGTCACCGTCGCGCTGACCGTCGGTGTCGTGGTCGTCTCAGCGGTGCTCGGACTGCTGATCGCGCTGCTGCTCGACCGGAAGTTCGTCGGCCGCGGCATCGTCCGTACCCTGATGATCACGCCGTTCCTCATCGTGCCGGTGGCTGCCGCGCTCATCTTCAAGCACGCGATCTTCAACCCCAACTACGGCCTGTTGAACGGTATGCTCACGACGCTCTTCGGCGAGAGCGCACCGCAGCTCGACGTGATGACCGATGCTCCGCTGCTGGCAATCGGCGCGGTGCTCGTGTGGCAGTGGACGCCGTTCATGATGCTGATCATGCTCGCTGGCCTGCAGTCACGCCCCCTCGACGTGTACGAGGCCGTGATGATGGACGGCGCCACCCCGTGGCAGGCGTTCCGCTACGTGACGCTGCCGCACCTGCGCCGCTACATCGAGCTGGCCGCGCTGCTGGGAACGATCTACATCGTGCAGAATTTCGACACGGTGTTCACGATGACCTCGGGCGGGCTGGGCACGGCGAACCTCCCGTACGTGATCTACCAGAAGTTCTTCGTCGCCCAGGATTACGGCGTCTCGTCTGCCGTCGGTGTCGTTGTCGTCGTCGGATCGCTCGTCGTGGCCACGGTCGCGCTGCGCACGGCGTCGAGCCTGCTCAAGGAGGAGAACTGATGGCCACCCTCACCGCGCCCGCCGCGGCCCGGACACCCGCCACGTCGAGCGCGGCGCCACGACGGCGAAAGCGCGGCAGCGCGACGAACGTCGTGCTCGGCGTCGTCGCCTGGCTCGTCGGACTGATCTTCGTGGCGCCGATCCTCTGGATGATCCTCACCGGTCTGCACTCCGAAGTCGACGCGGCGACGAATCCGCCGAGCTTCCTCGCTCCGCTCACGTTCGAGTCGTTCACCGACTTCTTCGGCGCGAGCGGCGGGCTGGATCCGTGGCCGTTCCTCATCAACTCCGCGGTCGCCGCACTCGTGTCGACGCTCATCGTGCTCATCCTGTCGACATCGGCGGCGTACGCGCTCGCCGTGAGGAAGATCGACCGCTGGAGCGACGTGATGTTCTTCCTGCTGTCGACGAAGATGCTCCCGATGGTCGCGGGCCTCCTGCCGGTCTACATCGTCGCCCGCATGCTCGGGATCCTCGACACGTGGCTGCTGCTGATCATCATCTACTCGGCCATGAACATGCCGATCGCGGTGTGGATGATGCGGTCGTTCCTGGCCGAGGTTCCGGTCGCGATCCTCGAGGCCGCGGAGATCGACGGCGCACGGCTGCCGCGCATCTTCGTGCAGATTCTGCTGCCGCTCACGGCCCCCGGCCTCGCGGCGACCGCTCTCATCTGCGTCATCTTCAGCTGGAACGAGCTGCTGTTCGCTTCGGTGCTCACCTCGACGTCGGCGGCGACGTCGCCGGTCTTCCTCACCAGTTTCGTCACCTCGCAGGGACTGTTCCTGTCGCAGGTGTGCGCGGCGTCGCTCGTGATCTCGGTTCCCGTGCTGGTGGCCGGAATCGCGGCGCAGGACAAGCTCGTGCAGGGCCTCTCGATGGGTGCCGTGAAATGATCGATCCGTCTCGAGGAGAAGAGAGCATGTCGTCCGACCGACCCCACCCACTCCTACAGCCGTCCGACACCAGCCTGCCGGCGCTCGCGGAACGGGGCGTCGCGGTGCCGCAGTACGATCGAGCCGCTGTCCGCCCCGGCATCGTGCACTTCGGCGTCGGCGGGTTCCATCGCGCGCACATGGCGATGGCGCTCGACGACCTTCATGCGGAAGGCCTCGCGACGGACTGGGGCATCGTCGGCGCCGGACTGCTGCCCGGCGACACGCGGATGCGTGACGCGCTCGCCGCGCAGGACCACCTCTACTCCCTCGTCATCAAACACCCGGACGGCACGCGCGAGAGTCGTGTCATCGGATCGATCATCGACTATCGCTACGGGCCGGACGACCCCGAGGCGCTTCTCGCGCTCATGGCGGATCCGACGATCCGCATCGTCTCGCTGACCGTCACCGAAGGCGGATACAACGTCAACCCCGTCACGGGCGAGTTCGTCACGGAGGAGGAGGCGATCGTCCGCGACGTCGCCGCGCTCCGCGAGGGCCGCCCGCCGGCATCTGTCTTCGGTTACGTCGTCGAGGCGCTCCGGAGACGGCGCGCCGCCGGCACGACGCCGTTCACTCTGCAGTCGTGCGACAACATCGCGGGCAATGGGCATGTCGCGAAGAAGATGTTCTGCGCGTTCGCCGAGCTCGTCGACGCCGACCTGGCCGCATGGATCGCGTCGGAGGTGGCGTTCCCGAACGCCATGGTCGACCGGATCACGCCCGTCACGACCGATGCCGACCGCGCCGAGCTGCGCGATCGCGTCGGCATCGACGACGCCTGGCCGGTGGTCGCCGAGCCGTTCTTCCAATGGGTTGTCGAGGATGACTTCGTCGACGGGCGGCCGCCGTATGAGCGGGCTGGCGTGCAGGTCGTCGACGATGTCGTCCCTTACGAGCATATGAAGCTCCGCCTCCTCAACGTCTCGCATCAGGGCCTGGCGTACTTCGGGATCCTCGCCGGCTACACCTACGCGCATGAAGCGATGGCGGATCCGGACATCGCGACGTATCTGCGTCGCTACATGGACGAGGAGGGCACTCCCAGCCTCGCGCCCGTGCCGGGAATCGACCTCGACGACTACAAGGACACGCTCATCGAACGGTTCGCGAATCCGGAGATCCGCGACACCCTCGCGCGGCTGGGCGCGGAGTCGTCAGACCGGATCCCGAAATGGCTCGTGCCGGTGATCCAGGACAACCTCGCCTCGGGCGCACCGGTCGAGGTCTCCGCGGCGATCTGCGCATCCTGGGCACGCTATGACGAGGGCGTTGATGAAGCGGGCGCGCCGATCACAGTCGTGGATCGCTACGCCGACGACCTCATGGCGGCCGCGGCGCGCCAGCGCGAGGATCCGCTCGCGTTCGTCAGGAACGAGCAGTTCTTCGGCGACCTCGCCGCTCGCGAGGAGTTCACCCGTCCCTATCTCGCCGCACTCGCCTCGCTCCATGAGCGCGGTGCGAAGGAGACGGTCCGCCGTCTGGCCACGCGCGAGGCGTTGTAGCGCGCGGTGGCGAGCGGCGGTTCGTCGGCTATCTCGAAATTCGCCGAGCATCGCGAAATTTCTGCGGTCTCGCGGCATTCTCGGCGGATTTCGAGATGGTCGGCAAGGTGTGCGCGCGTGGTCGTTGAGCGGGCCTCGCTACGCGAGCACCCCCGCGAGCCGTTCGACGGCGGGGAGGCCGACGAGCTCGTCGATGAGGGGGACCCGCGTGATCGGAGCGCCGAGGTCGAGGTTCGCCAGCAAGGCCTCCTCGCGTTCGCGTCGCACCGGCATGAGCTCGGCAGGGGAGAGCCGGTTGGCCACGACGCCCATGAGCGTTACGCCCAGTGACTCGAGTTGAGACGCGACCTCGCGGCTCTCGGCGATCGGCATCGGCTCGGCGACGGTGACGATCACGAAGCCCGTGCGACCCGGATCCGCCAGTGTGTCGCGCATGAGCGAGAAGCGCGCGCGGCGGCGCAGGAGCATGCGTCGCAGCTCCGCGTCGCGATCGGAGGTGTCCTTCGTGCCGCCGAGGGCACCGTAGGCAACGGAGAAGCGCTCCGAGCGATCGCGGTTCGCGAGTAGCTTCTCGGTCCAGTCGGTCATGGACTCCGGCATCGACAGCAGGTGCAGGGTGTGGCCTGAGGGCGCGGTGTCGAAGACCACGAGGTCGTAGCGGTCGAGGCCGGTCTCCAGCGCCTCGGCGACCCGCTCCAGCACGGCGGCCTCGTGGGTGCCCGGCGCATTCCGGGCCGATTCCAGATGGTCGCGTGCCGCGCGGTGCAGCCGGTCGGGAAGCATCCGGATCATGGTCGCGGACACGGCCGCCAGGTGCGCGTCGACCGTGCGGTCCGGGTCGATCTCAACGCCATCGACGCGGCCAGGTGTGCTCGCGTTGTCCTGCCCATCCGCGTTCGCCTGCCACAGCGTCACGATGTCGTCACCGACAGCTCGCTCCCAGAGGTGGCCGAGGTTGTGCGCGGGGTCTGTCGACACGACGAGCACGCGGGCGCCCTGTTGCGCGCGGGCGAGGGCGAGCGCAGAGGCGATCGACGTCTTTCCGACGCCGCCCTTGCCTCCCACGAAGACCGCGTGCCGCGTCGCGGCGTCCGTCAGCAGCACGAGATGTGATCCAGGGGACTGCGGGGGATGCCGGAACGCTGGTGCCAGTCGTGGAAGTCCTCGTACACGGCCGGCAGCAGCTCGGCCGTGTAGTACGCAGCGGGATCCGGCACCCCGAGCGATTCGGCGAGGACGACGAGCATGAAGTGATCGTCCTCGTCGCGCCGGGCCACGCCGAACGCCTTGCGGTACGGGCCCGCATAGAATTCGTTCAGCCCCTTCGAGAAGGCGGCCCAGCGCGACGAGAACGACACCGTCACTTCACCATCGGGATCCGACCGGTCACGTGGTCGGTGAGGTCGGCGTCCTCTTCCTCTGGCGGCTCGTTCGCCGCGCGACGCATGGCTGCGATGCCCTCGATGCCGACCCAGATCGTCGCCACGATGATGATTACGTCGAGGATCAGCAGCAGCCAGTTCGTCTCCTGACCGCCGTTCCAGAACGTTCCGACCTGCACGATCGCCGCCCAGAACGCCGCGATGAACACGAGCACGAGTGGGATCAACGCAACGAGGTAGTTGCGCCGCTTGCGGATCAGCATGATCGACACGATGATCAGCGTCAGTGACGCGAGCAGCTGGTTCGTCGTGCCGAACAGCGGCCAGATCGTGAGCCCGCCGGATCCGTCGACGCCCTGGCTGAAGACGAGAGCGACACAGACGACGAGGACGACGAGCGTGGCGATGATGTTGTTCAGCTTGAAGCCGATCACCTCGGCGGCCTCTTGGAAAACGAAGCGCAGCAGGCGCACGCCGGTGTCCATGGTCGTGGCCGCAAACAGCACTGCCATGGTCGCGAGCACCGTTGCGGACAGGGACTGCGGCAGCCCCAGACCCATCTCGATGATGTTGCCACCGCCCTCGACGAAGGCGTTCACGCCGCCCTGGTTGAACGCGCTGTACACCTCTTCCCAACGCGCGACCGACTGGATCCCTGCGGTCGTTGCGAGGATCGCACCGAGCGCGAGCATGCCCTCGCCGACAGCACCGAAGTAGCCGACGAAGCGCGCGTCGGTCTCCTTGTCGAGCTGCTTCGAGGTGGTACCGGAAGCCACGGCGCCGTGGAAGCCGCTGATGGCACCGCACGCGATCGTGACAAACAGCAGCGGCCAGATCGCGGGCGTGCCGTCGGGAACCGCCGTGTTGATCGCGGGCGCGACGAAACCGTTGCCGAAGAACAGGCCGGCGACCAGGGTCCCGACGAAGAGGATCGCGAGACCGATGAACAGCTGCACACCGTTGATGTAGTCGCGCGGCTGGAGGAGCAGCCACACCGGCAGCAGCGACGCGATGCCCGCGTAGACGAACAGCGCGATGATCCAGAACGTCCCCGGACTCATGCCGAGGACCGAGTCCGGCAGCACCACCGGCACCGCGTCGCCGACCACGATCAGGGCGTAGAGCGCGACGACGCCGACCACCGTGACCGCGGTGAGGTTCCACCGCAGCTTGTAGACGGCGAGTCCGATCAGCACCGCGACCGGGATCGCGCCCCATGCCGGGATCACTGCGCTCGGGCTGGCGATGAGCAGGTCCTTGATCACGACGGCGAACGCCGCGATCACCATCAGCAGCAGGAGGCCGATCACGAGCAGGAACACGTACGAGCCGCGCTTGCCGATGTAGCGCGCCGCGAGGGCCCCGATCGACCGGCCCTTGTTGCGCTCCGACGCCCACAGGGCGCCGAGGTCGTGCATGCCCGCAAAGAAGACCGTGCCGATCGTGACCCAGAGGAAGGCCGGCAGCCACCCCCAGATCACGGCGACGGCCGGTCCGACGATCGGGGCCGCGCCCGCAACGGACGTGAAGTGGTGGCCCCACAGCACGAACTTGTTCGTCGGCACATGGTCGATGCCGTCGTTCTTCTCGTGCGCCGGCGTACGGAACGCGGGGTCGAGTTTCAGAACGCGTTTACCGAGGTACTTCGAATAGACGAGATATCCGGTCGCGAAGATCGCGAGCCCGATGAGCATCAGGATCACGGAATCCATGGAGGTGCCCTTCTGTCGACGGTGACAGCTGTCGGTCTGCGTGCCGCGGATTCACGGCATATCCATAAACTAGCGCTCGCACGAGCAGCGGGCGAGCACTGTGTCCAACGATTTCGTCACACCGGTACGCTGGCCGCATGGACAAGCGGATCCTCGTGCTCAACGGCCCGAACCTCAACCTGCTCGGGACGCGCAACCCGGCGGTGTACGGGACCGACACGCTCGCCGATGCGGAGCGCGTCGCGTCGACCGCGGCGGTGGCGCACGGACTGGCGACGCGCTTCGTCCAGTCGAATTCGGAGGGCGCGCTGATCGACGCGATTCACGCCGCGCGCGAGGACTGCGTCGGCATCGTGATCAACCCCGGCGCCTACACCCACACGTCGATCGCGATCCGAGATGCGCTCGAGGCCGTCGCGATGCCGTTCGTCGAGATCCACGTGTCGAACGTCTACGCGCGCGAGGAGTTCCGCCACCGCTCGTACCTCAGCGGCCTCGCGGCCTGCGTCATCGCGGGCGCGGGGATCCAAGGCTACGGCTTCGCGGTCGAGCGCCTCGCCGCGATCGTCTGACGAGGGCGCGTCTCCTTATTAGTCGCCTACTGCGCTGGCCGCGACGGCGCAAATAAGGAGACACGCCCTACTCCTTCGGCAGCGCGCCGCGGATCCCCTCGATCGGATCGGTGATGTCCGCGACCGTCGCGCCATAGGCGGCGAGAAGCGCGTCGGCGTCGACAGACAGCGAGTAGTCGTGCGCACCCGCACCCATGGACACGCGCTTGCCGACCATGCGCTCGTCCGCGTAGACGGGCCAGTCTGTTGTGGATCCGAGCGGAACGATGGTGCCGCGCTCATACCCGGTCGCCTCGAACGCAAGGTGGGGCTCAGGCATGCGGAGCTTGTTCACGCCGACGACGGCGCGCAGCTTCGCCCATGAGATCGCGCGGTCGCCCGGCACGAGCGCGAAGTAGTACTGATCGCCCTTCCCCTTCACGACGAGCGTCTTGACGATGTCTGCTGGCGTGATGCCGCGCGCCGCGGCCGCCTCTTCGAGGGATCCGGCACGAGGTGACTCGCGGATCTCGATGTCGACACCGCGCGCTACGGCCGCTTCGCGCACGCGACGAGTGGGGCCGTTGTTCATGAGTATTGATTGTAGAACGAGGTGTGCATGCTCCAGGCGGTAATCCGATGGCGCGAACCGCGGCTGCCCCGTCAGCCGCGGGCTGATGAGTGACACGAATCGACCCGTTTTTACGGCGATGTTCGAGGCAAGAGGTGCTCCGCGTCGCTGAGGGCCACCGCGATGCGGCTGTAGACGCGCGGATTTAGCAGCAGTGTGCCGTCGAAGTCGCCGGCCGCAGCGAACACTCCGACCGGGAGGGTGCGTGCCTGGAAGAACGCGAAGAGTGGCCGGAGGGCGTGATCGAGGGCGAGTGCGTGGCGCTCGCCGCCCCCGGTGGCCAGGAGCAGGACGGGCTTGTCGGCAAGGGCGTACTGCTCGATCAGGTCGAAGAAGTGCTTGAACAATCCCGTGTATGAGCCGCGGTAGATCGGGGTCGCAGCGATGAGCAGGTCGGCCTCTTCGGCGGCGCGGAGTTGCTCTTCGAGCTGAGGGGAGACTCCTTCTCGCTCGGTCGCCTCGGTGAAGCCGCCACCCAGGTGGTAGACGTCGACACGGTGGACGTCGACGGCGGCCTTCTGTGACAGCACATCGAGCACGACGTCGACCAAACCCATCGTCTTGGACCGCACGTTCGGGCTTCCGTTCACGACGGTGACGCGCACCCGCCCGGGCTCATTCATCGCCGAGCTCGCGGCGGACAGCGGTGGCCACTTCGGTGCCGAGGCGCTCGACGCCGCCGAGGAGGTCCTTCTGCGGCATGCTTCCCATCCCGATCTGGATGATGATGCGGGTGAGGCCGTACATCTCCCGGAAACGGAGAATCTTCTCCGCGACCTCGTCTGCGTCGCCGACGACGTAGCTGCCGGCGGGAGAGGCGCCCGCTTCGAAGGCGTCGCGGGGCAGGAGCATCCCGCGGCCGCGCTGGTGGTTGTGCTCCATCATGAATTGCGCGAAGTGCGGGTACATGATGTCTCGTGCCTGCTTCGGACTGCTGCCGACGTAGCCCCCGACGCTCATGCTGATCGGGAGCGAGGCGGGATCGTGGCCCGAGCGCTCGGCCGCCGCACGATAGAGCTCTGCAGCGTCGGTGAGCATGCTCATCGGTCCGAAGAGGATGGCGAGCGCCAGCGGCACGCCGAGTGTTCCGGCGTTGACGGCCGACGCGGGCGAGCCACCGGCGCCTACCCAGATCGGGATGGTGTCAGCGTAGGGGCGGGGTGCGATATCGGCGTTGATCAGGGGCGGACGCATTCTTCCCTTCCACGTGAGCGGGTTCTGCTCGCGGATGCGCAGGAGAAGGTCGAGCTTCTCGCGGAAGAGCTCGGAGTAGTCCGCGAGGTCGTAGCCGAACAGCGGGAACGATTCGGTGTAGGAGCCCCTGCCCGCGATGATCTCCGCCCGTCCCGCGGAGATCAGATCGATGGTGGCGAACTGCTCCCACACGCGCACCGGATCGTCAGAGCTCAGGACGGTGACGGCGCTGGCGAGCCTGATCTGCTTCGTCGCCTCGGCCGCGGCCGCGAGCACGATGGTCGGTGCCGAGCCCACGAAATCACTGCGATGGTGCTCGCCCATACCGAACACGTCTAGTCCGACCTCGTCGGCGACCCGGGCGAGCTCGATCGTCTCCCTGGCACGCTGATGAGGGGTGCGAACCACCCCGGTTGTGGGGTCCTCCGTGATTTCACCGAAGGTCATTATTCCGATCTCGAAGGCCATCGCCTGCATCCTTTCCGTAGCGGTCTCGAGGTCATTAACATGCGTGCGCACGCAACTATTCCCGAAGCTCACGACGGACTAGATTTGTGCCATGGCAACGAACGGGCTCAGCGAATTGGAGGACGATGCGTGGCGGGGCTTCCTCGTCACGCACGATCGCATCTGGCGTGAGCTGGGAGAGGGCCTGGCACCTTTCCGGCTGAGCATGGCCGAGTACAGCGTCCTCGGCTTGCTGGGTGAGGCGGGTCGAGTCGGGCTGCGTTTGACCGAGTTGGCGGAAAAGAGAGGAATGTCCGGCCCGGGGCTGTCGCGCCTCGCAGATCGGCTGGAACAGCGCGGTCTCATCGAGCGAAGTCGTGCGGCCAGCGATGCTCGCAGCTACGAGTTGACCCTCACGCGAGAGGGAAGGGCGCTGCTGCGGAAGGCATGGAAGCAACAGTACGCGGGCATCCGACGTCTCTTCCTCGACCGGTTGAGCGGTGACCAGATGGAAGCACTCGCTGATACGTGGGCGAGCCTCGCCGACCACGACGAGAGCTGACCGGCGCGGGGAGGGTAGGTCCCCGGAGAGGGATGCCCATGCTCCCGTCCACGACGCGGCGATCATCCGCGCACAGACGTCTCCTGCCCGCAATCGCGTCTCGACCACGAACTACATGGGAGACGCGTCCCATTCGGAAGGAGCCGATCAGGGGAATGCGCGTACCTGTCGGCGCCGACCCCACGGAACGCGAGAGGGACGGAGACCATTTCGATCTCCGTCCCTCTCGGTGAAAGCCTTACGCGTCGGGGGCTGCGACGGCCTCGTCGGCCACCCACAGCTCGTCCTCGGCGCTGAGCGTCTTCCACGCGACGACGAAGATGCCGACGGCGGCCGCGATGCCGAGCACGGCGGCGATGACGGCGCCCGCGCTCGTCTTCTTCTTCGGCGGCTCGACCATGATCTGTCGTTTGCCGAGCTTCGCCGCGGTCGCGTCGTACGCGCCGATCGCGCGCCCGACGGCGCCCCCGGCTGCGGGGATGACGCGGTTGTCGAAGAACTTCTTGCTCTTGCCGTAACCGTCGCGCACGTACGGCGCGGCACGGTCGACATAAGGCTCGACGTACTCGTGGTACTTCTTCCGAGCCTCAGGAGCGAGAACCTCCTGGTTGATGGCGCTGAGCTGCTTGCCCGCGGCACGCGCTACATCGGCGGCCTGAGACGCCACAGCACGCTGGGCCTCCAACACCTGGTTGGCGGTGCCCTGCAGCTTGCGGAGCTCCTTCTTGCGCTTTCGGCTGAGGTTGACGCTCACGTGTGTGCCCTCCCGCGTTGTGACGAACTTTTTCCCATCCTGCCACGTTGAGGGGCGTCACGGCGATGGGATCGGCGTTCTCTGAGAGAATGGAGGAATGACTCAGCACACCGCCGTCGCCACGCTTCACACCAACCACGGCGACATCGTCATCAACCTGTTCGGCGACCACGCCCCCGTCACGGTCGATAACTTCATCGGCCTCGCGACCGGTGAGAAGGAGTGGACCGACCCCGCGACCGGTGAGAAGGGGGAGGGCGCGCTCTACGAGAACGTCATCTTCCACCGCATCATCCCCGGCTTCATGATCCAGGGCGGCGACCCGCTCGGTCAGGGCGTCGGTGGACCGGGCTACAACTTCGACGACGAGATCCACCCCGAGCTGAACTTCAACGAGCCGTACATCCTCGCCATGGCGAACGCGGGCAAGCGCCCGAACTCGTTCGGCGGTATGAGCGGCACGAACGGTTCGCAGTTCTTCGTGACGACGGATCCGACGCCGTGGCTGCAGGGCAAGCACACGATCTTCGGCGCCGTCGCCGACGACGACTCCAAGAAGGTTGTCGCCGCGATCGCCGCGGTTCCGACGGGCGCGAACGACCGTCCGACGGAGGACGTCGTGATCTCGTCGATCGACATCGAGAAGCTCTGACGAGCTCCTCGCTCCGCACGAGGCTCTGCCAGCAAAGGACCTGCACGCAGTGACGTCGAACTCTTATACCGAGAACCGCGACAACTACTGCTACCGGCATCCCAAACGGCAGAGCTTCGTGCTGTGTCAGCGGTGCACGCGCACCGTCTGCCCTGAATGTCAGACTCCGGCTTCGGTCGGGGTCATCTGCCCCGAGTGCATGAAGGAGATGCGCAAGAAGCGCACGCCCGCGCAGAAGCGGGCCGCGCGCACCTGGGGCCGCGGATCCGGCGGAACGGCTGTCTCGTTCGGATCCTCGACCACGCGCGGGATGACGACCATCTTCGTCGTCACCGCCGTGATGTACCTCGTCCAGATGCTGAGCAACGTCGTTCCGGGTCTGGACGTCGAGCGGTGGCTCATCTTCTACGCCCCGATCACGTATATCGAGCCCTGGCGCGTGCTCACCGCCGCCCTCGTGCACTCCGGATTCTGGCACGTCGCGATGAACATGCTCGCGCTGTGGATGATCGGCAGATCGCTTGAACCCCTGCTCGGGACGTGGCGCTTCGTGGTCACGTACGTGCTCACCGCGGCGGGCGGGTCCGCTGCCGTCGCAGTGCTGTCCTTCGCGACACCGGTCGTCGGCGCGTCCGGGGCTATCTTCGGCCTCTTCGGCGCTCTGCTCGTGATCGGTCGCCACCTCGGCGCCAATATGACCGGCATCTATGTCGTGCTCGGCATCAACCTCGTCCTCGGCTTCGTGCCCGGGTTCAACATCTCCTGGCAGGCGCACGTCGGCGGTCTCGTGTTCGGCGCGCTCATCGGCTTCATCTTCACGCGCACGCGCCGACCGAAACAGCAGCGTCTGCAGATCGCCCTGCTCTGCGGCGTCGGCGTCCTCATCGTGGGCATCCTCCTTCTCCCGCTCGCCGGGATCGCTCTCACGCTCCCCTGAGCGCCACAGCGGCCCGCGCGTCGGCGCGGTGAGATCGAGTTATCCACGAAGTTATCCACAGGCCTGTCCCCAGGTGGGGAGAAACCACACCCGTGTTATTCACACCTGGGGAGACAGCTGTGGAGAATCACACCGATGTAATTTAGCCCGCGGTAGACGCGCAACGCCCCCGGTCGGACGAATCCGGCCGGGGGCGTTGCGCGTGTGAAAGGGGGCGCTACCGCCAGCGTGTCGCCATCAGCAGGCCCACGAAGGCCAGGCCACCGCCGATTGCGAGGTTCCATGCGCCGATGTCCGGGATGGGGAACTGACTGCCGGAGACGTAGAACACGAGCACCCAGACGAGCCCGAGCAGGAAGAAGGCCACCATCGTGGGCTTGAACCACACGGGGTTGGGCAGCGGCTCACCCGGGATGTGGGTGATGTCGTCGTCGTCCTCGCGGTTCTTTCGTGCCATGACGTCAGTCTAGGGGAGAACGAGCGCCGCCCTTTCCTGCAGCGGCCGGTAACCGGGTTCGTCGCCGTCGGGATCGACGAAGTCGCCGTCCCCCGAGCAGCGTGTGAGCGTGACGGTCTCATCGATCTGCACATCGCCCACGCCCGGATCCTGCTTCGTGACCAGGTCCGATTCCTCGCAGTTGTCGTCCTTCTCGATCTCCACGTCGAGCTGCAGATCCTCCTCGAGGATCCGCTTGGCGGCGTCGATCGTGAATCCCGTGAGGTCCTCGACTGTCACGCGGCCGGTCGCGACCGTGAGATCCACCGACGACCCCTGCAGCACCTCGTCGCCGGACTCGACATCGGATCCGTCGACCTGCGCGTTCAGCACGGTGCCGCGTTCCACGCCGGGCGTGTTCTGCGGGAAGACGCGCCCGAGCATGAGGCCCTCGACGCCGTCGATCGCCTCGCGCGCGGCATCCTCGCTGCCCCCCTCGAGCTCGGGGATCTCGGCCATCAACGGGCCGGCAGACACGACGATCTCGACGGTCGCGCCGGTGACGAGGGAGACGCCGGCCGCCGGATCCGTGCCGATGACGATGTCGGCGGCGACGGTGTCGCTCGGTTCGGAGGACAGGGTCACTTCGAGTCCGCGGCCCTCGAGCTCGGCCGTCGCGGCTTCGAGCGACCAGCCGGATACGTCGGCGACGTCGACCGTGTCGGCCGCGCGTAAGTCGAGCGGATCCGTGCGGACGACCCAGTAGCCGACGGCCACGATCAGCGCGATGACCAGGGCGATCGCGGCCCAGATCCATGCCACGGGCGGCCCGGACTGCGTGCGCGTTGTGCCCGTCTCGCTGGAGAGCTGGGTGAGCGTGTGCGCGACCTCGTTGCGGGCGCGCTGGCCCGCGCCGTACAGTTCCTCCGTCAGATGGGTGAGCTGGCGCTGCGAGGGAGCGCGGCCGTCGAGGGCGGCGTCCAGCGCCTCCCGGAAGGTGGCCGCATCGGGAAAGCGCTGCGCCGGATCCTTCGCGAGCGCGCGGAGCACGACGGGATCCAGCTGCGCGGGTACATCGTCGCCGACCTGGGTCGGGGGGATCGGCGCGTCGCGCACGTGCTGCGACGCGACCGCGACGGGCGAGTTACCCACGAAGGGCGGACGGCCGGCAAGGAGCTCGTATAAGACGACGCCGGTCGAATAGAGGTCGGCTCGCGCGTCGACCGGGGCACCCTGTGCCTGCTCCGGCGAGAAGTACGCCGCGGTGCCCAGGATCGTCGTCGTCTCGGCCACGGTCGCGGACGTGTCGCTCACCGCGCGCGCGATGCCGAAGTCCATCACCTTGATCTGGCCGTCGTCGTCGACCATGACGTTCGCCGGCTTGATGTCGCGGTGCACGACGCCCGCGCGGTGCGAGTACTCGAGCGCCTCGAGGATGCCGTCGATGTAGCCCGCGGCATCGTCCGCCGATACCGGCCCCGCCGCGATGACGTCCTTCAGGAGGCGTCCGCGGACGAGCTCCATGATGATGTACGGCGTGTGCGTCGTGCCGCCGGCGCCGTCATCGTCGAGATCCTCTCCGGCGTCGTAGACGCGCACGATCGACGGATGCGCCATCCGGCTCGCGGCCTGCGCCTCGAGGCGGAACCGCGTGCGGAAGGTGTTGTCCTGCGCCAGGTCGCTGCGCAGGATCTTGATCGCGATCGTGCGCCCGAGCGTGAGGTCATAACCACGGTAGACGCTCGCCATTCCGCCGCGTCCGATGAGCGCATCGACACGGTACCGACCCGAGAGGATGCGCTCGGCCTGCGTGGGCGTGCCGATCGCCTCAGTGGGGTCGTCTGTCACGTGGCGTCACCGTCGGAAGGCGGTCCGCTCGGATTGGGAGTGGGCGACTGGTCGGGGCCGTCGGGGGCGACGGTCTCGACCGGCTCCATCGACGCGGCATCGGAGGTACGCTGCGTGTCGCCGGACGCGCAGATGGCGCGGTACGAGGCACCGACGTACTGCGCGTCTTCCTTGATCGCGACCTGCGTCACATACCCGCCGGCACCGAAGGTGCGCTGTTCGGATCCGTCGTCGAAGATGCCGCCCTCGACGGTGACCTCGTAGCCCTGCAGGTCGCCCGTGCCGCTGGGGCAGGTGTAGGGCTCCCAGTTCAACTGCACGACGGCGCCGCGCTGGATCTCGGTCTCGCTGAACGACGGCGGGTTCTCCGGCGCGGGAATGTCGGGGAGCTCCGCGTAATAGGTTGCCGTGATCGTGTCGCCCTCCCTGACGAAGCCGCCGGGCGAGACCTCGTAGATCGTTCCGACCTCGTCCTCGGTGCTTGCGGCGTTTCCAGCGTCGCAGTTGAAGGTGATCTGCGCGTCCTGCTCGCTGATCACACGCTGGGCGTCGTCGCACGTGCGCCCTTCGAGGCCGAGCGCGAGCACATCGACCCGTTCCGGTTCGGGAGTCTCGGACTCCGTCGGCTGCGGTGTGGGCTCGACGGTCGGCGTCGGCGTCGGCGTCGCAGCAGCCCCACCTTCGTCATCGTCGAAGAACCCGCTCGTCAGGCCCCAGACGGCGCCGGCGATGACGACGACGAGCAGAACGATGAGGGCGATCAGCGGACCCGTCCACGGGCTGCGCTTCTTCTTCTTGGGCTTCTGGGCCGGCTGATTCGCGTCCATCGGCAGCGGCGAGGTCGCGGGCATCATCTGTGTGGCGGCCCCCGTGCCGGTGAGCAGCTGCGTCATCTCGTCGGATCCGCCCGCGCCGGCCGCGAGCATCGGCGCGGCGGCGATGGCGGCGTTCATGTCGCCTCGTCGCAGTGCGTTGCACGCGCGGGAGACGGCGGCCGCTGACGCCGGGCGATCGGCGGGCTTCTTCGCGATCATCGCCATCACGATGCGGCGCACGGGCGCCGGGATCGACTCCGGCAGCGGAGGAGGCGTGTCGTTGATCTGCGCCATCGCGATCGCGACCTGTGACTCGCCCGTGAAGGGACGCTTCCCGGCCAGGCACTCGTACGCGACGATGCCGAGCGAGTAGATGTCCGTCGCGGGACTCGCGGGGTGGCCGGACGCCTGCTCCGGCGACAGGTACTGCACGGTGCCCATGACCTGGCCCGTGGCCGTGAGAGGCACCTGGTCGGCGATGCGCGCGATGCCGAAGTCGGTGATCTTCACGCGGCCGTCGGGCGTGATCAGCAGGTTTCCGGGCTTGATGTCGCGGTGCACGAGACCCGCGGCGTGGGCGGCCTGCAGCGCGGAAGCCGTCTGCGAGACGTAGTCCAGCACCTTGTCCGAGGCGAGCGACGTGTCGCGCTCCAGCATCGTCGACAGCGCTTCACCGGGGACGAGCTCCATGACGAGGTACGCGGATCCGTTCTCCTCGCCGTAGTCGAAGACACTCGCGATGCCCTCGTGGTTGACGAGCGCCGCGTGGCGGGCCTCGGCGCGGAAGCGCTCCAGAAAGCCGGGATCCCCCATGTACTCGTCTTTGAGGATCTTGATCGCGACCGTGCGTCCGATGACGTGGTCGGTCGCCTCCCAGACTTCGCCCATGCCGCCGATGGCGATGCGGGAACTCAGCTCATAACGCCCGCCGAACGTCACACCCTGCGTTGGCCTCATTGTGCGAGCACCGCCTCCATGACCTTCTTCGCGATGGGAGCCGCGATCGTGTTTCCAAAACCTGACTGTCCCTGGCCGCCGCCGTCTTCCACCACGACCGCAACCGCTACTTCGGGATCCTCCGCCGGAGCGAAGCCGGTGAACCACAGCGTATGCGGTGCATCGTCGTTCTCCGCCGTGCCCGTCTTCCCGGCCACGTCAACGCCCTCTATTCTTGCATTGGAAGCGGCCCCGGTTGTCACGCTTGACACCATCATCTCGGTAACGGATTCTGCGACGTCTTCGTCCAGCGCCCGTCCGATCTCGGATGCCGTGTACTGCTGCTGCACCGAGAGGTCTTCGCCGACGACCTGGTCGACCATCCACGGCGACATCAGCGTGCCGCCGTTCGCGATCGCCGCGGTCCACATCGCGGCCTGGAGCGGAGTGGACAGGACCCGGTTCTGGCCGTAGCCGGACTGCGCCGTCTGGGCAGCGCCGGACGGGTCGTAGACCGATGGCACCGACGTGAGCGGCACCTCGAACTCGCTGCCGAAGCCGAAGCGCTCGGCCTGCTCCCGGATCGCCTCGGCGCCGAGCTCGTCCGCCAGCTGTGCCATCGGGATGTTGCAGCTGTACTCGATCGTCTCGGCGAGCGTGACCTCGTCGGAGCCGAGGCCGCCGCAGGTCCCGCGGGTCGCGTTGTAGATCGTGGTGCCGGATCCCGGGAGCGTGTACTCGGCGGGGTTGTCGAACGTGCTGTCCGGTGTGAAGTCGCCCGATTCCAGCGCAGCTGCGGCAACGACGATCTTGAAGATGGATCCGGGCTGGTACGTCTGGCGCAGGGCCTTGTTCACCAGAGGGTGAAGCTCGTCCCCCTCGAGCTGGTCGTACGCTGCCTGCGCCTGTTCCGAGTCGTGTACGGCGATGGCGTTCGCGTCGAAGCCCGGCGTGGACACGAGCGCGAGGAGGCGCCCGGTGTCCGGTTCGACGGCGACGACGGCCCCCGAGAAGCCCGCCCCGACCATGGCGTCGTACGCGGCGCGCTGGACGGCGGGGTCGAGCGTCAGCTCGACGGAGGAGCCGCGCGGCTCCTGCCCCGTGACGACCTGGTTCAGGCGCGAGAGGAAGCCCGAGTCGGCGAAACCGCTCAGTTCTTGATTCATGACGAGCTCGAGCCCCGTTGCCGAGCCGAGCGCGGGATTGAAGTACCCCGTGACGCCCGCCCACATCAGCGGATCCGTGTACACGCGCTGATAGGCGTAACGGTCGTTCGTCGACTGGGAGCGCGCGATCTGCTCGCCACCGGCGATGATCGTGCCGCGCCTCACCTCGTACGAGTCGTACAGCGTGCGACGGTTGTTCTCGTTAGCCGCCAGCTCGCTGGCGGAGAACACCTGGATCACGCTCGTCGACGCGAACAGCGCCACGAACATGAAGGCGACGATGATGCTCAGCCGCCGGATCTCCTTGGTCATCCGATCACCGCCCGGGGCTGTCGGCGCACCGCGTCACTGACACGTAACAGGATCGCCACGATGAGCCAGTTCGCGAGCAGCGAGCTGCCGCCCGCCGCGAGGAACGGCGTCGTCAGACCGGTCAACGGAATGACGCGGGTGACGCCACCCACCATGATGAAGACCTGAAGCGCGATCGTGAACGCCAGGCCCACCGACAGCAGCTTTCCGAAATCATCCTGGCCGGCGACGCCCACGTGCGCGCCACGGCTGACGAAGACGAGATACAGCGCGAGGATCGCGAACAGACCGATGAGGCCGAGCTCCTCGCCGAGGCTCGGGATGATGTAGTCGCTGTTGGCGACCGGCGTGAGGTGCGGCCGGCCCTGGCCCAGCCCGGTGCCGGACATGCCGCCGTGCGCGAGCCCGAAGATGCCGTTCACGAGCTGGAAGCTCGAGTTGACGTCGGCGTTGTAGAGATCCTGGTCGAACGCGTTGAGCCACTGGTCGAAGCGTCCGTGCACGTAGGGCATCACGGCGCTCGCGACGGCGGCGCCTGCTCCGGCGAGGAGCACACCGATAAGCACCCAGCCCGTCTTGCCCGTGGCGACGTACAGCATCGCGACGAACATGCCGAAGATCAGGATCCCCGTGCCGAGGTCGCGCTGCGCGACGATGATGCCCATCGAGATGAGCCAGATGACGAGCAGCGGACCGAACTCCCGCGCGCGCGGGAAGGTGAAGCCGAGCACGCGCCGACCCGTCGATGCGAGCGACTCGCGCGTGCGCACCAGGTAGCCGGCGAAGAAGATCGCGAGGCAGATCTTCGCGATCTCGCCCGGTTGGAAGTTGTATCCGGCGATGCGGATCCACACCACGGCGTTACCGCCGCCGTTGAGGAACGGCACGAACGGCAGGATGAGCAGCACGACGCCCGTCAAGCCGAAGATGTAGGTGTATCGGAACAGCACGCGATAGTTCGTGAGCAGCCAGACGAGCACGCCGCAGAGTCCGAGCGAGAGCATCGCGTAGAGGAGCTGGTGCGCGCCGGCGTTCGACTGCTCGGCGATGTCGTTCGCCTCGTAGGCCAGATCGATGCGGTAGATCATGGCCGTGCCGAGCCCCGTCAGCAACAGCGCGACGGGAAGGAGGAACGGATCGGCCTGGGACGCCCGGATGCGCAGCACGATGTGCAGCGCCACCGCGAGGGCACACAGGGTTACCGCGATCGCCAGGATCCCGAGGTCAAGGGTCCCGAGGGCCCCGAGCTGCACGAGCGTGAAGGCTCCTACCGTGAGAGCGACCGCGAAGATGAGAAGGATCAGCTCGCGGTTGCGCAGGCGCTGCGCGCGGCGGATCCGTCGCAGATCGCGCTTGACCCGGCGGTCGGCCGTGTCGGTTGCGGTCTCGGTCATTCGTCACCTCCCGTGTCGATCGCGCGCGAACGCAGGTTCTCGACGATCTGCTGGGCGTGCTCGAGCGATTCCGCCGGGATCGTCTCCTCGGCGCGGAACTGCCACGCCGAGGGCAGGTCGATGAGCATGATGTCGGTGTCCGCGTAGGGCGTCGACAGGGAGATCGGACCGATCTGCTGCTGGATGCCCTGATAGATGACGACGCTGTCCTGATCGACGCCGACGAAGTACCGCGTCTGGGTCCAGGTGTAGAACGACACGGCGGCGAAGACGAGCGCGCCGATGAGGAGGACGAACGCGGTCGCTCCGACGATGCGGCGCCGTCGCGACCGGCGCCGGTCCTCGGCGATGAGCTCTTCGAGGTAGTCGGTGTCGGGTTCGAAGTGGCTGGGTTCGTTCGCGGCGGCCCGCTGCGGGTGCAGCCAGCCGGTCGGCAGCAGCGAGCGCGACGCGGGCACGTCGACGCCGTCCGGGTTCGACGCGGATCCGACGATCGTGGGCGTTCCCGTGTGGAGCGGATGGTGGCCGCCCACGTCGACGATGACGACGGTGACGTTGTCGGGCGCGCCGCCGTCGAGCGCCTGCCGCAACAGGGTGTCGGCGGTGCGTCCGGGGGGCATCTCCTGCCGGAGCGCCTTCGCGATATGCGAATCGTCCACGACCCCGGATAGTCCGTCGGAGCAGAGCAGCCAGCGGTCGCCGGGGCGCGTCGGCATGATGAACGTGTCGACCTCGGGGTCGACGTCCATATCGCCGAGGACGCGCATCAGTACGGAGCGTCGCGGGTGGTACCGGGCCTCTTCCGGCGTGATCCGGCCGGTCTCGACGAGGCGCTGCACGAAGGTGTGGTCGGCTGTGATCTGCGTCAGCGCGTCATCGCGGAACAGGTAGATCCGCGAGTCGCCGATGTGTCCGATGACCGCGTACTCGTCGACCATCGCGACCGCGCTGACGGTGGTACCGAGCCCGGCGAGCTGGGGTCGGCGGCCCGCGATCTCGACGAGGTCGCTCGCCGTCGCGGCGATCGTCGTGCGCAGGAGTTCCTCGGCCTCTGTCGGGTTCTCGAACGGCCGATCGAGCGGTTGCAGTCGGTCGATCGCGACCGCGGAGGCGACATCGCCGCCCGCGTGACCGCCCATGCCGTCGGCGACGACGAACAGGTTCGAGCCGCAGTAACCCGAATCCTGGTTGTTCGACCGCACGCGCCCGGTGTGGCTGATCGCGGCGCTGGAGCCCTCGAAGACCATCGGTCGGTGGCTACTTCCGCAGCTCGAAGGTCGTGGCACCGACCTTGATCGGGGCGCCGGGGCGGACCGCGACCGGCGAGCCGGGTGTGACGCGCTCGCCGTCGTGGAACGTGCCGTTCGTGGAATCCAGGTCCTGGAGCATCCAGCGGCCGTCGTAGCGGATGAGGCGTGCGTGGTGGCTGGACGTGTAGTCGTCGCGGATCACGAGTCCGGATTCGCTCGAGCGCCCGATCGTGAGGGGATCCGTGCCGAGGGGGATCTCGAGTCCCGCGCGCGGCCCCGAGGTGATGACGACGCGGCCGATCTCGGATCCCGATGACGCGGATCCGCGCGGCATGTCGTGCGCCACCGTCTCGGCGTGGTTGTCGACCGGCGCGGCGGGTGCGGCCGCGGGCGGGCTGGGTGCGGAGGACTCCGGCAGTCGGCGCACGCGCCCGCCGAAGACGTCGGCGCGTAGCGCGAAGATGAGCACGAACACGAAGATCCACAGCAGCAGGAGGAATCCGTACTGCAGCACGAACAGCGTCAGCTCACTCATTCGCGCCCCGGGTGAAGGCGTCGATGATCTGCGTCGCGTCCTGGTGATCCGGGAGGCGTTGTGCCTTCGGCTGCGCCGTTGGGATCACCCGGAACACGATGTTCGTGCGCCCGATCGTGATCGTCTGACCGTCGGCCAGCGCCGCCTGCTTGACCTTCTGCCCGTCGAGACGCGAGCCGTTCGTGGATCCGAGGTCACGCACCATGCCGCGCTTGCCGTCCCACAGGATCTCGACGTGGCGGCGGCTCGTGCCGGAGTCGGACACGGTGACGTCGGCATCGGATCCGCGGCCGAGAACCGTTCGCGCGCGGGTCACGCGGTGGCGCACGCCGTCGACATCGAGCACGGCCTGCCAGGTGACGTCGCCCTCCACCGACGAGCTCGTCACGTCGATCGTGCCCGTGGCGACGTCGTCTGAGTCGCCGATCGAGATGGTCAGCGGGCCCGAGAAGCTGTATCCCTGCGCCGTAGCGTGCTTCGCCGCGATCTCGCGGAGCTCGTCGTGCAGCGACTGCCCCAGTGACGCGAGGCGCTCGGAGTCGACACGGCTGAGCAACACCTCGTAGCTGTTGGGCGCCAGGATCCGCTCGCGGCTGACGACGGCTGCCGTCGTGTCCATCTCGCGCCGGAGGGCAGATGCGATCTCGACGGGCTGGACGCCGCTGCGGAAGGTCTTCGCGAACGCGCCGTTGACGGCACGCTCGAGCCCCTTCTCGAAGCTGTCAAGCAATCCCACGGTGCTCCTCGGTATCGGTTCGATGAATAGCGTCATGCTACTGGCCGCTGCTGGTAAGGCGAATCTAACCGTGGGTGGACTTTCAGGTACTTCTGAAGGATGACGCGATTTAGACGGCACCCGAGCACCGTGTTATTCTCGGGAGGTTGAGTTCGCGTCGAAGCGAACACGCGCAAGTGGCGGAATCGGTAGACGCGCTGGCTTCAGGTGCCAGTGTCCTTACG
>DGYFJ06201__coassemble_639_pt1 | contig 30609 bp, 24 predicted proteins | sample DGYFJ06201__metabat2_high_PE_006 | metagenome-assembled genome bin DGYFJ06201 | reverse complement strand
CTCGAGGAATCGATCCTCGGGTGGAAGGAATACGAACTCGAGCTCATGCGCGACACGGCCGACAACACGGTCGTCGTCTGCTCGATCGAGAACGTGGATCCCGTCGGAGTGCACACGGGCGACTCGATCACGGTCGCCCCGGCCCTGACCCTCACCGACCGCGAATACCAGCACCTGCGCGACATCAGCATCGACATCATCCGCGCCGTCGGCGTCGACACGGGAGGCTGCAACATCCAGTTCGCGGTCGAGCCGTCGACCGGGCGCGTCATCGTCATCGAGATGAACCCGCGCGTGTCGCGCTCGTCGGCGCTGGCGTCCAAGGCGACCGGGTTCCCGATCGCCAAGCTCGCCGCCAAGCTCGCGCTCGGCTACCGCCTGGACGAGGTGCCCAACGACATCACCAAGGTGACGCCGGCATCGTTCGAACCCACCCTCGACTACGTCGTGGTGAAGGTGCCCCGCTTCGCGTTCGAGAAGTTCCCGGCGGCCGACCCGACGTTGACGACGACCATGAAATCGGTCGGCGAGGCGATGGCGATCGGCCGCAACTACGCGACGGCACTGCAGAAGGCGCTGCGCTCGATCGAGAAGCGCGGATCGAGCTTTCACTGGGGCGACGAGACGCGCACGGTCGACGAGCTGCTCGCGTCGATGGTCGTGCCCACCGACGGCAGGATCGTCGACGTGCAGCAGGCGCTGCGCCTCGGAGCGACGGCCGCGCAGGTGTTCGACGCGACGAAGATCGATCCGTGGTTCATCGACCAGATCGTGCTCATCAACGACGTCGCCGACGCGATCGCGGGAGCGGGGGAGCTCGATGAGCGCGTCCTGCGCCTCGCCAAGGACCACGGCTTCTCCGACGCTCAGATCGGCCAGCTGCGCGGGCTCGACGAGGACGAGGTGCGCCGGATCCGTCAGGGGCTCGGGCTGCGCCCGGTCTACAAGACGGTCGACACGTGTGCGGGGGAGTTCCCCGCCCTCACGCCGTACCACTACTCGTCGTACGACGTCGAGACCGAGGTGACGCCGTCCGACCGGCGCAAGGTCGTCATCATCGGTTCCGGGCCGAACCGGATCGGGCAGGGTGTGGAGTTCGACTACTCCTGCGTGCACGCCTCGTTCGCGTTGAGCGACGCGGGCTACGAGACCGTCATGATCAACTGCAACCCCGAGACGGTGTCGACCGACTACGACACGTCCGACCGGCTGTACTTCGAGCCGCTGACCCTCGAGGACGTCCTCGAGGTGCTCCACGCCGAGGCCGCGTCGGGCGAGATCGTCGGCGTCGTCTGCCAGCTCGGCGGTCAGACGCCGCTCGGCCTGGCGCACGGCATCCAGGACGCCGGCTACACCGTGCTCGGGACGAGCCCGGCGGCGATCGACCTCGCGGAGGACCGCAAGCTGTTCGGCGAGATCCTCGAGCGCGGCGGCCTCGCAGCGCCGCGCAACGGGACGGCCACGAGCGAAGAAGAGGCGGTGGCCATCGCTGAAGACATCGGCTACCCCGTGCTCGTGCGTCCGTCGTTCGTGCTCGGTGGTCGTGGCATGGAGATCGTCTACGACACCCCGAGCCTGCACGACTACTTCGACCGGATCGCCGAGAGCGCCATCATCGGCGCCGATGCGCCGCTGCTTGTGGACCGCTTCCTCGATGACGCGGTCGAGATCGACGTCGACGCCCTCTTCGATGGCGACGACCTCTACATCGGCGGGATCATGGAGCACCTCGAGGAGGCCGGAATCCACTCCGGAGACTCGTCGTGCACGCTGCCGCCGATGTCGCTCGGGCGCAGCGAGGTGGATCGCGTGGTCGAGGCGACTCGCGCGATCGCGCAGGGCGTGGGCGTCCGCGGCCTGCTGAACGTGCAGTACGCCATCAGCGCGGGCGTGCTGTACGTCATCGAGGCGAACCCCCGCGCCAGCCGGACCGTGCCGTTCGTGTCGAAGGCGCTCGGGATCCAGCTGGCGAAGGCGGCCAGCCGCGTGATGGCAGGCGACACGATCGCGCAGCTGCGTGACGAGGGCCTGCTTCCGCAGACAGACGGCTCGCGCGTGCCGCTGGACGCACCGGTCTCGGTCAAGGAGGCGGTTCTGCCGTTCAAGCGGTTCCGCACGGTCGACGGCAAGATCGTCGACTCCGTGCTCGGGCCGGAGATGCGGTCGACCGGCGAGGTCATGGGCATCGACCGGAACTTCCCGACGGCGTTCGCGAAGAGCCAGGCGGCGGCCTACGGCGGCATCCCGCTGTCGGGCACCGTGTTCATCTCGGTCGCCGACAGCGACAAGCGCGACGTGATCCTGCCGGCGCACCGGCTGAGGCAGCTCGGCTTCCGACTGCTGGCCACGGAGGGCACCGCGGAGATCCTCGCACGCAACGGAATCGACGTCGAGATCGTCGAGAAGTTCTCGGAGACGCAGGGCAGCGAGCGTGACAACGTGGTGGACCTGATCGCCCGTGGCGAGGTCGACATCGTCGTGAATACGCCGAGCGGCATGTCGGCGCGGGCGGACGGGTACGAGATCCGTGCCGCGGCGGTCGGCGCCGACAAGGCGCTCTTCACCACGATCGCGACTCTCGGCGCCGCCGTCAGCGCGATGGACTCGATGGGCGACGGCTTCGACGTCAAGAGCCTGCAGGAGTTCGCGGTGGAGCGGGTGGCGTGACGCAGCCGTTCGGCGAGCGGATTCGGGCCGGCATACACCGGCTCGGTCCGCTGTGCGTCGGGATCGATCCGCACGCCGAACTGCTGCGCGCCTGGGACCTCGACGTCGATGCCGCGGGCGCCAGATCCTTCGGTCTGGCCGTCGTCGACGCCGCGGCGTCCCGTGCGGCCATCGTGAAGCCGCAGGTGTCGTTCTTCGAGCGGTTCGGATCCGCGGGGTTCGCGGCGCTCGAAGACGTGCTGCGCGCGGCGCGTGAGGCGGGGCTCCTGACGATCGCTGACGCGAAGCGCGGCGACATCGGATCGACGTTGGACGCCTACGCGGAGGCCTGGCTCGCGCCGGGATCTCCGCTCGAGGCGGACGCGGTCACTCTCAGTCCGTACCTCGGCGTCGGCGCCCTGGCCGGCGCGATCACGACGGCTTACGCGCACGGCAAGGGCATCTTCGTGCTCGCCACCACAAGCAACCCCGAGGCGGCCGGACTGCAGCGCTCGACCGACGCGCAGGGGCGCACGGTGTCCCAGCGCGTGATCGACGAGGTGTCGGAGCACAACGCCGCGAACGTCGGCCGGGGGGCCTGGGGGAGCGCCGGTTTCGTTGTCGGCGCGACGGTCGACTGGAATGAGGCCGGCATCGAGCCGCCGACGCCCGTCGCGCCGCTCCTCGCCCCGGGATTCGGGCATCAGGGAGCGGATCCCGCGCGCCTGGCCGAGATATTCGGATCCGCGGCTGACGCGGTGATCGTCTCGGAGAGCCGGAGCATTCTCTCGGCCGGACCGGGCAGGATCGTCTCCGAGATCGAAGACCATGCGCGTGCGGCGGCCGCTGCACGCGCTGAGCGGGGGTCGACCCCCGGAAGCAGGACCCCTCATGACTGACTCTCCCCGTCCTCCCGACGTCGACCGCGCCGCCGCCTCACGGCTCGCCGTGGCCGCGCGCCGTGCGCGCGCGAGTCTCAAGCGCGATCTCGCGACCCGCGTGATCACGCCACAGGAGGCGATGCGGCGCGCCGAAGCGGACGCCACGTCGGCGGCGGGGACGCTTCGCGTGACGGAGTTCCTCACCGCACTGCCCGCGATCGGGGAAGGCAAGCGCGACCGATTGCTCGCCGAGATGCGCATCTCGCCGGTCAAGCGCCTGGGCGGCCTCGGGGCGCGTCAGCGCGACGCGCTGTGCTCCTGGCTCGACGCGCGCTTCCCCGAGCCGCGACCGCGTCCTGGTCGCAGCAGCCTCGTCGTGCTCGCGGGTCCGACGGCGGTCGGCAAGGGCACCGTTGCGGCGCACATCCGCGACCACCACCCCGACGTGATGTTGTCGGTGTCGGCAACGACCCGCTCCCCGCGTCCGGGGGAGGTGGACGGCCAGCACTACTTCTTCATCGACGACGCCGAGTTCGACCGGTTGATCGCGGAGGGCGAGCTGCTCGAGTGGGCGACGGTGCACGGCGTGCACCGCTACGGCACACCGCGCGGGCCCATCGACCGCGCGATCGCCGAGGGGCGCCCGGTGCTGCTCGAGATCGACATGCAGGGCGCGTTCCAGGTGCGACAGGCCGAACCGCGTGCCACCCTCGTGTTCCTGCTTCCACCCAGCTGGGACGAACTCGGCGACCGGCTCGTCGGCCGCGGCACCGAGAACGCGGACGAACGCGCGCGGCGACTGCGCACGGCGCGCGTGGAACTGGCCTCCCAGGGGGAGTTCGATTACCGCATCGTGAACGACGACGTCGCCGAGGCGGCCGGCCAGGTCGTAGACTTGATGCAGGCGTCCGCGCGCTGAGCACACTCGCGCGCCCAGATCACAAGGAGATACGTATGGCCACGGAAAACAAGGGCATCATCGACCCGCCCATCGACGAGCTTCTCGACCGCGTCGACTCGAAGTACCAGCTCGTGATCTACAGCTCCAAGCGGGCGCGTCAGATCAACGACTATTACACCGACCTGCAGGAGGGTTCGCTCTTCGACAACGTCGGCCCGCTCGTCGACTCGGCCGTCGAGGACAAGCCCTTGTCGATCGCGCTCCGGGAGATCCACCAGGACAAGCTGCGCATGCGCGCGGCGGGAGAGTGACGCCCGCTCGATGAGCCTGCGACTGTTCACCTCCGAATCGGTGACGGAAGGCCATCCGGATAAGATCTGCGACCAGATCTCGGACAGCGTGCTCGACGCGCTGCTCGCGCAGGATCCGGATGCCCGCGTCGCCGTCGAGACGCTCGTGACCACGGGTCTCGTCCACGTCGCCGGAGAGATCCGGACCGACGGCTACGCCGATATCTCCACGATCGTGCGCGGCGTGATCCGGCGTATCGGCTACACCTCGTCCGAGATGGGGTTCGACGCCGACTCGTGCGGCGTGACGGTGTCGGTGGGGGAGCAGTCGAACGAGATCGGCGCCAGTGTGACGACGAGCGCGGAACATCGCGCCGGTGACGATGCTGATCCCGACGACCTGCAGGGCGCCGGCGATCAGGGCATCATGTTCGGCTACGCCACCAACGAGACGCCGTCCTACATGCCGATGGCGATCTGGGCGGCGCACCGCATCGCGGAGCGCCTGACGAAGGTGCGCCGCTCCGGCGAACTCGGGTTCCTGCGGCCGGACGGTAAGACGCAGGTGACGATCGGCTACGAGGGCGATGTCCCCCGAACGGTCGAGACGGTCGTGCTGTCCACTCAGCACGGCCCGGAGATCTCGCATGCCGACCTCGCCGAGAGCGTGGAGCGGCTCGTGATCCGCCCCGTGCTCGACGAGACCGGGCTCGACGCCTCGAATGCGGAGATGCACATCAACCCGTCGGGCAGCTTCGAACTCGGCGGCCCGAAAGCCGACGCTGGGCTGACCGGGCGCAAGGTGATCATCGACACCTACGGCGGCGCGGCACGGCACGGCGGCGGCGCCTTCAGCGGCAAGGATCCATCGAAGGTCGACCGTTCGGCGGCCTATGCCACGCGCTGGGTTGCGAAGAACGCGGTCGCCGCGGGACTCGCCGATCGCCTCGAGGTGCAGGTCGCCTACGCGATCGGCACGGCGCGACCCGTTGGGCTCTACGTGGAGACGTTCGGCACGGGGCACGTCAGCGACGAGACGATCGTGCAGGCGATCGAGAACGTCTTCGACCTGCGTCCCGCGCGGATCATCCGCGATCTCGACCTGCTGCGCCCGATCTACGCGCAGACGGCAGCGTACGGTCACTTCGGCCGCGAGCTTCCCGACTTCACCTGGGAGCGCACCGACCGGGTCGACGAGCTGCGAGCAGCCGCAGGGCTGTAGACCCCTTCGGCATGGAGAACCCCGCGCACCTGACGCCGAAGGGACCGCGCGCGATCGCACGGATCCTCGTGGATTCTCCGCTCCCGCAGCTCGACCGTCTCTTCGACTACCGGATCCCGGACGAGCTCACAGACGACGTGCGTCAGGGCGTGCGCGTGACGGTGCCGCTCCGCACCGCGGGTCGGGTGCTGCAGGGATACGTCGTCGACACGGATATCGAGCCCGACGAGGAGCGCGTGCTCGCGGACATCGAGACGGTCGTCTCGGCGGCTCCCGTCATGCCGCCGCGACTGCACCGGCTCGCGCGCGCGGTCGCGGACCGCCAGGCGGGCTCCGCGATCGACGTGCTGCGGCTCGTGATCCCGCGCCGCATGGTGCGCGCAGAGCGCACGTGGCTCGCGGCCGAACCGCCCGAGCAGTGGCGTCCCGACGCATCGGTCCACACCGCAGCGACCGACACGCTCGACGTTTTCAGCGGGCTCGTCGAGGCGATCCGCGAGGGCGGCCGCATCGCGCTCGATGCCCCACCGGGCATCGACGGGGCTCAACCACGCTGGACGGCCCTCCTCGCCGCCGCCGCGATCGAGACGATCGCGGGCGGAGCGTCGGCCATCATCGCCGTTCCGAACCACCGAGACCTGGCGCTGCTCGAGGCGGCCGTGCGCGATGCGACGCCCGATGCCCCGCTCGTGCGACTCGACGCCGATCAGTCGAACCCGGCACGGTACGCGAACTATCTGCGGACACTCGACGACGCGCCCTGCATCGTGATCGGCAACCGCTCAGCGGTCTACGCGCCGGTCGCGCGGCTCGGCATGCTCGCGGTGTGGGACGACGGGGATCCGCTCTTCGAGGAGCCGCTCGCCCCGTATGCGCACGCACGAGATGCGGCCCTCGTGCGCCAGAGCCTCCACGGCGGCGCGCTCGTGCTGTGCGGACACACCAGGTCGTCCGATGTGCAGCGCCTCGTTCGCATCGGCTTCGTCGCCGAGACGCCGCCCGTCAGGCGGCAGTCACCGCGCGTGGTCCTCGCCGCACCGCAGGACGCTCCCCGCACCGGGCGAATCCCGTCGGCGGCGTTTCGGTCGGCGCGCGAGGCGCTCGAGACGGGCCCGGTCCTCGTGCAGGTCGCGCGGCCGGGCTACGCCCCGGCACTCGTGTGCGCGGAATGCCGCTCTCCCGCGCGGTGCGTGTGCGGCGGCCCGCTCCATGCCCCGGCCCGCGGCGCGACGCCCGTCTGCCGGTGGTGCGGCCGCTCAGCGCACGCGTGGCAGTGCTCCTCGTGCGAGGCGACGCGCGTGCGTCTCGCCTCGAGCGGATCCGAGCGGACCGCAGACGAGCTGGGGCGCGCCTTCCCCGGCGTGCGCATCATCGTCGCGGACGGCGCCCACCCGGTGGAGCGCATCGGATCCGAGCCGGCGCTCGTCGTCGCGACGCGCGGTGCCGAGCCCGTCGCCGAGGGCGGGTATCGCGCGGTGCTGCTGCTGGACGGCGACCGCATGCTCCAGGCGCCGGACCTGCGGATCGGCGAGTTCTGTCTTCGCTGGTGGTCGAACGCGGCGGCCCTCGCCGCGCCCGAAGCGGTCGTCCACCTGGTCGGGGTCACCGGCCCCGTGGCCCGGGCGCTCGCGACGTGGACGCAGAGCGCATACGCCGACCGTGAGCTCGGCGAGCGCGCTCAGGTCGCGATGCCACCCGCCGTGCGCGTCGCGAGCATCGCCGGCGACGAACAGGAGGTCACCGACGCTCTGGCGCAGCTCGTCGATGGCGTACCCGAGCTCGGCACGGACGCCGTGCTCGGTCCCGTGCCGGCAGAGGAGGCCGACGGGCGCCGACGCGTGCGTGCGCTCGTGCGATTCGAGTACGCGCGGGGCGCGTCCGTCGCGAAGGCGCTGCGCGCGGCGGTCGTGTCCGCCGCCGTCACGTCTCGGTCACGAAAACCGCGGGGGAAGGGTGCGTCTCCCCGCCAGCGGTCGAGTCCCCCTACACTCTCAGTGCGCCTCGACGTCGCCGACCCCGACCTGTGAACTGAAAGGCACTTCCCCCAATGCCGCTCTCCTCGTCCTCTCCGCGCATCGTATTCGCCGGTACGCCCGATGCGGCTGTGCCGTCCCTCCGTGCGCTGCTCGCCGCCGACGCCAACGTCGTCGGTGTCGTGACCCGACCGGATGCCCCCCGCGGCCGCAAACGTGTACTCACTCCGTCGCCCGTTGCCACGGCCGCGGATGACGCCGGTCTGCCGGTGGTCCGCGCGCATCGGCTCGACGACGAGGCGACTCGGCGGATCGAGGAACTCGAGCCGGAGCTCGGTGTCATCGTCGCCTACGGCGGCCTCGTCCGTGAGCCGCTGCTGAGCGCGCCCCGCTTCGGCTGGATCAACCTCCACTTCTCTCTCCTCCCGTCGTGGCGTGGCGCCGCCCCCGTGCAGCACGCGCTGATCGCGGGAGATGAGACGCTCGGTGCCTCGGTCTTCCAGCTCACCGCCGAGCTCGACGCCGGCGACGTGTTCGCGGAGGAACGGTACACGCCGTCCGAGCGCGAGACGGCCGGCGACGTGCTGGCGGCGCTGTCGGAGCGGGGCGCGCGGGTGCTTGCCTCGACTGTCGCCGAGATCGCGGCAGGAACGGCCGCGGCGACGCCGCAGTCGGGTTCGCCGAGCTTCGCGCCGAAGCTCACGCTCGCGGACGGAATGCTCGACTTCTCGCGGCCCGCGCCGGAGGTGCTCGCCCGGTTCCGCGGCGTCACCCCGGAGCCGGGGGCGCACACGACGTGGGAGGGTGCGCGCATGAAGGTGCACGCGGCGCACGCCACCGACGCGGCCGCGCTCGATCCTGGGCACGTCGCCCCGACGGACGGCGGGGTCCTCGTGGGGACCGCGACGGAGTCGATTCTCGTCGACCGGCTCCAGCCAGCCGGTAAGGGCGCGATGTCGGCGGCCGACTGGCATCGCGGCCTGCGCGATCCGGCGGTGTTCGGATCGTGAACCGCGCTCGACGACAGGCTCCGGTCCCGTGGCGCCGGCGCGATGTGGACGCGAGGGCGACTGTGCAGCCCGTGCGCGAGGTTGCGTACCGGGTGATCCGTGCTGTCGACGTCGATGATGCCTACGCGAACCTCCTGTTGCCCGTCGAGATCGAGCGGGCGGGGCTGGACGGCGCCGACGCGGCTCTCGCCACCGAGCTGACGTACGGCACCCTGCGCCGACGCGGCACGTATGACGCGATCATCGCGCTCGCCGCCGACCGCGACCCGGCGGGTATCGACGGGGGCGTGCTCGACGCGCTGCGCCTGGGTGCGCACCAGCTGCTGTCTACGCGCGTCGCCTCCCACGCCGCGGTGAACGAGTCGGTGACCCTCGCGACGCGTGCGTCAGGACGCGGAGCCGGCGGCTTCGCCAACGCGGTGCTGCGGCGCATTGCTCGCGAGACGCCGGGCGACTGGAGCGCGCGCATTGCCCAGGCGGCGCGCAGCGACGACGAGGCGATCGGGGCGACGAGCTCGCACCCGGTGTGGGTCGTTCGCGCGCTGCGGCGCGCTCTTGCGGCGGATGGTCGTCCGGACGACCTCGACGCGCTCCTCGAGGCGGACAATGCCGCACCGGCGGTCACGATGGCCGCGCTGCCGGGCCTGGCGGAGCCGGCTGCGTCCCGCACGCGCTTCTCGCCGATCGGCTTCCGCGCGCCGTCCGGCGATCCCGAACGCCTTGTCCGGCGGTCGGGCGGCGCCGTTCGCGTGCAGGACGAGGGCTCTCAGCTGGTCGCTCTTGCCCTCGCGCGGCTCGAGCCGACCCGCGTCGGGGAGCGGTGGCTCGACCTCTGCGCCGGCCCCGGCGGGAAGACCGCCGTCCTGGCGGCCGACGCGGTCACGGTCGGAGCGACGCTCGAGGCGAACGAGATCTCTCCTGCCCGCGCCGGCCTGGTGAGGCGCGCGCTCGAGGCGCTGCCCGACGAGGTGCCGGTGCTCGAGAGGGATGGGCGAGAGCTCGCGGCCGAGTATCCCGGCCGGTACGACCGGATCCTCGTCGATGCGCCGTGCACGGGTCTCGGCGCCCTGCGCCGCCGGCCCGAGGCACGCTGGCGCAAGACGCCGGCCGACGTCGCGCCGCTCGTCGAGACACAGCGCGGTCTTCTCACCGCGGCGATCGACGCCCTCGCGCCCGGCGGCGTCGTCGCGTACGTGACCTGTTCTCCGCACCTCGCGGAGACGGTGGGCGTCGTGACCGACGTCGCCGCGGCGCGTTCCGATGTCGAATTCGTCGATGCCGCCGCGGCGCTGCAGGCCGTGTCACGGGGTCCGCTCGAGCTCGGCAAGCGCGAGGACGGGCCGCCGGTGGCTCAGCTGTGGCCGCACCGCCACGGCACCGACGCGATGTTCCTGGCGCTGCTGCGCCGCCGCGCCTGAGACGTGCCAGGCCGCTGCGCTGCGGTGGTCCGCCCACATCCCGGTGGGGATAATGGAGGGGTGACCTCCATCGACGCGCCGCGCATCAACCCGAGCATTCTGTCTGCCGACTTCGTGAACATGCAGCGCGACCTCGAGCGCATCGCCTCCGCGGATTACGTGCACGTCGACGTCATGGACAACCACTTCGTGCCGAACCTGACGTTCGGGCCGCAGATGGTCGAGCGCATCCAGGCGACGAGCCCGCTCCCGCTCGACGTACATTTGATGATCGCCGACGCCGACCGTTGGGCCCCCGGCTACGCCGAGATCGGAGCCGCGTCGGTCACGTTCCACGCTGAGGCGAGCGACGACGTCGTCGGTCTCGCACGGCGGATCCGGCAGATCGGCTCGCGCGTCGGCGTCGCGATCAAACCGGACACGCCCGCCGAACCGCTCTTCGAGCACCTCGCCGAGTTCGACCAGGTGCTCGTGATGACGGTCGAGCCCGGATTCGGAGGCCAGAGCTTCCGGGCCGACACCATGCCGAAACTGCGTGAGTTGAAGGCCGAGGCACGACGTCAGGGCGTCGACGTCTGGCTGCAGGTCGACGGCGGGATCTCGCTCGAGACGATCGAGCAGGCCGCCGAATCCGGCGCCGACACCTTTGTTGCCGGATCCGCGGTCTTCGGCGCCGACGACATCGATCAGCGCATTGGCGAGCTGCGCGCTCTCGCCGCGCGCCACGTGCACTGATCGATCGGATCGTGCGCGACGTTGATCGAGCGACGCCGGCTGGGAGGCCCGGCGCCTCAGCACCCGGTCGGACCCGATAGCCTGGACCCGTGAAATCGTTCGAGGATCTCTTCGCCGAGCTCAGTGAGAAGGCCGCCACCCGCCCCGCGGGATCCGGGACGGTCGCCGAGCTCGATGCCGGAGTGCACACCATCGGGAAGAAGATCGTCGAAGAGGCCGCCGAGGTGTGGATGGCGGCCGAGTACGAGACGGACGAGGCCGCGGCCGAGGAGATCTCGCAGCTGCTGTATCACCTGCAGGTGATGATGCTCGCCAAGGGCATCTCGCTCGCCGATGTGTACCGACATCTCTAGATCAGCCGACTCACTTCTCATACCTGATCGATCGGAAGACCACCCGTGCTGCGTATCGCCATTCCCAACAAGGGATCCCTCTCCGAAACTGCCGCCCAGTTGCTGGCTGACGCTGGCTACGGCACGCGCAGGGACCCCAAGACACTCCACCTCATCGACGACCGCAACGGCGTCGAGTTCTTCTATCTCCGCCCGCGCGATATCGCGACGTACGTGGCGCGCGGTGCCCTCGATGTCGGGCTGACGGGACGCGACCTGCTCCGGGACGTGTGTCTGCCGGACGCGCGCGAGATCGAGGCCCTCGGCTTCGGACGCTCGACGTTCCGTTTCGCCGCTCCCGTCGGACGGTTCGAGACCCTCGAGCAGCTCCACGGCAAGCGCGTCGCCACGAGCTATCCCGGCCTGGTCGAGACCTCACTCAGCAGTTACGGGGTGTCGGTTGACGTCGTGCCGCTCAACGGCGCGGTCGAATCGGCCGTGCAACTCGGCGTCGCCGACGCCATCGCCGACGTCGTCGAGACCGGCACGACGCTCAAGCAGGCCGGACTGGAGACCTTCGGACCCGTGATGCTCGAGTCCGAGGCCGTGCTCATCCAGGGCCCGAACGACGCGGCCGGCGTCGATCGGCTGCTGCGACGTGTCCGCGGCGTCCTGGTCGCGCGGCGCTATGTCATGCTCGACTACGACCTGCCCGCCGACCTCGTGGACGCGGCGACGGAGATCGCAACGGGCATGCAGTCGCCGACGATCTCGCCGCTCCAGCGCGAGGGGTGGGTGGCCGTGCGCGTGATGCTGCCGCGCGGCGACGTCAACCGGATCATGGACGACCTGTACGCGCTGGGTGCCCGCGCGCTGCTCGTCACCGCGATCGATAACGCGAGGCTGTGATCCGATGAGCGCCACCAGTCCTGACACCGCGGCCGCCCTCGGCGTCGCCACCCGTGTGATTCCGTGTCTCGACGTGTCGGACGGGCGCGTCGTCAAGGGTGTGAACTTCGCCGACCTGCGCGAAATGGGCGATCCCGTCGACCTCGCCAAGACGTACTACGCCCAGGGCGCAGATGAGCTGACCTTCCTCGATGTGACCGCGTCCGTCGAGGAGCGGGACACCGTCTACGACGTCGTTCGATCGACCGCCGAACAGGTCTTCATCCCGCTGACCGTCGGCGGCGGGATCCGTTCGGTCGACGACGTCGCGCGGCTGCAGGACGTCGGGGCCGACAAGGTCGGGGTGAACTCCGCCGCGATCGGCCGCCCGGCCCTTCTCGACGAGATCGCCGACCGGTTCGGCGCGCAGTGCCTTGTGCTCTCGCTCGACATCACACGTTCGGTTCGGACGCCGAGCGGCTTCGTCGTCACGACGCACGGTGGACGCCGCGAGACCGACCTCGATGCGATCGCGTGGGCCGAGGAGGCCGTCTCTCGCGGCGCCGGCGAGCTGCTCGTCAACTCGATCGACGCCGACGGCACGAAGAAGGGCTTCGATCTCGAGCTCATCGAGCGGATCCGCGCCGTGGCAACGGTTCCCGTGATCGCCTCGGGCGGCGCGGGCGACGTCGGGCACTTCGCCCCGGCCATCCACGCCGGCGCGGACGCCGTGCTCGCCGCGACCGTGTTCCACACGGGCCAGATCACGATCGACGAGGTCAAGTCCGCCATGCGCGAGGAAGGGATCCCGATCCGATGAGTGAGCCGACCGATCTCGATCTCGCCTTGCGGATCTCGCGCGTGCGCTTCGGCGCGGGCGGCCTCGCACCCGCCGTCGTGCAGGAACACGCCTCCGGTGAGGTGCTGATGCTCGCGTGGATGAACCACGAGGCCCTGCGCCGCACGCTGACCGAACGCCGCGCCACCTACTGGTCGCGCAGCCGTCAGGAGTACTGGCGCAAGGGCGATACGTCCGGGCACGTCCAACATGTGCGCGGCGCGCGCATCGACTGCGACGGCGACGTCATCCTGCTGGAGGTCGAGCAGGTGGGGGTCGCATGCCACACCGGCACCCGCACGTGCTTCGACGGAGACGAGAGGATCCTGCTCGCGGCACCCGACGAGGCGGATTCGCAGTGACCGACGAGCGCGCCAGCTGGGCGGCGCGGCGCGGCAGGCCGACGGTCGTCGTGTCGATCCTCGTCGGCGGCGCCATGGCGCTCATCGCGTCGACGCAGGTCTGGGCACGCACCGACGTGGCGGGCGTCGCGCTCGACGCGGCCGGATCCGACGTCCTCGCGCTCCTGCAGCCGCTCGCGCTCGCGACGCTCGCGCTGAGCTTCGCGCTCGCCCTGACCGGCAGCGTCGCTCGGCTCGTGCTGTCGTTGCTCGCCGCGACGCTGGGGGCCGCCCTCGTCTGGATCTGCGCACCGGTCGCCGTCGCGCCCGGCGTGGCCACCGTCGAATCGGTCGTCACCGACCACACCGGGATCGCCGGACACGACGCCGTCGCCGACCTCGTCTCCGGAGTGGAGGCCACTTTCTGGCCGTGGATCGCGGCGGTCTCGGGGCTCATCGTCCTGGTGTCCGGCATCGTCGGAGCGGTCACCGGACACGCCTGGCGTCGACGCAGTCATCGCTACGACGCGGCCGCGGGCACGCACAGCGGCGTGCGTTCCGGGCCGCTGGACGCTGTCGACTCGTGGGATGACCTCTCCCGGGGCGACGACCCGACCTCCGCGGACGGCGAGGATCGCGGCCGGCACGGCTGACATCGCGGATCCCGTAGACTCGAACCATCCCCTGCTTGTGACGAGGAGTGCCTCTATGACGAACCCCATCGGCGATCCCGGCCACGGACACTCGCCCGCCGCCTGGACGAACGTCCTCCTGATGCTCGTCGGCGTGGCGATCGCGACGGTCGGACTGTTCCTGGCCCTGACGTGGCTGCTCATCGTCGGCGGTGTCGTGTTCATCGTGGGCCCAATCGCGGGATTCATCCTCGCCAAGGCCGGGTTCGGCGTCAACGGGCCGAAGTACCAGCCGAAGGGCCACTGATGTCGCTCCTCGCCGACCTGACGTCCGGGGCGGTGGAGGACGCAGAACAGCGCCTGGCCGTTCGCCCGCTCGCCGCGGTGGAGCGTGACGCCGCGGAGCGTCCGCCCGCACTCGACGCGGCGCGCCTGCTCGCGCGCACCGAGCTCGTGCACGTCATCGCGGAGGTGAAGCGCGCGAGCCCCTCGCGGGGCGACCTCGCCACGATTCCGGATCCCGCCCACCAGGCGTCGCTCTACGAGACCGGCGGCGCGAGCGCCATCAGCGTGCTCACCGAGGGACGGCGGTTCAAGGGATCCCTCGACGATCTCGTCGAGGTCAAGCGCCGCGTGGGCGTGCCGGTGCTGCGCAAGGACTTCATCGCCACCCCGTACCAGGTGGCCGAGGCGCGGGCAGCGGGAGCCGACATGGTGCTCCTCATCGTCGCGGGACTGGAACGCCGCGTCCTTGCGGAGCTGTTCGGCCTCATCACCGAGATGGGAATGACCCCGCTCGTCGAAGCCCATTCGTCGGACGAGGTGGCGATCGCGAGCGACCTCGGCGCCCCGATCATCGGCATCAACGCGCGCGACCTGACGGACTTCAGTCTGGATGCGAATCTGTTCGAACGTCTTGCGCCGGAGATCCCGGACGGCACGGTCCGCGTGGCCGAGTCTGCTGTGCACTCTCCGGACGACGTCGTCCATTACCGCCGGGGCGGCGCGGATGTCGTGCTCATCGGCGAGGCGCTCGTCACGGGCGATCCCGTCGCGAGCCTTCGCAGCTTCATCTCGGCGACGGAAGGACTCTGATGTCTCTGCGCGATCAGCCTGGCCCGTTCTTCGGTGACTTCGGCGGGCGGTTCATGCCCGAGTCGCTCATCGCGGCCCTCGACGAACTCACCGCGGCGCACGAGGAGGCGATGGGCGACCGGTCGTTCCGTGCTGAGCTGGCTCGCCTGCTCGAGGAGTACGCGGGACGTCCCTCCGCGCTCACGGACGTCGAGCGGTTCGCCGAGCACGCCGGTGGCGCGAGGATCCTCCTCAAGCGCGAGGATCTGAATCACACGGGCAGTCACAAGATCAACAACGTGCTCGGGCAGGCGCTTTTGACCAAGCGCCTCGGGAAGACGCGCGTCATTGCAGAGACCGGCGCCGGCCAACACGGTGTCGCGACAGCGACGGCTGCCGCGCTGTTCGGCCTGGAGTGCACGATCTACATGGGCGAGGTCGACACCCAGCGCCAGGCGCTCAACGTCGCACGCATGCGCCTGCTCGGCGCCGAGGTCGTCGCGGTCACCACCGGGGCCCGCACGCTCAAGGATGCGATCAACGAGGCGCTGCGCGATTGGGTCGCGTCCGTCGCGACGACCAATTACATCTTCGGTACGGCTGCCGGCCCGCACCCGTTCCCCGCACTCGTGCGCGACTTCCAGAAGGTGATCTCCGAGGAGGCGCGCGAGCAGACGATCGCGAGGACCGGATCCCTGCCGGACGCCGTCGTGGCGTGCGTCGGAGGCGGATCCAACGCGATCGGCATGTTCGACGCGTTCCTCGACGACGACGTGCGCCTGATCGGCGTCGAGGCCGCGGGCGACGGCGTGGAAACCGACCGCCAGGCGGCGTCGATCGAGCGCGGCCGCCCTGGCGTGCTGCACGGCGCCCGAACCTTTGTGCTGATGGACGACGACGGGCAGACGCTCGAGTCGCACTCGATCTCGGCCGGCCTCGACTATCCGGGCGTCGGTCCCGAGCACGCGTGGCTCGCGGCGACGGGGCGGGCCGACTACATTCCCGCGACCGACGACGAGGCGATGCAGGCCCTGAAGCTCCTCAGCGAGACCGAGGGGATCATCCCGGCGATCGAGTCGGCGCACGCCCTCGCCGGGGCGATGCGGATCGGCCGCGAGCTCGGACCGGACGCGACGATCGTCGTGTGCCTGTCGGGGCGCGGCGACAAGGACATGGACACGGCCGCCACGTACTTCGGCCTCTACGACGACGGAGAAGCATCGTGACGACCGCCGTGGAGCACGCGATCGACCGGGCACGGGATGACGGCCGGGCCGCGTTCGTCGGCTACCTGCCCGCGGGCTTCCCTGATCCGGATGCCTCGATCGCGGCGGCGCTCGCCCTCGCGGAGAACGGCGCGGACGTCATCGAGCTCGGGCCGCCGTACAGCGATCCGGTCATGGACGGCCCCGTCATCCAGGAGGCGACCAACCGCGTCCTCGAAGCGGGATTCACCACGTCGGACCTGTTCGACGTGATCCGGGAGATCACGCGCCGCACGGACGTGCCGGTGCTGGTGATGACCTACTGGAACCTCGTGCTGCAACGCGGCATCGACACGTACGCGCGCGAGATCGCGGCAGCAGGGGGAGCCGGGCTGATCACGCCCGACATCACGCCCGAGGCGGCCGATGAATGGATCGCGGCCTCGAAGCGCCACGATCTCGACCGCGTGTTCCTTGCCGCGCCGACGTCGTCGGACGAGCGTCTGCGGATGATCTCCGAGGCGTCGACGGGCTTCGTCTACACGGTGTCGACCATGGGCATCACGGGGGAGCGGGCGTCGCTCGACGCTGCCGCGCGGTCGCTTGTCGAGCGCCTGCGTCTCGCGGGCGCCGAGCGGGCGTGCGTCGGGATCGGCGTCACGACTCCCGCACACGTGACCAACATTGCGGAGTATGCCGACGGAGCGATCGTCGGCACGGCTCTCGTGAAGGCCCTCGGCTCGGGCGGCGTCGACGCGCTCGGTGCGAAGGTCCGCGAACTCGTTGCGGGCTCGCGCCGCTGACGACCCACGCGGCTGCTGCCAGGCTGGGCACTTCCACGCTCCATACCACCGGATCCCTTAGGCTACTTCCATCATGCTGTCACTCCCGCCGCTGTCCGCGAGCATCCCGAGTCCTCCTCTCTCCGAGTTCACCTTCGGCAGCGAGTGGACGATGTTCGGGATGACGTTCGGCCCGTTCTCGATCCGTTTCTACGCGCTGTTCATCCTCGTCGGCATCGTCGTCGCGGCGATCATGACGAACCGCCGCCTCACGCGGCGCGGAGCCGAGCCGTGGGTCGTCATCGACATCGCCCTCCCGGCGGTCGTGCTCGCCATGATCGGCGCCCGCGCATATCACGTGCTCACGCACTGGGGCTTCTATTTCGCGGGCGGCCGGGAATGGTGGAACCCGTTCGAGCAGGATGCGATCTGGAACATCTGGGACGGCGGCATCGCGATCTTCGGCGCGCTGCTCGGTGGCGCCCTCGGTGCCTGGCTGGGCTGTCGCTGGACCGGCGTGCGGTTCTCGGCCTTCGCCGATGCGCTCGCGCCGGGCCTCCTTCTCGCCCAGGCGCTCGGCCGATTCGGCAACTGGTTCAATCAGGAGCTGTTCGGGTTGCCGACAGACCTCCCCTGGGGGCTCGAGATCGACGCGGGCAACCCCGCGATCCCCGCAGGTCTGCCGGAGAATACGCTGTTCCACCCGACGTTCCTCTATGAGGTCATCTGGAACACGCTCGGGGCGATCGTTCTGCTGTGGCTGGGGCGCCGCGCCTCGATGCAGTGGGGACGCCTGCTCGCGGTCTACCTCATCTGGTACGGATCGGGCCGCGTCGTCTGGGAGTCGATTCGCATCGACCCGAGCGAAGTGTTCTTCGGACTGCGCACCAACGTGTGGGCCGCGATCGCCGCGGTGCTGCTCGGCGTCGTGCTGCTCTTCGTGCTGCGGCGGCACAAGGGAACCGAGCCGTCCGTCTACCGCAACACGAAACATCGCCGTAACGTGACGGATCTAGGCTCGGACGACGATTTCGTCGACATCAGCGACCCCGCGGACGACGACGAGATCGTGGAGCTGTCGCCCGAACGCACCCCGTGACGGTCTGACCCGGCGATCGTCCTGAGGGACGGAGCACGGAAGCAGATTGCGCGACAGCCCATGGCGGGCTGTCGCCCGATCTGCATCATCCGTGTCATCTGTCTGAAGGACGGTACCCATGTACTTTCAGCCCCCGTTCGGCGCCAGCGGCGCCTACCCGCCGCAGCAAGGCATGTACAGCCCGCGTTTCGAGAAGGACGCGTGCGGCCTGGCGATGGTCGCTACGCTCCGCGGCGAAGCCGGGCACGATGTCGTCGCCCTGGCGCTCGAGGCTCTGCGTAACCTCGAACACCGGGGCGCTGTGGGCTCTGACACGGGCACGGGCGACGGCGCGGGGATCCTGCTGCAGATGCCAGACGCGTTCTTCCGTCGTGTCCTGCCGTTCGACTTGCCCGCCGCGGGCGAGTACGCGGCGGGGATGGCGTTCCTCCCCACGGACCGGCTCGCGCGTGAGAAGCAGAAGCGCCGGATCGAGCGCATCGCGGCAACCGAGGGCCTGCACGTGCTGGGATGGCGCCCCGTTCCGGTGGATCCGGATCAGCTCGGACGCATCGCGCGGACGGCGCGCCCGGAGATCGAGCAGCTCTTCGTGGCGAGCGCGCAGGCCGGCCATCTCGCACCGCTGCGCGGCGTCGAGCTCGACCGCCGCGCCTATCGGCTGCGCAAGCGCTGTCAGCACGAGGCCGGCGCATACTTCGTGACGATGTCTGCCCGCACGATCGGGTACAAGGGCATGGTGACCACGCTCCAGCTGGAGCCTTTCTACGACGACCTCCGCGACGAGCGTTTCGCGTCGAAGCTCGCGATCGTGCACTCCCGATACTCCACAAACACCTTCCCCTCGTGGCCACTCGCTCAGCCCTTGCGGATGATGGCCCACAACGGCGAGATCAACACGGTCAGCGGCAACCGCAACTGGATGCGGGCGCGGCAGTCTCAGCTTGCGAGCGATCTGTTGGGCGACATCGAACCGCTCCTGCCGATCTGCAGCGAGGGTGAGAGCGACTCCGCTTCGTTCGACGAGGTGCTCGAACTGCTCGAGCTCACGGGCCGCAGCCTGCCGCACGTGATGATGATGATGGTCCCCGAGGCGTACGAGAAGAAGACGGGCATGGATCCCGACGTGCGCGCCTTCTACGAATACAACGCGGGACAGATGGAGCCGTGGGACGGGCCGGCGGCCATCCTCGCGACAGACGGCACGCAGGTCGTGGCGACCCTCGACCGGAACGGCCTGCGGCCCGGCCGGTGGACCGTGACCACGGACGGCCTCGTGGTGGCCGGATCGGAAACCGGGATCCTCGATCTTCCGGACGAGCGCATCGCGCGCCGCGGCCGCCTGCAGCCCGGGGCGATGTTCGTCGTCGACACGGCCGAGGGCCGCATCATCTCCGACGAGGAGGTGAAGAAGCAGGTCGCCACGAGCGCCCCGTGGCGCGCGTGGCTCGACGAAGGCACCGTGCGACTCACCGACCTTCCCGAGCGTGAGCACCTCGTGCACCCCGCCGTCTCGGTGCGACGTCGCCAGCGGACCTTCGGCTACACCGAGGAGGAGCTGAAGATCCTCGTCGGTCCGATGGCCGCCACGGGCGCGGAGCCTCTCGGCGCCATGGGATCCGACACGCCGATCGCCGTGCTGAGTGGCCGCCCCCGGCTGCTGTTCGACTACTTCGTGCAGCAGTTCGCACAGGTGACGAACCCCCCGCTCGATGCGATCCGAGAAGAGGTCGTCACGAGCCTGCGGATGACGCTCGGCGGAGAGAACAATCTGCTGACGTGGGGGCCGGAGCACGCACGTCGCATCGGCCTGGACTTTCCGGTCATCGACAACGATGAGCTCGCGAAGATCCAGCACATCGACGATGCGGTTCCCGGGCGTCATGCCGTGACGATCTCGGCGCTGTATCGCGTGTCGGGCGGTGTGACGGCCATGGAGAAGCGGCTCGCGCAGATGTGCCGCGAGGCCGACCGCGCGATCGCCGACGGCGCGGAGTTCCTCATCATCAGCGACCGTGACTCGGATCAGTCGCTCGCCCCGATCCCGTCGCTGCTGGCAGTGTCGGCGGTCCACCACCACCTGATCCGCCAGGAGACGCGCATGATGGCGGGGCTCGTGGTCGAAGCGGGGGACGTGCGCGAGGTCCATCACGTGGCGACCCTGCTCGGCTACGGCGCGAGCTGCGTCAACCCGTACCTCGCCATGGAGTCCGCGGAGGAGCTGGTCCGCAGTGGCGTGGTGACGGGCGTGGAGCCCGCGGACGCGGTGCGCAACCTCATCGCCGCGCTCGGCAAGGGCGTGCTGAAGATCATGTCGAAGATCGGCATCTCGACCGTCGCGTCCTACGCGGGCGCGCAGGTGTTCGAAGCCGTGGGCCTGGGGGATGACCTCATCGAGGCGTACTTCACGGGCACGGAATCGAAGATCGCCGGCGTGGGCCTCGATGTGATCGCGGCGGAGACGGCGGCCAGGCACGCGTTCGCGTTCCCGACCGATCGTGCGCCGCGCGCCCACGAGCGCCTCTGGACCGGAGGCGAATACCAGTGGCGCCGCGACGGAGCCGCGCATCTGTTCACTCCGGAGACGGTCTTCCGCCTGCAGCACGCCACGCGCAGCCGCCGGTACGACGTCTTCCGCGAGTACACGCGACGGATCGACGACCAGGCGGCCGAGCTCAAGACGCTGCGCGGCCTGTTCGCGTTCCGCACAGACGCCCGCACGCCGATCCCGATCGACGACGTCGAACCCGTCTCCTCGATCGTGAAGCGCTTCTCGACAGGCGCGATGAGCTACGGGTCCATCTCCCGCGAAGCGCACGAGACGCTCGCGATCGCGATGAACCGGCTCGGGGCGAAATCCAACACCGGTGAAGGGGGAGAGGACGTCGAGCGGCTGCTGGACCCGGAACGCCGCAGTGCGATCAAGCAGGTCGCCTCGGGGCGCTTCGGCGTCACGAGCATGTACCTCACGCACGCCGACGATCTGCAGATCAAGCTCGCCCAGGGGGCCAAGCCGGGCGAGGGCGGACAGCTGCCCCCGGGGAAGGTCTACCCGTGGGTCGCGCGCACGCGGCACTCGACGCCGGGGGTCGGTCTCATCTCGCCGCCGCCGCACCACGACATCTACTCGATCGAGGACCTGAAGCAGCTGATCTTCGACCTCAAGCGGGCGAACCCGGCGGCGCGCGTGCACACGAAGCTCGTGAGCCAGTCGGGGATCGGCGCGGTCGCGGCGGGCGTCGCGAAGGCGCTGAGCGATGTCATCCTCGTCTCGGGACACGATGGCGGGACCGGCGCGAGCCCATTGAACTCTCTGAAGCACGCGGGCACGCCGTGGGAGCTCGGACTCGCCGAAACGCAGCAGACCCTCATGCTCAATGGCCTGCGCGATCGCGTCGTCGTGCAGGCCGACGGTCAGCTCAAGACCGGCAGGGACGTCGTCATCGCCGCGCTGCTGGGCGCCGAGGAATTCGGCTTCGCCACGGCCGCGCTCGTGGTCGAGGGATGCATCATGATGCGCGTGTGCCACCTCGACACGTGCCCGGTCGGTGTGGCGACGCAGAACCCGGTGCTGCGCGAACGCTTCCGCGGACAGGCCGACCACGTGGTGACCTTCATGGAGTTCATCGCGCAGGAGGTGCGCGAACACCTCGCGGCGCTGGGGTTCCGGTCACTCGAGGAAGCTGTCGGCCGCGTCGAGATGCTCGACATGAAGCCGGCGATCGCGCACTGGAAGGCGGACGGCCTCGACCTCTCGCCCATCCTGGCGGGGCCGAACTTCGCGGCCGACGAGCCGCGCCGTCGCCTCCGCGAGCAGGACCACGAGCTCGACGCGCACTTCGACGTCGACCTCATCGACCACGCGCGCTCGGTGATCGCCGGCGGCGGCACCGTGGCGCTCGCTCGCGAGGTGCGCAACACCGACCGCGCGGTGGGAACGATGCTCGGACACGAGGTGACCAAGGCACGCGGCGAGCACGGCCTGCCGCCGGGATCGATCACGGTGGAGCTCACGGGATCCGCGGGGCAGTCGCTCGGGGCGTTCCTGCCGGGCGGTATCACTCTCCGGTTGACGGGCGATGCGAACGACTACGTCGGCAAGGGGCTCTCCGGCGGCGTGATCGTTGTGCGTCCCCCCGAAGCGGCGTCGTTCACCGCCGAACGCAACGTGATCGCGGGCAACGTGATCGGCTACGGGGCGACGCAGGGCTCGCTGTTCATTCGCGGCGTCGTCGGCGAGCGGTTCCTCGTGCGTAACTCGGGCGCGACCGCCGTCGTGGAGGGTGTGGGGGACCACGCCCTGGAGTACATGACCGGTGGCATGGCGGTGATCCTGGGTGAGACAGGGAGGAACCTCGGGGCGGGGATGTCGGGCGGCACCGCCTACGTGCACGGGCTCGAGGCCTCCCGCGTCAACGCGCAGGCGGTCGCCTCGGGCGAGCTGACGCTTTCCGCACTCGACTCGGCCGATCGCGAGATCCTGCGAGACATGCTCGAGCGACACCTCGCGGAGACCGGTTCGGAGCGGGCCAGGCAACTGCTGGCCGACGACTTCGCGGCGGCGGAGCAGTTCGTGCGGGTGCTCCCGCGCGACTACGCCGCCGTCATGCGCACGCGCCAGCAGGCGGCTGATGAAGGGTTGGATCCCGACGGCGACGTCGTCTGGAACAGGATTCTGGAGGTGACCCGTGGCTGATCCCACAGGCTTTCTGACGACGACCGAGCGCGAACTGCCGCCGAAGCGGCCTGTGCCGGTCCGGATCCTCGACTTCCACGAGGTCCAAGACAAGGGCGACAGCGCGGTGCTCCGGCGGCAGGCGGGTCGCTGCATGGACTGCGGCGTGCCGTTCTGCCATCAGGGATGCCCCCTCGGCAACCTCATTCCCGAGTGGAACGACCTCACGTGGCGAGGCGACGGCCGTGCGGCGATCGACCGTCTGCACGCGACGAACAACTTCCCGGAGTTCACCGGGAGGCTGTGTCCCGCGCCGTGCGAGAGCGCCTGCGTCCTCGGCATCAATCAGCCTGCGGTGACCATCAAGCAGGTGGAGGTGTCGATCATCGACGACGCTGTGGCGAACGGCTGGGTGGAGCCGAAGCCGCCCGAGCGGCTCACCGGTAAGACGGTCGCGGTGGTCGGCTCCGGTCCAGCCGGGCTCGCCGCCGCTCAGCAGCTCACGAGGGCGGGACACACCGTCGCCGTCTACGAGCGCGACGACCGCATCGGCGGGCTGCTGCGGTACGGGATCCCGGACTTCAAGATGGCCAAGCACCACCTGGATCGCCGGCTCGCGCAGATGCGCGACGAGGGGACGCGCTTCCGCGCCGGCGTATCGATCGGCGACGACATCGGCTGGGACGAGCTGCGCCGCCGGTACGACGCGGTGGTGATCGCGACGGGCGCGACGGTGCCACGCGAGTTGCCGATTCCCGGCCGAGACCTGCACGGGGTGCACGTCGCGATGGAGTACCTCGTCGAGTCGAACCGCGTGCAGGCCGGCGACGCGGTGCCGCACCAGATCAGCGCCGCGGGTCGTCACGTCATCGTCATCGGCGGCGGCGACACCGGCGCGGACTGCATCGGCACCGCGCACCGCCAGGGCGCGCTCAGCGTGACGAACCTCGCCATCGGTCGCCGCCCGGGCGACACACGCTCGGCCGACGAGCCGTGGCCGATGGATCCCCGCGTGTTCGAGGTGTCGACGTCACACGAGGAGGGCGGTGAACGCCGCTTCCTCGCCTCCACGCTCGAGTTCCTCGCGAACGACGCGGGAGAGGTGCGCGCCCTGCGCGTGGCGGAGACCGCGTATGTCGACGGCCGACGCGTTCCGAAGCCGGGGACTGACGAGGAGCTGCCGGCGGATCTCGTGCTGATCGCGATGGGTTTCACCGGCCCGGAACGCGACACGATCGAGGCGCAGCTCGAGGCGTCGTTCACGGACGACGGAGCGGTTTCGCGCGGCGACGACTACGCCACGGAGACGCCCGGCGTGTTCGTCGCGGGCGACGCCGGGCGCGGACAGTCGCTCATCGTCTGGGCAATCGCCGAGGGGCGAGCCGCCGCCGCCCGGGTCGACGAGTATCTGATGGGGGAGACGGCGCTTCCGGCGCCCGTGCAACCGACCGACAGGGGAATCTCCCTCTGATGCCGCCGCGGTGAACCGTCACGAACAGGTGACGGTTCACCGCGCGCGACACGGCGCGTCGCGGGCGGAGGGACAAAGCGCGTAGTGTGAGGAGAGCGTTCGGACCGACATCCGAACCACGCGCACGTGCGGTGCCGTGGCCAGGCCCGGGCGTCCCAGACATACCCCCGGGCAGGCATGCCCAGTGAGTGCGGAAGGCGATTCAGTGAGACGAGCCAAGATCGTCGCGACCCTCGGGCCGGCGACCTCGACCAAGGAGTCCGTCAGGGAGCTGATCGACGCGGGACTGGATGTCGCGCGTTTCAATCTCAGCCATGGCGACTACTCCGTTCACGACAAGAACTTCGAGAACGTGCGGAGCGCGGCTTCGGACGCGGGCAAGCCCGTCGCCGTGCTCGCAGACCTGCAGGGACCGAAGATCCGTCTCGGCACCTTCGCTGACGGCCCCCACGACCTGGCTGAAGGTGACATCTTCAAGATCACGACGGACGACGTCGAGGGTACGAAGGAGCTCGTCGGGACGACCTACAAGGGTCTCGCGGGCGACGTCGCGCCGGGTGACTACCTCCTCATCGACGACGGCAAGGTGCGCGTCCGCGTCGTGGAGACCGACGGCACGACCGTCACGACAGAGGTCGTCGTCAGCGGCGCCGTCAGTAACAACAAGGGCATTAACCTGCCCGGTGTCGCGGTCAACGTTCCCGCGCTGAGCGAGAAGGACGAGAACGACCTGCGGTGGGCGCTCGGGAAGGGCGCCGACATCATCGCGCTGTCGTTCGTTCGCAGCGCGAAGGACGTCCAGCGCGCTCACGTGATCATGGCGGAGGAGGGACGACGCGTCCCGATCATCGCGAAGATCGAGAAGCCGCAGGCCGTCGAGGTCCTCGAGGAGATCATCGAGGCGTTCGACGGGATCATGGTCGCCCGCGGCGACCTCGGCGTCGAGCTGCCGCTCGAGGCCGTGCCGATCGTGCAGAAGAACGCGATCAGCATCGCGCGGCGCCTCGCGAAGCCCGTCATCGTGGCGACGCAGATGCTCGAGTCGATGATCCAGAATCCGGTGCCGACCCGCGCCGAGACGAGCGACGTGGCCAACGCGGTGCTCGACGGCGCCGACGCGGTCATGCTCTCCGGCGAGACGAGCGTCGGGGCATACCCGGCCGTGACGGTGCGCACGATGGCACGGATCGTCGAGTCGACCGAGGAGCACGGCTTCGACCGCATCGAGGCCCTCACCTCGACGCCGCGCACGCAGGGCGGCGCGCTGACGGTGGCGGCCGTCGAGGTCGCCGACTTCGTCGACGCGAAGTACCTGTGCATCTTCACGCAGACGGGTGACTCGGCGCGCCGCATGTCGCGCCTGCGCCCCGCGCGTCCGATGATCGGCTTCACGATCGACGAGGAGACGCGTCGCCGGATGCAGTTGACGTGGGGCGTGCGCTCGGCGCTCGTCGAACTCGTCGACCACACCGACCGCATGTTCCTGCAGGTCGATGACTATCTGCTCGCGAACGACCTCGCGAAGGTCGGCGACAAGGTCATTGTCATCTCGGGGTCCCCTCCCGGAATCGCCGGCTCCACGAACGACCTGCGCGTGCACCGCGTGGGCGATGCCGTGCACGGCGCGGCGCCGGCCTACCAGGCCTGAGTCGAGGAGAAGGAAGCGGGTGACGGTCCGCTAGGATCGTCACTCTGGCCGGTGTGGCGGAACGGTAGACGCGACGCACTCAAAATGCGTTGTCCGCAAGGGCGTGTGGGTTCGATTCCCACCACCGGCACAGATCATCAGGTTTCGGGTCATAGGATGGGTGACGTGAGCGAAGAGCAGAACGAGAACGCGGAGTCCGCGCCACGCAGAGTCGTGGTGGCCGAGGACGAGTCGCTGATCCGCATGGACATCGTCGAGATCCTGCGCGACAACGGCTTCGAGGTCGTCGGCGAGGCGGGGGATGGCGAGACGGCGGTGCAACTGGCAACCGAGTTGCGGCCTGACCTCGTCGTCATGGACGTGAAGATGCCGCAGCTGGACGGGATCACCGCAGCCGAGCAGCTGAGCCGCGACAACATCGCGCCCGTCGTCCTGCTCACGGCCTTCAGCCAGAAGGAGCTCGTCGAGCGCGCGACGGAGGCGGGTGCCCTGGCGTACGTTGTCAAGCCGTTCACGCCGAACGACCTCCTGCCCGCGATCGAGATCGCCCTGGCGCGTCACGAGCAGATCATCACGCTCGAGGCCGAGGTTCAGGACATGGTCGAGCGCTTCGAGACGCGCAAGCTCGTCGACCGGGCCAAGGGCCTCCTGAACGAGAAGATGGGCCTCAGCGAGCCGGAGGCGTTCCGCTGGATTCAGAAGGCGTCGATGGACCGTCGTCTCACCATGCAGGACGTCGCCAAGGCGATCATCGAGCAGCTCTCCCCAAAGAAGGACTGACCGCACCTCGTCGCACCGAAAGAACATGGTTTACGCGAGCGCACAAGATATTTCCTGTGCTTTCGCGTAAACCATGTTCTTTCGGTCGTTACGGCAGGTCCTTGATCAGGTTCGTGATGCGGACCGTCGAGCAGCGGCGCCCCTGATCGTTCGTGACCACGATCTCGTGGACCGTCATCGTGCGCCCGAGGTGGATCGCCGTGCACGTGCCCGTGACGGTTCCGGCGGTCGCGGAAGACGTGTGCGTCGCGTTGATGTCCACGCCGACGGCCAGGCGGCCGGGGCCGGCATGCAGGTTGGCCGCCATGGATCCCAGCGACTCGCCGAGGACCACGTAGGCGCCGCCGTGGAGGAGGCCGACAGGTTGCGTATTGCCCTCGACCGGCATCGTCGCGACCGCGCGCTCCGGGGCGATCTCAGAGAACTCGATCCCCATGCGATCGGCGAGCACGCCCAATCCGCGCTCGCGGAGCCACTGCATGCCATCGACTACGTCGGTCATCGTTCTATCCTTCCGGCGCGGGCGTTCGAATGTCGGGCGTCCCGGCATACCCTGGAGGGGTGACGGATCCCACGAAGCCCACTCTGCTCATCGTCGATGGCCATTCTCTCGCGTTCCGCGCGTTCTTCGCGCTTCCGGTCGACTCGTTCCAGAATTCCGAGGGTCAGCACACCAACGGCATTCACGGGTTCTTGTCGATGTTCCTCAACCTGTTGAAGAACGAGGCGCCCACCCACGTGGCCGTCGCCTTCGACGTGTCGGACCAGACCTTCCGCAAGGAGGAGTACCCCGAGTACAAGGATGGGCGCGACGTCACCCCGCCGGAGTTCAAGGGCCAGATTCCGCTGCTGAAGCAGGCGCTCGAGGCGATGAACATCACGGTGCTCGAGAAGGACGGCTTCGAGGCCGACGATATCCTCGCGACGCTCGCTCGCCGCGGCACTGACGCGAACTATCGCGTGCTCGTCTGCTCGGGCGACCGTGATGCGATCCAGCTCGTCACCGACGAGGTCACCCTGCTGTATCCGTCGGTTCAGGGCGTCTCGAAGCTGAAGCGATACGACCCCGCCGCGGTCGTCGAGCGCTACGGTGTGCCGCCGCACCAGTACCCCGACATCGCCGCGCTCGTCGGCGAGAAGGCCGACAACCTGCCCGGCGTGCCGAAGGTCGGGGAGAAGACGGCGGTCAAGTGGCTGACACAGTTCGGCACGCTGGACGCGGTGATCGCCGCGGCCGAGGACATCAAGGGCGTCGTCGGTCAGAACCTGCGTGACCACATCGACGACGTGCGCCGCAACCGTCGCCTCAACCGCCTCCTCGACGACATCGACGTGCCGGTCGAGCTGCCGCAGCTCGCGGTCGACTCCGCGGATGACGCGGCCGTGCGCGACGTCTTCTCGAAGCTCGAGTTCCGCACGCTGCTCAAGCGCGTGCTCGATCAGCTCGGATCGGGAACCGAGGAGACCGTGGAACCTCGCGTCGAGACGCCGGAGGTCGCGGTGCTCGCGGCCAGCGACTTCGCGGCGTGGCTCGCGTCGACGGAGGGCACCGTGGGGATCACGGTCGACATGGCGGACGGCGTGCCTGTTCGCGTCGGCGCGGCGACGGCATCCGCGGCGGTCGAGGCGGCGTGGAGCGACGAGGTGCGCGACGCGTCCGCGACCTGGTTCGCGTCGGACGCGCCGAAATCGATGTGCGACGCGAAGGTGCAGCTCAAGGCGCTGGGCCGCACAGGCCTCGAGGTGCGGGGGGTCGTGGCCGACGCGCTGATCGCCGGATGGATCGCGCGGCCGTCGTTCCCGGACAAGACGCTGGCCCACCTCGTCGACCGGTACCTCGGAGAGACGCTGCCGCAGGCCGATCCGAACCAGCTCGTGCCGGAGACGGAGGGCGCCTCGGCGGGCGAGCTGGCGTGGTTCACGCTGCGCGCGGCCGACGCCGTGTATGAGACGCTTCCGGATCGCGCGCGGGCCGTGCTCGACGATATCGAGATGCCGACGCTGGTGGCTCTCGCGGACATGGAGCTCGCCGGTGTCGCCGTGTCGAGCGAGAAGCTCGAGACGTTCGCCGACGAACTGCGCGAGCGGGCCGCACGCATTGCCGAGGAGGCATATGCCGAGATCGGCCGCGAGGTGAATCTCGGGTCGCCGAAGCAGCTGCAGCAGGTGCTCTTCGAGGAGCTCGAACTGCCCAAGACGCGCAAGACCAAGACGGGGTACACGACCGATGCCAACGCCCTCGCCGACCTGCAGGTCAAGACGGGGCATCCCTTCCTCGGCCAGCTGCTCGCGCACCGCGAGGCGACGAAGCTGACGCAGATCATCGTCGGTCTCGACGAGGCGATCGCCGACGACGGACGCGTCCACACGACCTACCTGCAGACCGGTAGCCAGACGGGTCGCCTGTCGAGCACGGATCCCAACCTGCAGAACATTCCGGTCCGCAGTGAGGAGTCTCACCGCATCCGCGCGGCCTTCGAAGTGGGTGAGGGATACGAGTGCCTGCTGACGGCCGACTACTCCCAGATCGAGATGCGCATCATGGCGCACCTGTCGGCGGATCCCGGACTCATCGCCGCGTTCAACGCGGGCGAAGATCTGCACCGCTATGTCGGCGCACAGGTGTTCGGCGTCGAGCCGGACGATGTGACGAGCGAGATGCGCAGCAAGGTCAAGGCGATGTCGTACGGGCTCGTGTACGGCTTGAGTGCGTTCGGACTGGCGAAACAGCTCGGCATCGAGCAGAAGGAGGCCAAGCAGCTCATGCTCGGCTACTTCGAGCGCTTCGGTGCCGTGCGCGACTACCTTCGTGCATCGGTGGAGAAGGCGCGCGAGGACGGCTTCACCGAGACCATCTTCGGGCGCCGCCGACCGTTCCCCGATCTCACGAGTCCGAACCGCGTGCTGCGCGAGAACGCCGAACGCGCGGCGCTCAACGCCCCCATCCAGGGCAGCGCGGCCGACATCATGAAGATCGCGCTGTTCCGGATCCACGATGACCTGCGCGACATGTCGTCGCGGCTGCTGCTGCAGATCCACGACGAGGTCATGGTCGAAGTCGCGCCCGGCGAATGGGACGAGGTCGAGCAGATCGTGCGCCGGCAGATGGCCGACGCGGCGGAGTTGACGGTGCCGCTCTCGGTGCAGGTCGGTCGCGGATCGACGTGGAACGAAGCCGCACACTGATCTGGGGGCGGCCGATAGCCTGAACGGCATGGAACAGCAGACGCGGCAGGCGACCCCGATCGATGCGATTGCTGAGGCATGGACTGACGAGACGGTTCGCCTGCGACCCGAGATCGGCACGTACATCGGGCGAAACGAGGGAGACGGCGGCTTCGGCGACCACAGTCCAGACGGCCACGACGCCATGGCGACGGCGGCGAGCGAGGTGCTCGCCCGTCTGGAGCGGGCCGAACCGCAGGACGACGTGGACCGAGTCACGAAGAGAGATCTTGCGCGAGAACTCGCGCTCGTGCAGGAGCTGCACGCCGCGAGATGGCACCTCCGGGACCTCAACGTGCTGGACAGCCCGTCGCAGGAGATCCGGCAGGTCTTCGACCTCATGCCGACCGACAGCGCCGACGACTGGGGGACGATCGCCGCGCGGCTCGGCGCCGTGCCCGACGCGGTCGACGGATACGTCCAGACCCTGCAGAGCGGCATCGCGGAGGGCGTCGTTCCTGCCGTGCGCCAAGTGCGCGAAGTCATCGGGCAGGTGCGCGACTGCGCGCGGAGTGACGGCTTCTTCGACCAGCTGATCGCCGGCGG
>DGYFJ06201__coassemble_636_pt1 | contig 30835 bp, 35 predicted proteins | sample DGYFJ06201__metabat2_high_PE_006 | metagenome-assembled genome bin DGYFJ06201 | reverse complement strand
GTGAACGTCACGGTCGGCGTCGCGAACGGCCTCTTCGGCGCGTTCATCATCCTCATCCTCACCATCTACCTCACGGCGTCGACGCCGACGCTCAAGAGCGCGATCTACCAGCTGGTCCCCGCCTCGCGGCGCAACAACTTCGCCCACATCGCCGAGCAGATCACGAATTCCGTCGGCTATTACGTCATGGGGCAGATCACGCTCGCGGTCATCAACGGCACCCTGAGCGCCGTGTTCCTGTCGATCATCGACGCGCCGTTCGCGATGGTGCTCGCCGTGATCGCCTTCCTCGGCTCGATGATCCCGCTCGTCGGCACGATCACAGGGTCGACGATCATCGTGCTCGTCTGCCTCATCCCGGGGGTCGGCGACACGACGACGGCCCTGATCGCGGCCATCTACTACCTCGTGTACATGCAGATCGAGGCCTACGTGCTCTCGCCGCGCGTCATGAGCCGCGCCGTGTCCGTCCCCGGTGGCGTCGTCGTCGTCGCCGCACTGTCTGGCGGCGCGCTGCTCGGCCTTCTCGGCGCGCTCATCGCGATCCCTGTCGCCGCGAGCGTGCTGATCATCTACCGCCAGGTGCTGATCCCCCGAATGAACGAGCGCTGATCAGGCGTCAGGCCACTCCGTCGGCAGCGGGACGCGATCCGGCGCGACGATCTCGACGATCTCGTTCAGCACCCGCGTGGTCTGCTTCTCGCCGACCCACAGGTGCTTGCCCTCCTCGACCGCGATGAGTCGCGCGTCCGGCACGACGCCGAATCTCTCCTCGGCCTCGGCCGGCTGGAGATAGTCGTCGTGCTCGGGAATGAGCGCGATGAGCTCGCGCGCGTCGCCTGCCCACGCGGCCAGTTCCTCTTCGCTCGTGCGGTGCAGCGGGGGCGAGAGGAGGATCGCCCCGCGGACCGGGTGCTCGCGGCCATACTTGAGCGCCAGCTCGGTACCGAAGGACCAGCCGACGAACCACGGATCCGGCAGCTGCCGCTCGGCGACGAACGCCATAGCCGCGGCCACGTCGGCACGCTCGTCGACGCCCTCGCCGAACGCACCGTCGCTCGTGCCGCGCGGCGATGTCGTGCCGCGGGTGTTGAAGCGGAGCACCGCGAGCGAGGCCAGCGCCGGGAGTCGTGCTGCGGCCTTCCGGATGATGTGGGAATCCATGAAGCCGCCGTGCGTGGGCAGCGGGTGGAGCGTCACGAGCGTCGCGGTCGGCTCACGATCCGCGGGAAGGGCGAGCTCGCCGACGAGCGTGAGCCCGTCTGAGGTCGTCAGTTCGATGTCCTCGCGTCGGGCGGGAAGGACGGTGGCGCCGCGGATCTCCATGGTCGCTCCTTTCAGGTGCTCCAACAGTGCGAATGCCAGTGTCGGCGAGCTTCGAGGTCGGCGCGGTCGCCGAGAACTCCATCAGCGCGCCACGTCACGAGGTGTGCGAGGCCCGCCGCGATCGTCCCCCCGCAACCGGGGCACGTGTAGGGCTTGTCGCTGCGGCCGGTGCCGACCGGCTGCACGTTCCATTCGGCGCCGCGGCGCACTTCCGTGCGACGCCAGCCGGAGATCAGACGATCGAGGCGGTCATCAGCGACCGGAGGCTGCCGACGTGGGCGCTTACGCGAGCGTCCCATAGCCGAGCGCCGGTCACCACCAGTGGTTGGCGGTCCAGAACGCGTGGGCTCCTGCCCAGCTGCCGTACCGGCCGATCGCGTAGGAGTTCGCCCATGCGAGGTTCGCCACCGGATCGCGACTGTTCACGCCGGCCTTGTTGCACGGGTACATCTGCACGAGACCGCACGCTCCGGAGGACGGGTTCGTGGCGTTTGGGTCCCACCCGCTCTCACGAGTGACGATGTAGTCGACGTAACCCCAGTCGCTCTCGGCGATTCCGGCCGCGGACATCCACTCGGCGGGCGAACCGCCGCCCGTGTACGGCGCAGGCGGCTGGTAGGGCGCGGGAGCACTGCCCTCGTTCGCGTCGCCTTCGCCGTCGCCTTCGTCGGGTACGGCCGCGGGCTCGGGCTCGGGCTCGGGCTCGGGCGTGCGCAGCTCGGCCTCGTAGGTCACGGCGCTGAGCGCGGCGATCGTTCCACCCTCGGCCGACGCGGCGAACAGCTGCGCCTCGTCCGCCGCGACGGCGTACGTGGTCGCACGCGGGTCCTGGCTCGCCTCGGCGACCTGCGACGTGACGACGGGAGCGATCGACGCCGCGAGGATCCCGAGCGCCGCGACGCCGCCGACGACGGCACCGACCGCGCGACGCGCACCCCAGGTCCGTGTGGTGGCGCGCGCTCCGCGTCGCTCGACCGCGGCCGCGGTGCGCTGAGTGCGGCGTGCCTCGACGACGGCGGAGCGCTCGATCGCGCGGGCCTCGCGTCGGGTCATCGGGTGGGTATCGGGGTACTCGGGAGTCACAGTGTTCGCGAGTATACCCGACTGTTACCTGAACGTGACATCACCGTCACCGCACCGCCAAGATCACGTGCACCGTCGCGTCGAGAAGGGCGTCGACCTGCTCTTCGCGATAGCCGCCGCGCGCGGTGTGGAAGGCCGCCGTGCGCAGCTGCTCGGTCGTCAGAGCGTCACCCCGCGACAGATAGCGAGCGATGCGCTCCGCGACCATGTCGACCTCGACCGGCGCGTAGCCGATGTGGAGACGACTCACCCGGTCGAACCGCCGTCCCTCCGGGCGCGTCACCCGCGCGAGGATCTCCCGCGCCTGCTCTCGGGCATCCGCGACCCACTCGTCTGCGCCGTCCGCGCCGATGGCGGCCTCGCGCTCCCGCTGGGCGAAGGCGTCCTCCAGGCGAGCGAGAGCGGCGTCGACCTCTGGGACGGAGAATCCGCCGCGGACGAGCGGGAACGACGCCGTTCGGATGTCGTTGCTCGACACGCCACCCGGCACCGACTGGAACGACTCCCTGGCACGTGCCAGGAACGTGCGCACGGCCTCGGGATCGTAGCCGCGGCGCGCACGCGCCTCGCGGGTGAACGGCGTGTCAACGCTCTGCTCGGTCATCGTCCTCCTCGTCTAACCGGTCGCGATGGTGGGCAGCAGCAGCTGGTACATGGCCAGCGCCACGACGGCTGACGGGAGGATGCTGTCGAGCCGGTCGAGCACTCCTCCGTGCCCCGGCAGCCACGAACTCATGTCCTTGATCCCGAGATCGCGCTTGATCATCGATTCGCCGAGGTCGCCCATCGTCGCGGAGGCGACGAGCGCCGCGCCGAAGAGCGCACCGCCCCACCACGGGATGTCGAGCAGGAACGCTCCGGCGAGGGCGCCGGCGACGATCGAGACGATGGCGGCACCCGCAAGGCCCTCCCAGGTCTTGCTGGGGCTGATGCGTGGCGCCATCTTGTGGGATCCGAACGCCAGTCCCGACGCGTACGCGCCCGTGTCGGCGACGACCACCACGAGGATGAAGGACAGCACCCACCATTCGCCGTCGTCCTGCCGGAGCAAGACGAGCGCCGAGCTCGCGAGCAACGGCACATACAGCGCCACGAAGCAGCCGACCACGATGTCCGCGAAGATCGACGCGTACACGCGGCCGTCGAGCGCGGTCATCTGCGCGACCACCCGCCAGACGATGACGATCGCGAGCGTCGAGAAGACGGCGGCCCAGTGCACGGCGGACGGGAACCAATAGGCCGCGGAGATGATGATCGCCGCGCCGACCAGCTGTGGAACGAGATCGATTCGACGCCCTCGCGCCTGGAGCGCGCGCGCGAGTTCGAACACGCCGAGTGCGGCGATGGCGATCGCGAGTATCGCGAACGCCCACTTCACGAAGAGCAGCGACGCGAGGACGGCCGCCCCTGCGAGCACCCCCACGCCGATCGCGGCGATCAGGTCACGACCGGTGCGCTTCTTGATGCGTTCGTTGGTCGCGTCGAGCTGGTCGCGCGCGCGGTCGACGCGGTGTTCGAGATCGTCTCGCGCGCCCGTGAGCCGGTGTCGGAAGGAAGCGGACGCTTCGCCCGGCGACACGTCATCAGCGGTCGGGAGATCCCGCCGCTGATCGTCGTCTCGAGCGTCAGGCATCATCAGACCTCGAGGAGCTCCGCTTCCTTGAGCCCGAGGGCGTCATCGATCATGTCGACGTGTTTCTTGGTGAGGGCGTCGAGATCCTTCTCGCCGCGCGCCACCTCGTCCTCGCCGATGTCGTCCTTCAGCGAGGTGAGATCGTCCTTCGTCTGGCGACGGACACCGCGCACGCGCACGCGCGCGTCTTCGGCCTTGGCGCGCACGAGCTTCACGTACTCCTTGCGGCGCTCTTCCGTCAGCTCCGGCATCGTCACGCGAACGACGGTGCCGTCGTTCGTCGGGTTGACGCCGAGGTTCGGCATGTCGCGAATCGCCGCCTCGATCGCGGTGAGCGCGGACTTGTCGTAGGGCGTCACGAGGAGCGTGCGCGCCTCGGGGTTCGCCAGCGACGCGAGCTGCTGCAGCGGGGTCGGCGAACCGTAGTAGTCGACCATCAGCTTCTGGAACATCTGCGGGTTGGCACGACCCGTGCGGACAGTCGCGAAGTCCTCCTTGCCGGACTCGACGGCTCTCTCCATACGGTTCGCGGCTTCCGCCAGAACGTCGGCGATCACGGGGACTCCATTCATTCGTGGTTGCTGAGAATTCTACCGGCGAGCGTCAGCTCACACCGTGACGCTCGTGCCGATATCGTCGCCGCGGATCGCCCGCGCGATGTTCGCGGCCGGCTCCATGCCGAAGACCCGCATGTTCATCCCGTTGTCCATGCACAGGCTCAGCGCGGTGGAGTCGACGACCTTCAGTCCGCCGACGAGCGCGTCGGCATAGGTCACGTGATCCAGCTTCGTCGCGGTGGAGTCGACGCGCGGGTCGGAGGTGTAGACGCCGTCGACGCCGTTCTTCGCGACGAGCACCTCGTCGGCACGGACCTCGAGGGCACGCTGTGCCGCGACCGTGTCGGTCGAGAAGTACGGCAGGCCGGCGCCCGCGCCGAAGATCACGACGCGGCCCTTCTCGAGATGACGCTGAGCGCGGCGCGGAATGTACGGTTCAGCGACCTGGCGCATCTCGATCGCGGACTGCACGCGCGTCTCGGTTCCCGCCTGCTCGAGGAAGTCTTGCAGCGCGAGCGCGTTCATCACGGTGCCGAGCATGCCCATGTAGTCGGCGCGGGACCGCTCCATGCCGTTCTTCGAGAGCTCGGCGCCGCGGAAGAAGTTCCCACCGCCGACGACGATGGCGACTTCGGCCTCGCGCGCCGCCGCGGCGATCGCCTGCGCGATCGTGCTCACGACATCGGGCGCGACGCCCAACTGGCCACCTCCGAACGCCTCTCCGGAGAGCTTGAGGAGGACACGGCGGGTGGTGGCGTTGGCGTCACGGGTCACGTTGACTCCCTCTCGGATCGGCCGCGTGGGCATTGTCTCCACGCTAGCGCAGAAGACCGTGCTGAACCCTGCATGCGCGCCAAGAGAAACGGGGTCCGATCCGCTGAGAGCGGATCGGACCCCGTGACGACGTCGCGTCGTGTTACGCGCCGACCTTGTAGCGCGCGAAGCCGGTGATCGTGATGCCGGCCGCGTCGGCGACCTGCTGGATCGACAGCTTGTTGTCCTTCGCGTAAGCCTGGTCGAAGAGCACGACCTGCTTGAAGAACGCGTTCACGCGACCCTCGATGATCTTGGGCAGCGCCGCCTCCGGCTTGCCCTCGTTCCGAGAGATCTCCGTGACGATGTCGCGCTCCTTGTCGACGACGTCGGTCGGAACCTCGTCGCGCGTGAGGTACTCCGGAGCCGCGAACGAGATGTGCTGCGCGATCGAGCGAGCCGTCTCGGCGTCGTCCCCGGAGAACGCGACGACAACGCCCACCTGAGCCGGCAGGTCCTTGTTCGTCTTGTGGAGGTAGATCTGGAACGCGTCGCCCGAGAGCGTCGTCACCCCACGCAACTCGACCTTCTCGCCGATGACGGCCGCCTCGTCGGCGATCGTCTGCTCGACGGTCTTCCCACCGGCATCCGCCTGGAGCGCCGAGGCGACGTCGGTCGCGCTGGCGGCGGCCACCGCGTTGAGGACCGTGTCGGCGAGCGCGCCGAACTTCTCGTTCTTCGCGACGAAGTCCGTCTCGCAGGCGAGCTCGATGATGGTCGCCTTGCCGTTCGACTCCTTCGCGGCGACGAGACCTTCCGTCGCGGCGCGGTCGGCGCGCTTGGCGTTGCCCTTCGCACCCTTCAGGCGGAGGATCTCAACGGCCTTCTCCAGGTCGCCGTCCGCCTCCTCAAGGGCCTTCTTGGTGTCGACCATGCCGGTGCCGAGCTGCTCACGCAGCGTCTTGATGTCGGCGATGCTGACGTTTGCCATGTGTGGCTTTCCCTTGCTGTCGGTGGTGATTACTCGGCTGCGGGCGCCTCTGCAGCCTTCTCGTCCGCGGGCGCCTCCTCCGCGGGCTTCTCCTCGGCGGCCGGCTGGGCGGGCGCCTCCTCGGCGGCAGGCTCGGCCGGAGCCTCAGCCGGCGTCTCGGTGCCGCCCGAGGCGAGCAGCTCCTGCTCCCACTCGGCCAGCGGCTCCTCGACGTTGCCCTCGCCCGGCTGGTGCTTCTGCTGCAGCCCTTCGGCCGCGGCGTCGGCGATGATGCGCGTCAGCAGCGAGACCGAACGGATCGCGTCGTCGTTGCCCGGAATCGGGTAGGCCAGGTCGTCGGGGTCGACGTTCGTGTCGAGGATGCCGATGACCGGGATGCCCAGCTTCCGTGCCTCATCGATCGCGAGGTGCTCGCGCTTGGCGTCGACGACCCAGAGGGCCGACGGCGTCTTGGTGAGATTCCGAATGCCGCCGAGCGACTTGTGGAGCTTGTCGAGCTCGCGCTTCTTGAGCAGGAGCTCCTTCTTGGTGAAGCCCGATGCAGCGGGGTCGTCGTAGTCGAGCTCCTCGAGCTCCTTCATCCGCGCGAGGCGCTTCGACACCGTCTGGAAGTTCGTGAGCAGACCGCCGAGCCAACGCTCGTTGACGTAGGGCTGGCCGACGCGCAGAGCCTGCTCGGCGAGCACCTCCTGTGCCTGCTTCTTCGTGCCGACGAAGAGCACCGTGCCGCCGTGGGCGACGGTCTCCTTGACGAAGTCGTAGGCGCTGTCGATGTAGGACAGCGACTGCTGCAGGTCGATGATGTGGATTCCACTGCGCTCCGTGAGGATGAAGCGCTTGACCTTCGGGTTCCACCGGCGGGTCTGGTGTCCAAAGTGAACGCCGCTGTCGAGCAGCTGGCGAATCGTCACAACGGCCATTGCCGTCTCCTTGCGTCAGGGCGCGCGCACGCGCGCCGATTTCGGTTATTGAGCCGGCACGGGCCGGCGATCCTGGTGCCCGACGTCCTCCCGCCCTCCGTGAGGAGGGACCGGTGGGAGGTGGCGTCACGACCGAAGCCGCGAGGGCACGCGAAGTCATCCCGATACACGAGATGCGACCTCAAGTGTACCGCACGCCGGGCTGCGAGATCGCCGTCGTCGCGCCGGGTCGGCACGTCCCCACGTGCGAAAACCCCCGGATCCGTCCACATTCGCTCTCACCCGCGGCTCACGTCCGTATCGGATGCGTCACGGTGACGGGATGGCACTCGCAACCCGCCTCGGAAACCACCTCATCGAGCGTCGACCGCGCGGACACCGTCGACGCTCAACGATCGCGCTTGTCCTCGTGTGCGCCGCCCTCGGCGCAGCCGCACCCGCCGAGGCGAACATCGGCGACCCGCCTCGTCCGGCGCCGCTCGCGTCCGACGAGGCGATGCACTCGAGCGCGCCCTGGGCGTGGCCGGGCGGCCGCGAGGAGATCGTGCGTCCGTTCGACGCCCCGGATCACGACTACGGCGCCGGCCATCGGGGTCTCGACGTCGCCGTCTCGGGCGAGGAGATCGTCGCACCGGCGGATGGCATCGTCGCGTTCCGTGGCACCGTCGTCGATCGCCCCCTCCTCACGATCGATCACGGCGCCGGCCTGGTCTCGACGCTGGAGCCGGTCGCGAGCGAGCTCTCCCCCGGCGCGAGAGTGACCCGTGGCGCCGTCGTCGGAACGCTCGCCTCGGGCGGACATACGCCCGCGGGTGCGCTGCATCTGGGGGCGCGCGTCGACGGCGCGTACGTCAATCCCCTCGCGCTCCTCGGCGCGGCAACCCGCCCGATCCTGCTGCCGTGCTGCGAGGGCCCGCCCTGAGACACGCCCTACGCGCGTGGGTGCGCGAGACGGTACGCGGCGGAGAGCCGCTCCGATGACACGTGCGTGTAGACCTGCGTCGTCCCGAGGCTCGCGTGCCCGAGCAGCTCCTGCACGGCACGCAGATCCGCGCCGCCGTCGAGCAGGTGCGTCGCCGCGGAGTGACGCAGCGCGTGCGGGCCGACCGCGGCGGATCCGACGACTGGACCGAGCGTGCGGGCGACGAGGTCATAGACGGTTCGCGGCCCCAGCCGTCCGCCGCGGACGCCCAGGAAGACGGCAGCCGTCGCGCCATCCCTGCGCGCGGCCAGAATCGGCCGCGCACGCGTCAGATAGGCATCCAGCGCTCGGCGTGCGGGGGCGCCGAACGGCACGACCCGTTCCTTGTCACCCTTGCCGGTCACGCGCACGGTCGCCCGCCCGAGATCGAGATCGTCCACATCCGCGCCGCACAGCTCGGCCACGCGGATCCCGGTGCCGTACAGCAGCTCGAGCACGCCGTGGTCCCGCAGCGCGACGGGGTCGCCCTCCGCGGCGCGTTCGCCGACGCGCGCGAGCATCTGTTCGAGGCCGTCGGCACTAGCGACGCGCGGCAGCGTGCGTCCGCGCTTCGGAGTTACGAGGCGCAGGCTGGGATCCATGCGCACAGCGCTCGTCTCGAGTGCCCACGCGAAGAGCCCGCGCGCGGACGAGGTCCGGCGAGCGAGGGTCGAACGCGCGTCGCCGCGCTTCGCCGCGCGCCACAGCCAATCGCGCAGCTGTTCGAGATCGACCTCGGCGATCTCCACATCTCCGGTCGCCGCGATGAGGTCCGTCAGATCGGCGCGGTAGGCGCGGACGGTGGCCGGCGACAGGCGGCGCACGTCGGCGAGGTGAGCCGAGAACGCGTCGATCGCCTGCGTGAGAAGCATGAGTCCAGTCTGACCCCGACAGCGCGCGGAGGTGCGGCACCACGCGCGAAGCGCCCCGGCGTCGCTATCACGTCGCCGAGACCCAGCCGTCCTCGCGAGCCTCGGCCGACCCGGCGAGTGCCATGAGCCCGAGCGCCGCCACCACGTCTGCCGGTGCGAGCCCGCTGCGACGAGCCAGCTCGTCGACCGTGCGAGCCCGCCGTCTGCTGAGCGCATCGGCGAGGCGGATCGTCTCCGGGGCCTCGTAGGCGAGCGGCTGTGGGTCCGGTCCTGCGCCGAGCAGCTCTCTGACGTCCCCCGCACTCGTGATGCAGATCGCGTCGTACTCCCGCAGCAGGCGATGGCAGCCCGCCGAGGTCGAGCTCGTCACCGGGCCGGGGACCGCCCCGAGCGGGCGCCCGAGTGCCGCCGCGTGTCCGGCGGTGTTGATGCTGCCGCTGCGCCCGCCGGCCTCGACCACCACCGTGGCCGTAGAGGCAGCCGCGATCAACCTGTTGCGAGCGAGGAAGCGCCACCTCGTCGGGGTGGTGCCCGGCGGACACTCCGCGACGACGGCACCGCGCTCCGTGATCTGCTGCAGCAGATGCGCATGCCCCGCCGGATACACACGGTCCGCGCCGCCCGCCACGAACGCGGCCGTGCGACCGCCGACGCGCATCGCCGCGCGGTGAGCGGCACCGTCGATGCCATACGCCGCGCCGGAGACGATGACGACATCGTCGGCGGCGAGAGAGCTCGCGAGGTCGGCCGCGACGTGCTCGCCATACCCCGTGGCGGCGCGTGCTCCCACGAGAGCGGTCGAGAGGCCGTGCGCCACCGCAGCGGCGTCGCCGCGCACCCAGAGACACACGGGCGCATGCGCGCCGAGATCGTCGAGGCCGACCGGCCACGCGACGTCGCCCGGGACGAGGAGTCGGATCTGCCGACGCCGCGCGGCCGCGATCGCGTCCCGCACGAGGCCCGCGTCCCATCGCGTGGCCCACCGATCGAGGGCATTCGCGATGTCGTCACCGCGGGGCGCCGTCGCCACCCTGTCGAGCGCGGCGCGGGGTCCGAAGCGCGCGATCGCCTCGCCCGCGACGCCGTCGCCCGGTTCGATGAGGATCGACCAGGCGATGCGCGCGACCGCGTCCTCATCGCCCGTCCCGATCCAGGCGTCCGCTTCCCGGCGCACATCGTCGGTGATCAGGTCGCCGACCTCGAGTCGCCGCGTCACGCGATCACCCCCTTCTTCAGGAAGAGCGCCCGTCCGACGTCGCTCGCCAGCGGTTCGTCTCGTCCCTCGAGGTCGGCGACCGTCCACGCCACTCGGGCGACACGATCGTGTGAGCGCAACGTCAGCAAGCCGCGCTCCAGCGCGGATTCGAGCGTGCGACGCGCCTCGCCGCGCAGCGGGCGCGGCCCCTTTCGCAGCCACGTGCCCGACACCTGGCCGTTCGTGACCCACGGCGTCTCGGACAGGCGCTCGGCCGCGCGTTCACGGGCCGCCGTCACGCGGCGTCTCGCCTCCGCGCTCGTCACGCCGCCCGGCGCGTCGTCGACCCGCGAGACGCGCCGCAATCGCAGATCGAGGTCGATGCGGTCGAGAAGTGGCCCGGAGAGCTTCGCCGCGTAGCGCCGCACCTCGGCAGGCGAGCACGTGCAGACCCCGCCCGCGACGCCGAACTCGCCGCATGGACACGGGTTCATCGCGAGCACCAGTTGAAATCTCGCGGGGAAGCTCGCGGTGAAGCCCGCCCGATGGATCGCGATCGTTCCGTTCTCGAGGGGCTGGCGCAGGGCGTCGAGCACAGACCGCGGCGCCTCCGCGACCTCGTCGATGAACAGCACGCCGCGGGAGGCCCGTGCGATCGCCCCGGGACTCGCGCGACGGGATCCGCCTCCCACGAGCGCCGCGAGGGTGGCGGAGTGGTGCGGCGCTTCGAAAGGGGGCTGTCGCGTCAACGCCGCGATGCGCTCCCCCGTCAGCGATCGGACGGAGGCGACCTCGAGGGCCTCCTCGTCGGTCAGCGCCGGAAGGATCCCCGGCAGTCGCCGTGCGAGCATCGTCTTCCCCGCGCCCGGCGGTCCCGACATCAGCAGATGGTGACCGCCCGCTGCGGCCACGAGCAGCGCATCGACCGCCTCCGGCTGCCCGACGACGTCGGCGAGGTCGATGTCCGGTACCGGCGCCGCGACTTCCGACTCGATCCTGGTCGCCGCCACCTCGGGGCCTTCGAGAACGGGGTCGTCGATCTCGGCCCCGTGCAGCCGTGCCGCCTCGGCCAGCGTCCGCACGCCGACCACCTCGGCGTCGGAGACGAGTTCGGCCTCGGCGCGGTTGTTCTCGGGCACGACGACGCGCGGCCGACCGGCGGCAACGGCCGCGAGGACGGCGGGGAGCACGCCGGGAACTGCGCGGACGCGGCCATCGAGCCCGAGCTCGCCGACGTGCACCGTTCCCGCGAGCGACGCGGGATCGAGCCGACCGTCGGTCGCCAGCGCGGCGAGCGCCACCGACAGATCGAACCCGGATCCCTGCTTGGGCAGACTCGCCGGCGACAGATTGACCGTGAGTCGGCGGTCCGGCAGCGCGAGCCCGCTGTTCTCACATGCGTTCGTCACGCGTCGGACGGCCTCGCCGAGCGCCTTGTCCGGCATCCCGATGAGGCGAAAATCGGGCCGATGCTGCGTGATGTCGGCCTCGACCTCGATGAGCCTGCCGCGCAGGCCCGTCAGCGCGACCGCCCACGTCCGCACGACGATCACGAGATCCCCCGCAGGTGCTCCACCGCCGCAGAGGCGGGATCCGATCCGGTGATCGCGATCGCGTCGACGCGCAGGCGGCGTCCGCGAGCGACGCCGGGGTGCACCCGCGCCCACATGTGCGCCAGGCGCCACAGACGCGCGGTCTTCCGCGCGTCGAGCGCTTCGAACGGGTGACCGTATCGCCGGTTCGTGCGGGTCTTGACTTCGACGATCGCGAGGATGTCGCGCCGGACAGCAACGAGATCGATCTCACCCGACGCGCACCGCCAGTTGCGGTCGACGACGATGTACCCGTCGGAGATGAGCAGTTCGGCCGCGCGGTCTTCGCCCGCGCGCCCCAGGGTCATGTTGTGAGGCATGACCTCACGGTGCCGCGAATCGGCGGCGGGCGGATCAGCGCCCCCGCGTCATTCCGGGGGTGCTGCGGACGGGTCGTGAATCCGGTGGGCTGTGGACCAGTCGGACCGCCTCGTCGACACGCCGAGGGGCGTCAGCTCTTGCCGAGCGAGAGGTCGTCGGGGAGCTCGAAGTCGCGTCGCGGCAGCTCCTCGACGTTGACGTCCTTGAACGTCAGCACGCGCACCGATGTCACGAAGCGATCGGCGCGGTAGATGTCCCACACCCACACGTCGCGCATCGTGAGCTCGAAGTAGAAGTCGTGCTCGGTGTCGTGGCGCACGACGTTGACGTCGTTCGCGAGGTAGAACCGTCGCTCGGTCTCCACGACGTACTGGAACTGGCCGACGACATCGCGGTACTCGCGATACAGCGCGAGTTCGAGTTCGCGGTCGAATTCCTCGAAGGAGTCCTCATCCATGGTGTCCCCAGCCTAGGCGATTGCCCACGAACGTCGATGATGGTCGGTCAGGCCGCGTTCCCGGATCGCCGCACGGTGCGCGGCGCTGCCGTAGCCCTTGTTGCGGTCCCAGGCGTACGGAGCGTGGCCGTCGTGGAGGTCGACCATCAGGGCATCGCGCGCGACCTTCGCCGCGATCGATGCCGCCGAGATCGACGCGCGGTCACGGTCGCCGCCGACGACGGTCCGCAGGTCGAGGCGCCCCATCATCGTCTCCGCCACGGGCGAGAGATAGTCATGGTTGCCGTCGAGGAGCACGACGCCCGATGGCACGTCGAGTCCGCCTGCACGGAGCGCCCCGAGGGCGCGGACGGCTGCGAGACCGAGCGCTCCGAGGATCCCGTGTTCGTCGACCTCGCCCGGAGTCGCCCACCCGAGGGCGCTTCCGCACACCCACTCGGCGGTGCGCGCGGCGACATCGGGACGTCGACGGGCAGTGACGAGCTTCGAGTCGCGCAGCCCTTCCGGGACGGCGGTGGCGGCGACGGCGTGGTCGATCGCCGCGGCCCCGACGGTGACAGGACCGGCAAGCGCGCCCCGGCCGACCTCGTCGAGGCCGATCACGAGCGGCGCCGTGTCGAGCAGACGTCGCTCAAGGTCGAGCGTGGGAGCAACCGGCGTCATCGATCGGACTCCGGAACGCCGGTGAACGCCGGGGTGCGATCGTCGAGCGGGCCGAAGTGCGACAGCGGCCAGGTGCGCAGGACGACGCGGCCGACGACCTTATCGAGGGGGACGAACCCGCCCCCGGGCTGCGTGTCGTGGTAGCGCGAGTCCTGCGACCGGTTGCGGTTGTCTCCCATGACCCAGACGGCGTTGTCCGGAACGACGACGTCGAAGTCGGTCATCGACGCACGCGTGGATCCGTCGGGAAGCCGCAGGTAGTCGAGTTCGTCGACCCCCGCGCCGTTGACGGTGAGCTGGCCGAGGGCGTTGCAGCATTCGACGTGGTCGCCGGGCAGGGCGATGAGGCGCTTGACGAGGTGCTCCTCGGAATCGGCCGCCGAGACGCCGATGGCCGTGAGCAGCCAGTTCATCGCGCCGGCGAGTCCGCCCGGGGTGTCGCCGTCCGGATCGGGCAGCCAGCCGCCCGGATCCGCGAACACGATGACGTCCCCCCGCTCGTATCCCGTCCAGTTCACGGTCAGCTCGTCGACGAGGATCCGGTCGTCCGTCATGAGCGTGTCCTCCATCGAGGCCGACGGAATGTAGAACGACCGCACGACGAAGGCCTTGATGAGCATCGACACGACGGCGGCGATGACGATGATGATGACGACGTCGCGCAGGAAGGTCAGCACCCCGCGTCCGCCCGGCCGGTCATCTGACGGGGCCGTCTCTGCTTCTGTTGTCATCGCCTTCAGGTTCCCATACGTCGAACGCCCCGCGACGGAAGCGTCGCGGGGCGTTCGGTCACGATCGCTCGAGGATCAGACGTTCTCGCGCTTCTCGCGGATCTTCGCACGCTTGCCGGTGCGACCGCGCAGGTAATAGATCTTCGCACGGCGCACGTCACCGCGGCTGACGACCTCGATCTTGTCGATGATCGGCGAGTGCACGGGGAACACGCGCTCGACGCCGACCTGGAAGCTGATCTTGCGCACGGTGAAGGTCTCGCGCACGCCACCACCCTGGCGACCGAGCACGACGCCCTGGAAGACCTGGACGCGGGAGCGGCTGCCCTCGATGATGTTGACGTGCACCTTGACGGTGTCGCCGGGCCCGAACTCCGGCACGTCGGTCCGCAGCGATGCTGCGTCGACGGCATCGATGATGTTCATGATGGTTCGCTTCCTGCGGCCGCCACAGGTCGCCCGCGCAAAAGGTCAGGTGATTGCGGTGCGCATGAGAGCCGATCTGACGAACGGATCCTCGACTCCCCTGTGGCAGAGTCGAAACCGGACGCACCGACGGGCGCGCCGGCCACGGCACAAACGTCTATTGTGCCACATGCGCGCTCCACCGCTCACAGCGTTCTCGGGACCCGCCCGGTCGACATGCGCGAGAATGGTCGGCGACCCGAAAGGACACCAGATGATCGAGCTGCGCACACCTGCCGAGATCGAGGCGATGCGACCGGCGGGACGGTTCGTCGCGGAGACGCTGCAGACCCTCTCCGAAGAGACGAAGGTCGGCATGAATCTGCTGGAGATCGACCGTCGCGCTCACGCGATGATCCGCGCGGCCGGTGCCGAGAGCTGCTACCTCGACTACGCGCCGTCGTTCGGGTCAGGTCCGTTCGGTCATGTCATCTGCACCTCAGTCAACGATGCGGTGCTGCACGGGCGCCCCTACGACTACACGCTGCGCGACGGCGACCTCGTCACGCTCGACTTCGCCGTGTCGATCAACGGCTGGGTCGCCGACTCCGCCGTGTCGTTCGTCGTCGGCACGCCACGCGACGAGGACCTCGCGCTCATCGACACGACCGAGCGTGCGCTCGAGGCCGCGATCGCGGCCGCGCAGAGCGGCAGCAAGGTGGGCGACATCTCCGCCGCCATCGCCGCCGTCGCCCGGGGTGACGGCCTCAGCATCAACACCGACTTCGGCGGCCACGGCGTCGGCCGCACGATGCACGGCGACCCGCACATCCCCAACGACGGTCGCGCCGGACGCGGCTTCCCTCTGAAACCGGGACTCGTCGTGGCGATCGAGCCGTGGTTCCTGCAGACGACCGACAAGCTCGTCACCGACGAGCGCGACGGCTGGACGCTCCGCAGCGCCGATGGATCCCGCGGGGCGCACAGCGAGCACACGATCGCGATCACCGAAGACGGTCCGATCGTCCTCACGGCGCGCTGACCCTGCGCGCGGGCGCGGGGGTCGGTGTCGAAATGTGACCATCGACCCGCGGCAGGACGCCCCCGGCGCGTATCGTCGGCACCGCGATGCCGCGGGCGCAGACTGCTCGAACGCGAGATGTCCCTCCGTGGCCACGGTCCGACGCGGTCTGGAGGCGCGAGATGACGACGATGCTCGGGGTGTCCCTGGCCGGCCGCCGGGTGGTGCTCGTCGGCGGCGGTGCCGTCACGGCGCGGCGCCTGCGGCGCTTCGTCGCGGAGCAGGCCGACGTCGTGGTCGTCGCCCCCGAGCTCGCGTCTGAGACGCGGCAGCTCATCGCAGATCACGACGTGGTGTGGCATGCGCGCGGCGTCCGCGAAGCCGACATCGACGATGCCTGGCTCGTGCACACGGCGACGGGCGACAGGGCGATCGACGACCGCGTCGCCGCCTGGTCGGATGCCCGACGTGCCTTCTGCATCAACGCGTCCGACGGCGCGCACGGATCCGCTCGCATGCCGGCGCAGTCGCGCACCGGCGACGTCGTCGTGGGCGTCGCGAGCCACTCCGGCGTCGACCCCCGACGCAGCGCACGCGTGCACTCCGCGGTGCGCACGATGCTCGACGAGGGGCGCGCGCCGTTGCGTCGTGCGCGCTCCGATGCGGCAGGATCCGTCGCGCTCGTCGGCGGCGGCCCCGGCCCTGTCGACCTGCTGACGCTGCGCGCCAGGCGTCTGCTCGCCGAGGCCGACGTCGTCGTGGCCGACCGGCTCGGAGCGACCGCAGTGCTCGACCAACTCGACCCCGACGTTCGCGTCGTCCACGTCGGCAAGTCGCCGGGCCATCACTCCGTGACGCAGGACGGCATCAACGCGCTCCTGGTCGAGGAGGCTCTCGCGGGTCGACGCGTCGTCCGTCTCAAGGGCGGGGATCCGTTCGTGTACGGCCGCGGCGGCGAGGAGGTGGCCGCCTGCCTGGACGCCGGCGTCCCCGTCGAGGTCGTGCCGGGCATCTCGAGCGCCGTGTCCGTTCCGCAGGCTGCGGGGATCCCGGTGACGCACCGCGGGGTCGCCTCGAGCGTGCACATCATCAACGGCCAGTCCGGCGTCTCCCCGGCGACGCTCGCGTCGCTGACGGATCCGACCGTCACGACCGTGCTGCTCATGGGCGTTCGCGCCTTCGGTGAGATCGCCCGCGAGGCGCTCGAGCGCGGCGTGGCGGACACGCTGCCCGTCGCATTCGTCGAGAGCGGCCACACCGAGCAGCAGCGCACGACGCGGGCGACCCTCGGCACCGCCGAGCAGACGGCGCGTGCCGTCGGCGTCCGGAACCCCGCGGTGATCGTGCTCGGCGAGGTGGCGCGGCCGGAGCTCCTCCTGCCGCAGGCCTTGCCGTCGGCGACGGGTGTTGTGCGATGAACCGGCCGACTCTCGTGTGCTGCTCGCATGGCACCGCTTCATCGGCGGGTCGCGATGTCGTCACACGGATCGCGCAGCGCGCGGCAGAACTCGTCGAGGCCCCGCTCGCGGAGACGTACGTCGACGTGCAGTATCCGCAGGTCGACGAGGTCGTCGCCGCGCTCGACGGCCCGGGAGTCATCGTGCCGCTCCTGCTCTCCCCCGGCTTCCATACGCGAGTCGACATCGGTCGCGCCGCCCGGTTGCGCGACGACGTCACGGCAACGTCGACGCTCGGCCCGCACCCGCTGCTCGTCGACGTGCTCGCCGAGCGCGTCACGGCCGAGCGCATCGGCGACAATGACCACGTCGTCCTCGCGGCGGCGGGATCCTCGCGCCCGGAGGCCATCGCGCGCATCGACGACACGCGGGTCGCGCTCGCGGAGCGTCTGCGGATCCCCGTCACCGCGGGCTACGCCTACGGCGCCTCCCCGACCGTCGCCGAGGCGATCGCGCGGGCACGCACAGCCGGGGCGCGCCGGGTGATCGTCGCGAGCTATGTCCTCGCCCCCGGTCACTTCGCGAACCTCATCGCGACGGCGGGCGCCGACGTCGCGACCGATCCGGTCGGAACCGACCCGCGCGTCGCCGAGATCGTCGCGGAGCGCTATCGCGCAGCGCTCGCGGTCGATGTCTGACAGCTACCCACCAATTGCGTTCATGCCGCGTGTGGGCTGAAGGAACGTTTCGTCGTCGATGGCGTGACCGGGGAGCTTGCGCCAGATGCATTCGCGCAGGAGGCGCTCGACGTCGTCGTCGCCGGCGGATCCGCGCAGCAGCGGCACGAGGTCGAACTCGCTGTTCGAGAACAGGCAGTTGCGCAGCTGCCCGTCGGCGGTGAGCCGGAGGCGATCGCAGTCTCCGCAGAAGGGCGCGGTGACCGACGCGATCACGCCGACGGTGCTGTCCGTGCCGCCGAGCCGCCACGTCTCGGCGGGCGCGCCGCCGCGGCCCGGGACGGGCTCGAGGTTCCAGCGCGCCGAGAGGGAGTCGAGGATCTCTTCCCGCGTGACCATCCGGGCGCGGTCCCAGGTGTGCCCGGCGTCGAGGGGCATCTGCTCGATGAATCGCATCTGCGCGCCGTGCTCGAGCGCGAACTCCACGAGTTCGACGAGCTCGTCGTCGTTGACGTCGCGCATGGCGACCGCGTTGAACTTCAGCGGCCGCAGAGGCGAGGCGGCCGCCGCGCGGATCCCCGCGAGCACGTCGTCGAGCCGGTCGCGCCGCGTGAGGTCGCGGAAGCGGTCGCGCTGGACGGTGTCGATCGAGATGTTGAGGCGGGTGAGGCCGGCGTCGATGAGTTCGTCGAGACGGCCGTCCAGTCCGATCGCGTTGGTCGTCATGGCGACCTTGACCGGTCCGTCGGGCGTGTGGAGCCGTGCCAGTCGTGCGACGACGTCGGCGAGGTCACGCCGGAGGAGCGGCTCGCCCCCGGTGAGACGGAAAGTGGAGATGCCGCGTCCGGCGGCGATCCGCGCGACGCGTTCGATCTCGTCGACCGTGAGGATGCTCGTGCGCGCGAGCCACTCGTTGCCCTGCTCGGGCATGCAGTACGTGCAGCGCAGCGAGCAGCGGTCGGTCAGCGAGACGCGAAGGTCGCGATGGATCCGTCCGAAGCGGTCGACGAGGGGGCCCGTCGTCGGCATATCGGTCGGGACCGCCTCGCGCGGCCGGGTCGCGCGCAGCCGTACGGGAACGGCATTCATCGCCGCACCATCGAGATCTCGCCCATTCTCCCAGCCTACGAGCGCGCGACGGCGTCGGCGTCGTCGCGCTCCTCGGGAATAAGGCGGACATGCTCTGCCGGGACGGAAACGCGCACCGGATCCCCGGCGGCGATCCCGAGGGCGGCGACCTGCGCCGAGGGCACGTCGATCGCGAAGTCCGGCTCCGACACGTGGATGCGCGCGCCGCCCGGCGCCGGCTCGAGTCGATCGACGCGCACCAGCCACTCGTCTTCGGCGGCGTCGGATCGGGCGAGCCGGAGCGCGCCGGTCCACGTCGATTCCTCGGCGCGAGCGATGCGTGCGTCGGCGGGCCGGAACACGGCGACGACGGCGTCGCCGTCGTCGAGCTGGTCGTCGTCGGCGGATTCGAGGCGCACGGCCATCCCGAAGCTCTCCCCTGTCCATGCGCCGTCGGCCACCGTGCCGGGGAGGCGGTTGAGGCCCGCGGCCGACGCGACGAAGGCGGTCTCCGGTCGGGCGAGCACGTCGCGGACGGGGCCGCGTTGCGTGACCCGCCCGTCTTCGATGGCGATCATGCGGTGGGCGAGCGCGGCGGCGTCGAACGCGTCGTGGGTGACGAGGACGGTCGAGGTCATCGTCATCGCGAGCTGCTCACGCAACAGCGTGCGGATGTCGCTCGCCGTCTCGGTGTCGAGAGACGTGAGGGGCTCGTCCAGCAGCAACAGGCGCGGGGAGGTGGCCAGGGCCCGCGCGAGCGCGACGCGCTGCTGCTGCCCGCCCGACAGCTCGGCGGGTCGGTGCTCGCCGATGCCCGACAGCCCGACGCGCCAGAGCCATTCGTCGGCTTCGGAGCGCGCGCGACGCTTCGGGGTGTGACGCGTGCGGATCCCGAACGCCACGTTGTCGCGAGCGCTCAGGTGAGGGAAGAGCAGCGGTTTCTGGCGGAGGAGCACGACGCCGCGCTGGCGTGCCGCGACCGCGCGTCCGCTGGTGACGGTCGTGTCGCCGATCCGCACCTCGCCTCCTGTGAGCCGCAGCTCGCCAGCGAGCGCCTGCAGGAGCGTGGATTTGCCGGCGCCGCTCGGTCCCATCACGGCGAGCACCTCGTCGTGGCCCACTTCGAGATCGACGTCGAGTTCGAAGCGCTCCGAGCGGCGTGCGACGACGCGCCCAATGACAGCAGCGACGCTCATGTGACGCTCCCCGGGCGCCACGCCCGTGCCACGAGCAGGACGAGGAGGACCGCGACGATCAGGAGCACCGACAGCGCGACCGCGGCGCCCTGATCGACGCCGGAGCCGTTGAACGCGGTGTAGATCGCAAGCGGCATCGTCTGGGTGACGCCCGGAGCGTTTCCGGCGAACAGGGCGGTGGCGCCGAACTCGCCGATCGCGCGCGCGAAGCAGAGGATCGTGCCCGCGACGATCCCGTCACGTGCGAGGGGGATGGTGATGCGACGAAACACCGTCCCGCGTCCGGCGCCCAGCGATGCGGCCGCGCGCTCATAGTCCGTCCCCGCGGTGCGGACGGATCCTTCGACGGTCAGCACGAGGAATGGCAGGGCGACGAACACCTGGGCGATGACAACCGCGACGGTCGTGAACGACAGCGTGAGCTGGAACACCTCGTCGAGCCACTGGCCGACGAGTCCGGATCCGCCGAACAGGAACAGTAGCGCGACACCACCGACCATGGGCGGCAGGACGAGGGGGATCGCCACGATCACCCGCAGCACCGAGGCGAGCACGCGCGGCGCACGCGCCACGACGATCGCGAGCGGCACACCGACGATCAGGCAGATGGCCGTCGCGGCGGCGGCCGTGCCCAGCGACAGCAAGAGGGCGCTCATCGCCTGTTCGGAGACCGTGTCGCGCCAGAACGTCGACCAGTTCACGCGCGAGACGAGGGCCGCGAGCGGGAGAACGAGGAACAGCAGCGCGAGCACCGCCGGGATCATCAGAAGACGTGGCTGCGGGGAGCGCGTCAGTCGCGTCGTGCGCGGCATGCGGTTTCCTCCCTCATCGGCTCGGCGTCTTCCTCCATCATGGCGTGCCGAAGCCCCACCGCGCGAACGCGTCGCCTCCGGCGTCCGACAGAACGTAGTCGACGAACGCGTCGGCCGCGTCTCCGGCGCCAGTCCGCGCGGCGATCGGATACGCGTTGACGATCGCGTCGAGGCGCTCGTCGGCGACGGCCGCGATCCCGTCGGTCGCCTCGGCATCCGTGCGGTAGACGAGCCCGGCGTCCGCGATGCCGTCGGCGACCTTCCGCGCGACGGCGGTGACGTTCTGCTCGTAGCTCGCCGCGGCCAGGTCGATTCCGGCCTCATCGAGGGCGCGTTCGGTCGCGGATCCACACGGCACGCGCGCAGCGCACACGACGACGTCGAGCCGCGGATCTGCGAGATCCTCCAGCGCGGTGACGTCGTCGGTCCCGACAGGCACGGCGATGACGAGCGAGTTGGTCGCGAACACCACGGGCGGCTGCACGCGGTCGGCGATACGCGCCATCGTCGCTTCGTCGGCGACGGCGACGACGTCGATGGGGGCGCCCTCCGCGATCTGCGTCACAAGGGTGCTGGATCCGTCGTAGACGACCGGTGCGATCGCGATCTCCGGATGCGTGCCTGCGAACCCGGCGACGATCTCTTCGAATGCTCCGTGCAGCGAGGCCGCGACGGCCACGCGAAGAGGGCGTTCGTCGTCGCCCGGGGCGCAGGATCCGAGCGCGACGACGCCGACGAGGACGGCGATGGCCGCGAACACTCTGCGCATGTCGCCATTGTCCCGCACGAGCCTGGCGCCCCGTGCGCTCGGTACTCTCGGAGCATGCCTCTCCCCCCGCTCGTCGCACCCGTCGCCGCGCTGAGCGACGCCGAATCGGCGCGCACCGCGCGGCACGCCGCGCTCTACCCGCTCGGCGAAGAGGGCCAGCGACGGTTGGCCGCCGCGCACGTCGCCGTCGTCGGTGCCGGGGGCCTCGGCTCCCCCGCCGTGCTCGCGCTGGCCTCGGCCGGTGTCGGAACGATCACGATCATCGACGATGACGCGGTGGAGGCCTCAAACCTGCAGCGGCAGGTGATGCATCGTCTCCGCGACGTGGGCGCGCCGAAGACCGCCTCGGCGACTCGGGTCGCGCACGACCTCGCCCCGGAGTGCACCGTCGTCGAGGTCACCGAGCGCGTCACGACGGACAACGCGGCACGGATCCTCGCCGGAGCGGACCTCGTGCTCGACGGCACGGACACGATCGGCGCGCGCGAGGCCGTCGCGGCCGGGTGCGAGGCGCTCGGCGTTCCGCTCGTGTGGGGCGTCGTGCAGGAGTTCCACGCGCAGATCACCGTGTTCTGGTCGCAGCCACCCGCTGGTGTTCCCGCAACGCGGCTGGCCGACCTGCACCCTCCCGAGGCCGCCGGCGAGGCGCCGTCGTGCGCCGAGGTCGGTGTGCTCGGCGCACTCGTGATGCACGTCGGCTCGATCATGGCGACGCAGGCCGTACTGCTCATCGCGGGCATCGGTGAGCCGCTCGTGGGGAGAATCGCGCTCGTGGACGGACTCCGGTCGAGCGTGCGCGAGGTGCCGCTTCGCGGCTCCGCACCGGTGGCGGCGTCCCGCGTCACGTCCTCGCGCGGGACCGCGATCCGGCCTCGCGATCTCGACGAGCTCCTGCGCGACGGTGCCGCCCCGCTCCTCGTGGACGTCCGCTCGGCCCGAGAGCGTGAGACGCGCCCCGTCCGCGGATCCACGTGGCTGCCGATCGACGAGCTGCTCCGGGATCCCGTGGCAGCGGCCGAGCGGATCCGCACCGACGCGGGCGACCGCGCCATCGTGACCGTGTGCGCCGCGGGAGTCCGCTCCGCGCGCGCCAGCACCGTGCTCGCCCGCGAGGGACTCGAATCGCGCTCGCTCGACGGCGGCGTCGACGCGTGGCACCCGACGCCGACGGGCGCGGCACGGTGAGCGCGCTCACGCCGCTCGTGACGCACCGCGAGCGCGTGCTCGCCGCGGCGCGCCCGCTCGCGGTCGAGACGCTCGCGGTCACGGAGTCGGCCGGATCCACCCTGGCGTCGGCGGCGATCGCGCGCCTCGACATCCCCTCCTTCGACAACTCGGCCATGGATGGCTTCGCGGTGCGTTACGACGAGGTGGTCGGCGCATCCGAGGACACCCCTGTGCGGTTGCGCGTCGTCGCGGACGTGGCGGCCGGTTCCGCCTCGGATCCGACGCTCGGGCCCGGCGAGGCCGCGCGCATCATGACGGGGGCGCCCGTGCCCACCGCTGCGGACGCGATCGTCCCGTTCGAGGACACGGCCGGCGGGCTCGCCGCGTCCATGCTCGAGGCGACGGTCGTGCGGACGCCCGGTCGTCGCGGCGCACACATCCGACGCACCGCAGAGGACCTCGCGAACGGCGACATCGCGCTCGACGCCGGCACACCGCTCGGCGCCCTGCAGCTGTCGGCGCTCGTCGCCGCCGGGATCACCGAGGTGAGCGTCGCGCGCCGCCCACGGGTCGCGGTGTTCTCGACCGGCGCCGAGCTGGCCATGCCCGGCACCGTTCCCGCGCCCGGCCAGATCCCCGATTCGAACTCGATGCTGCTGGCGGGCCTCGTGACGGAGTCGGCGGGAGTCGTCGTCGCACGCCGCAGCTTGGGCGACGACCCGGACGAGCTGTTGCGCGCGATCGCCGATGTCGACGCCGATGTCATCGTGACCTCCGGCGGCGTGAGCGCCGGTGCCTATGAGCCCGTGCGGCAGGCGCTCGACGGAGCGATCGCGTTCGACCGCATCGCGATGCAGCCCGGCAAACCCCAGGGGTTCGGCGTCTTGCCGAGCGGGGCGCTGTTCTTCGGCCTGCCCGGGAATCCGGTCAGCGTCGCCGTCTCGTTTGAGATGTTCGTGCGGCCGGCACTGATGACGATGCAGCATCGTGCGCGCATCGATCGGCCACGCGTGACGCTTCCCGCGGCAGCGGCGTGGCGCCCCTCACGCGGCCGCACGCAGATCCTCCCGATCGCGTTCGACGGCGCCGGAGTGCGACCCGCGACGCTCGGCGGCTCGAGGTCTCACCTCGTCGGCGGGTTGGGACGCGCCGAGGGGTACGCGATCGTGCCGCAGGGTGTGGAGTCTGTGTCGGCCGGAGATCCGGTCGATGTCATGCTGGTGACATGAGCACCCTCACGCATCTCGACGCTTCCGGTCACGCGCACATGGTGGACGTGACTGAGAAGGAGCCGACCGTCCGCGCGGCCTCCGCGCGGGCGTTCGTTCGCGTCGCACCCGAGACGGTCGCCGTTCTCCGCGACGGGACCGTCCCGAAGGGCGACGTCTTGGCCGTCGCGCGGATCGCGGGGATCCAGGCGGCCAAGCGCACGCCGGACCTGCTGCCGCTCGCTCACGTCATCGGCGTGCACGGTGCCAGCGTCGACCTCGAGATCACCGACGACGGGGTCGAGATCGAGGCGACCTGTCGCACCGCCGATCGCACGGGCGTCGAGATGGAGGCACTCACGGCGGTGACGGTCGCGGCGCTCACCGTGCTCGACATGGTCAAGGGCATCGACCGTTCCGCGATCATCGAGAACGCGCGCATCGTCAGCAAGACGGGCGGCCGCAGCGGATCTTGGACGCGCCCCGGCGAATGACCGCCCGTCCGCGCGACAGGACGCGCGCCGGCGGCTCATGGCAGGATCGGACATGAGGAGGACCACCATGAGCGATCCGAAGCACCTGCCGCCCGCGGCCCTCGAGGAGTGGACGCGCGCCGCGTGCGCCGAACTTGGCCTCGACGCCGACGAGATCGACATCGCGTTGGTGCTCGACCTCGCACGGGATGTCGCCCACAACGTCGCCCGGCCCGCCGCTCCCCTGACCGCCTTCCTCACCGGGCTCGCGGCGGGACGATCCTCGGATCCGGACGCCGCCCGCGCTGCGATCGCGCGCGCCACCGCGATGGCCAAGGAGTGGGACGCATGACGACGGTACGCTATTTCGCGGCCGCAGAAGAGGCGACCGGCCGCGGCGAGGAGACGCGAAGCGAGACGAGCCTCGACGCTCTCCGCGCAGCGCTCGTGACCGATCACCCGGGGCTGCGCGGGATCCTGCCGCGGTGCGCGGTGCTCGTCGACGGCACACGGCACGACGACGACGTCGCGCTCACCGGCTCCGAGACGATCGACGTCCTGCCGCCCTTCGCGGGCGGCTGAGCGGCGCGGATCCGCACGGGCGGTGTCAGCCGCCGAGCCCCTTCCATGCGGTGCTGCCGTCGGTCTCGACCTGGCGCTTCCACACGGGCAGGTCGCGTTTGACGTCTTCGATGATCGCGCGGCACGCGTCGAATGCCTCCGCGCGGTGCGCGGACGCGACCGCGATCACGATCGCTGGCTCCCCGACGGCGAGACGCCCGATGCGATGGCTGACGGCCACGATCGTCCCGGTCCGCTCGGCCGCGCGCGCGGCGATCTCGCCGAGGACCTTCTCAGCGTCCGGGTGAGCGGTGTATTCGAGCGCCGCGACCGCGCCGGCCGCATCCGGGTCATGGTCGCGCACGCGCCCGACGAACGTCGCCTCGGCGCCCATCCGGGGGTCCTCGACCAGCGCGAGGTGTGCGTCGAGCGTGATGGGTGACGTGCTGATCGCGGCGTGCCGTACGGATCCGGGCGGGGGGTGCTCAGTCATGGTCTCCTCCCGCGAGTTGACCGAGCGCGTGCGGCGCGATCCGCAGCAGCAGCGGCATCCCCTCAGCGACGGCTTCGGGCGATCCCGGCAGGTTGACGACGAGCGCGTCCCCGGCGACGCCCGCGATGCCCCGCGAGAGCAGCCCGCCCGGAGCGGCGAGGGATCCGATGCGGCGCAGCTCTTCGCCGATGCCCGGGATTTCGCGGTCGATGGCGGAGCGCGTGCCTTCCGGCGTCTCATCGCGCGGCGCGATGCCGGTGCCGCCCGAGGTGATCACGAGGCGCGCGCCGGACGCGAGCGCCTGGCGGATCGCCGAGGCGACCGCCGCGGAACCGTCGGGGACGACGGCGGGCGCCGCGACGTCGTAGCCGGCCTCGCGCAGAGACGCCGCCGCGATCGGCCCGGCGGCGTCGGCGCGTTCGCCAGCGGCGCTGCGGTCGCTCACCGTGATGACGGCGGCGCGAAGACCAGTCATTCTGCGTCCTCCGTCAGCAGATCGGGACGGCGCGTTCGGGTGCGTTCGAGCGCCTGTTCGTGGCGCCACTCGGCGACGCGGCCGTGGTGTCCGCTCAGCAGCACATCGGGCACCGTGAGGCCGCGCCACTCGGCGGGCTTGGTGTAGACGGGGTACTCGAGCAGCCCGGACTCGTGAGATTCCTCGACGAGGCTCTCGGGGTTGCCGACGACGCCCGGCACGAGACGGCCGACCGCCTCGATCATGGCCATGGAGGCGACCTCGCCGCCGTTCAGCACGTAGTCGCCGATGCTCACCAAGCGCACTCGTCCGCGCGCGGCGTAGTGGTCGATGACGCGCTGGTCGACCCCCTCGTAGCGGCCGCAGGCGAACACCAGGTGCTGCTCCTCAGCGAACTCGCGCGCGGTGCGCTGCGTGAAGACCTCGCCAGAGGGCGTCGGCACCACGAGCACGGACGTCTCGTCGAGGATCCCGTCGAGCGCCTCCCCCCAGGGCTCCGGCTTCATGACCATGCCGGCGCCGCCGCCGTACGGGGTGTCGTCGACGGTGCGGTGGCGGTCGTGGGTGTGATCGCGCAGGTCGTGCACGCGGAGGTCGAGGACGCCGGATTCTCGCGCCTTGCCGATGAGTGAGACGTCGAGCACATCGAAGAACGTCGGGAAGATCGTCACAATGTCGATGCGCATCCTCTGATCCTATTCCCCGCCCATGACAGCGGATCAGAGGCCCGTGTGGGCCACGATCCCTCGGCGGACCGCATCGAGCGCGCGACGGGCCGTGCGAGCGAGGTCGCCGTCAGCGACGAGGGAGATCTGGTCGAGCAGGTCGATCGTCTGCTTCGTCCAGCGCACGAAATCTCCCGCCGCCATATCCGCCGTGCCGAGCACGTGATCCAGCGATTGCCCGCGCGCCCACATCATCATCGCCTGGGCGAGACCGGGGGCGAGCGGAGCGGTGCCGGGGAGGCGGTGGTCGTGCTCGAGGTCGTCGAGCTCGGCCCAGAGCCGTTCGGTGACGTCGAGCGCTTCGCGGAAGGGGCCGCGGGGCAGCCCATAGTCGCCGTTCTGCTCGCCGCGACGCGGCTCGTACACGAGCGTGCAGGCGAGCGCCGCCAGCGCTGCGGGGTCGAGTCGCCGCCACAGGTCGCGCCGCAGCGACTCGGCGACGAGAAGGTCCCGGTCTCCGTAAATCCGCTTCATGCGGCTGCCGGCCTCCGTCAGCACGGTGTCGCCCTCCGCGATCCGCACGTAGTCGAGCGCGGCGAGCACGTCGACGATGCGGTCGAACTGCCGTGCGACCGTTCCCGTGCGTGACGAGATCTGCCGCCGCTGCTTGTCGGTCTGCCGCTTCAGCTTGTAGTAGCGCTCGCCCCACCGGGCATGCTGCTCGCGGTCCTCGCACCGGTGACAGGGGTGCCGCTGCATGCTCTTCTTGAGGCTCGTGATCTGCTGTCGACGCTGCTCCTCGCGCGCCTTCGAGGGCGTCCGGTCCCTGCGCGCCTTCTTCTCGAGATCGCTCAGCTCGCGCCGGATCGCCGCGTACTCGGCGAAGTCCCCGCGATGGCAACGCATGGCCGTGAGGTACCCCTCGAGCGATTCCTCCGCGCGCCTCACCTCTCGGGCGAGGCCGACCACCGCGCGGTCGGCCTGGAACTGGGCGAACGACGATTCGAGGATCTCGCGGGCGGACGAGCGGCCGAACTGGTCGATGAGATTCACGGCCATGTTGTATGTCGGGCGGAAGGACGAGTTGAGCGGGTACGTGCGCCGCGATGCGAGCGAGGCCACCGCGTGCGGGTCGAGGCCGTCGGTCCAGTGCACGACGGCGTGGCCCTCGACGTCGATGCCGCGCCTGCCGGCACGTCCGGTCAGCTGCGTGTACTCGCCCGAGGTGATCGGAACCCGCGCCTCGCCGTTGAACTTCTCGAGCTTCTCGAGCACGACAGTGCGCGCGGGCATGTTGATGCCGAGCGCGAGCGTCTCGGTCGCGAAGACGACCTTGACGAGCTTGCGTTGGAAGAGCTCCTCGACGATCTCCTTGAACGCCGGAAGCAGCCCCGCATGGTGCGCCGCGAGGCCGCGCTCGAGATCGTTCGCCCACTCGAAGTAGCCGAGTGCGCCGAGGTCCTCGTCCTGCAGCGACGCCGTGCGCCGACGCACGATCTCGCGAATGGCCTCGCGCTCCTCCCTCGTCGTCAGGCGGATCCCCGCGCGCCGCGCCTGCGCGACGGCCTGGTCGCACCCGATGCGGCTGAAGATGAAGAAGATCGCCGGAAGCAGCTGCTGTCGATCCAGCAGACCGATCGCCTCGGCCCTGTCGAGGCGCGCTCCCATGCGCGGCGCGCGCGGCGGGCGTCGGTTCCCGCGGCCGCGCCGCGGCGGTCCGCCATCGGACGGGAGACCGCGCCCCATCCGCAGCAGCTGCGTGTTGACGCTCGGCTCGCCGGGGCGGGCCCGCTCATCGAAGAGGGGCAGGAGCTCGCCGCGCGTGAGCACATGTTGCTCCAGCGGAACCGGTCGCGTCTCGGAGACGATGACCTCCGTGGATCCGCGCACCGTGCCGAGCCAATCGCCGAACTCCTCGGCGTTCGACACCGTCGCCGACAGGGCGACGAGCCGCACGCTCTCGGGGAGATGGATGATGACCTCCTCCCACACGGCGCCGCGGAACCGATCGGCAAGGTAGTGCACCTCGTCCATGACGACGTAGCGCAGATCGAGGAGCGCGCGCGAGGAGGCGTAGATCATGTTCCGCAGCACCTCGGTCGTCATCACGACGACGCGCGCGTGCGAGTTGATGTTCGTGTCGCCGGTGAGCAGACCGACGTTCTCTGCCCCGTAGACCTCCTGCAGCTCGCGGAACTTCTGGTTCGACAGCGCCTTCATCGGCGTGGTGTAGAACGCCTTGTCCGTGTCAGAGCGCATCGCGAGATGGATCGCGAACTCACCGACGATCGTCTTGCCGGCGCCTGTCGGCGCCGCGACCAACACGCTCGACCCGCCTTCCAGCGCACGACAGCTGGCGACCTGGAACGGATCGAGTTCGAATCGCTGCGCGTCGGCGAACTCAGCGGTGACGGGGTGCTCGCGGACGCTCTTCGCCTCGGCGTATCGCTCGGACGGTGTGGCGGAGGACATGGTCCCATCCCACCACGACCCGGCGCCGTCAGTCGTATGCGACGAACAGATCGGGGTTCCGCTTGCGCCGACGCCAGTCGAACAGCAGACAGACGCTCGCCGCGATCATGTACAGCACGAACATGATGGCCGCGACGACGAGGAACGTCACCATGTCGGCCGGAGGCGATGCGAACATCCCGAAGACGAGGCAGAGGAGCAGGACCCACCGCCACGCGCGCATGACCTGCTTGCCCTGCACCACGCCGACGAGATTCAGTGCGACGAGCACGGCCGGGGTGACGAACCCGATGCCGATGATCATGAGGGTACGGAAGACGAAGTTGTAGTACTCCCTCGCGTCGAAGAGCTGTCCGACGCTCGCGACGTCGTCTGGGAAGAACGACGCCATGATCGTGATGATGTTCGGCAGCAGGAAGATCGCAAGCGTGATGCCGCCGGCGAACAGCGGGATCGCGGCGCCCATGAATCCCATGCCGACCCAGAACTCCCGGCGCTTCAGGCCCGGCGTGACGAAGCGCCACAGCTGCCAGAGCCAGACCGGGGAGGAGATGACGATGCCCGCGACCAGCGAGATCCGGAACCGCATCTCGAACGGTCCGGTCACGGTCGTGAAGGTGAGCCGCGTGAACTCTTCGTCCCCGATGTTCTCCGCCACCTGCACGATCGGCTGTGTCAGCCACCCGATGACCCATTCGGTGGCGAACGCAGCCGCGATCATGCCCGCGATCAGGCCGATCACGGCGAACATCAGTCGCTTGCGAAGCTCGCGAAGATGCCCTGCGAGCGTCATCTTCCGGTCGTTCGACAGACCGCGCCCGTCCGAGGCACCCTCGCCTCGGAGGGAACCCACCACTGCCGGCTACGTGTCCTTCGAGCCCGACGGCGCGTCGCCATCGGTGCGGCTGGTCGATGCCTCGTCCTGCGGCTCGGCCGTGTTCTCGGCCGTGCCGTCCTCGCGCATCTGCTTCATCTCGCCTTTGAAGGCGCGCGCGGACTGTCCCATGCTCTTCGCGAGCGCGGGCAGCCGCGACGCGCCGAAGATGAGCAGGATGATCACGAGGATCAGCAGAATCTGCATACCCCCGGCATTACCGAGAAAACCCATGAGCACTCCGTCCTGTGCGTCGTCGGCCTCAGTCTACCGTCGACACATACAGACTCTCCGCGAGAACCGCCCATTCGCGGGCCGCGTCGCGCGCCGCGGCCGGTGCGACCACCTCGACGTCTCCCCCGCCGCGCGCCGCGATCCGCCGCAGGGTGCCGATGTCCGCGATCGGAATCCGGGCGTAGGTCTCCGTACCGGATTCCGCGACCTCGGCGTGTTCGAGGAACTGCGCGAGCATCGCGCGCATCCGCGTGGGGAATCGCAAGGTGGCGACGACGTCGGCCGCGCCGGGAACGAACAGTTCAGGCCGCACATCGGCCGCGTGATTCGCGATCTCGTCGGTCACGACGACATCGCTCATGCGCTCGAGATGGAACGTGCGGGTCGCCTCGCGCAGGTGGCACCAGCCCTGCAGGTACCACTCGCTGCTCGAGAGCAACATTCCCGCGGGATCCACCGTGCGCGTCGTCGCGTCTCCCTTGAGGCTGCGGTAGGTGAAGCGCACGACCTTCCGCTCGCGCACCGCGCGGGACAGCTCCGCGCGCGCCTCGTCGATCGGCGCGTCGACCGCGACGGCAGCGGAACCCGCGCCACTCGAGCCGCGGGCGAGCTTGCGTCTGAGGTCCTCGAGCCCGTCGTCGTCGAGCAGGCCCGTCATGGCCTGGGCGAGCTGGAGCCCCGCGATGAGCGCGGCCGCCTCGCGCGTCGTGAAGCGCTGGACCCGGTCGATCCCTACCGTCTGCGTCAGCAGGATCGCATCCTGCTGCTCGAGCAGATTCCAGTCGATGTCGAACATGTCGCCCGTGTAGTAGC
>DGYFJ06201__coassemble_620_pt1 | contig 33269 bp, 28 predicted proteins | sample DGYFJ06201__metabat2_high_PE_006 | metagenome-assembled genome bin DGYFJ06201 | reverse complement strand
GTGCCCGGCCCGGAATCGCGCGGCGCGCTCCCGTACACTGGTCATCAATATGGCTGAGTACATTTACCAGATGGTGCGCGCCCGCAAAAAGGTGGGCGACAAGCTGATCCTCGACGATGTCACGATGTCGTTCCTGCCCGGAGCGAAGATCGGCATGGTCGGTCCGAACGGCGCCGGAAAATCGACGATCCTCAAGATCATGGCCGGTCTCGACCAGCCGTCGAACGGTGACGCGGCGTTGACCCCCGGCTTCTCCGTGGGGATCCTCATGCAGGAGCCCGAGCTGGACGAGTCGAAGACCGTCCTCGAGAACGTCGAGGAGGGTGTCGGCGAGATCAAGGGCAAGATCGACCGGTTCAATGAGATCTCGTCGCTGATGGCGGAGCCGGATGCCGACTTCGATGCGCTGCTCGAGGAGATGGGCAAGCTCCAGGAAGACATCGACAACGCCGACGCGTGGGACCTCGATGCCCAGCTCGAGCAGGCGATGGACGCGCTGCGCACGCCCCCGGGTGACGCGAAGATCGAGCACCTCTCGGGCGGTGAGAAGCGCCGCGTCGCGCTCTGCAAGCTGCTGCTGGAGAAGCCCGACCTGCTGCTGCTCGACGAGCCGACGAACCACCTCGACGCCGAGAGCGTGCTCTGGCTCGAGCAGCACCTGAAGGCATACCCCGGTGCTGTCATCGCGATCACTCACGACCGGTACTTCCTCGACCACGTCGCGGAGTGGATCGCCGAGGTCGATCGCGGCCGGCTGTACCCGTATGAGGGCAACTACTCGACCTATCTCGAGAAGAAGGCCGAGCGCCTCGACGTGCAGGGCAAGAAGGATGCGAAGCTGCAGAAGCGCCTCCGGGACGAACTGGAGTGGGTGCGTTCGAGCACCAAGGGGCGTCAAGCGAAGTCGAAGGCACGCCTCGCTCGGTACGAGGAGATGGCTGCGGAGGCCGAGCGCACCCGCAAGCTCGACTTCGAGGAGATCCAGATCCCGCCGGGGCCGCGTCTCGGTAGCGTCGTGATCGAGGCGAAGAACCTCGAGAAGGGGTTCGACGACCGCACGCTCATCAAGGATCTGAGCTTCAGCCTGCCGCCGAACGGCATCGTCGGCGTGATCGGTCCGAATGGCGTCGGCAAGACCACGCTCTTCAAGACGATCGTAGGGCTCGAGCCACTCGACGGCGGCGACCTCAAGGTCGGCGAGACGGTCAAGCTCAGCTACGTCGACCAGACGCGCGGCGGTATCGATCCCGAGAAGAACGTGTGGGAGGTCGTCTCCGACGGTCTCGACATCATGGTCGTCGGCAAGACCGAGGTTCCCTCGCGCGCCTACGTGTCGAAGTTCGGCTTCAAGGGGCCTGACCAGCAGAAGAAGTCGGGTGTGCTGTCGGGCGGTGAACGCAACCGTCTCAACCTCGCGCTCACGCTCAAGCAGGGCGGCAACGTTCTGTTGCTTGACGAGCCGACGAACGACCTCGACGTCGAGACCCTGCAGTCGCTCGAGAACGCGCTGCTCGAGTTCCCGGGCTGCGCTGTGGTCGTCACGCACGATCGGTGGTTCCTCGACCGCATCGCGACGCACATCCTCGCGTATGAGGGCACGGCGGAGAACCCCGCGAACTGGTACTGGTTTGAGGGCAACTTCGAGGCGTACGAGCAGAACAAGATCGAACGCCTCGGACCGGACGCCGCGCGCCCGCACCGCACGACCCACCGCAAGCTCACCCGCGATTGAGTCGAGAGCGGGAACGAGCTCGCTCGTTCCCGCTGAGTCGATTGAGTGTGTTGACGAGCGAAGCGAGAAACACGCGCGACTGAGTCTGCGCACGTCGCCACTGCAGACAAGGGAACGCCCCGAGGAAAGACTCCTCGGGGCGTTCCGTCACTACAGGGTTCTACTGCTGGATCCAGTCGAACTGGTCACCGTTCTCTTCGATCCAGGCGTCCACGGCGTCTTCCGGCGCGCCGTCGTACTCGTCGCCGGTCACGAGGCCTTCGAGCGAGCCGTACTGTTCGTCGTCGAGCTTGATCTGCTCAAGGAGCTCGGTGGCCTCGGGGAATTCCTCGCTGAAGCCCGTGTGCGCGACCATGTTGAGCGTCTCAGGCTCACCCATGGCGCCCTTCGGGTCCTCGAGGTCCTTCACGTCGTAGTCGTTGTACGCCCAGAACGGACGCCACAGCGTCACGACGATGTCATCCTCGGCTGCCATCGCGGTGTCGAGCTCCGCGAGCATGCCCGCGGTCGACGATGTGACGAGCTCGTAGTCGTCATCAAGACCGTACTCAGGCATCATCGAGTCCTGCGTCACTCCGGTGAGGCCGGCGCCCGGCTCGATGCCGATGATCTGGCCGTCGAAGCGGTCGGCCTGACCGACGAGATCCTCGATCGAGTTGACGTCGTCCATGTAGTTCGGCACAGCGATCGTGAGGACGGCTCCCTCGTAATAGGCACCGAGGTCCTCGAGGTCATCGCCGTACTCCTCCATGTACTGCGCGTGCGTGACTTCGGGCCACGCGGAGGGGTAGATGTCGACGTCGCCGCGAGCGAGAGCGGTGTACAGGGGGCCTGCCTCGCTGAGCTCCTCGAACTCGACGGTGTAGCCGAGCTTCTCGAGCTGGTCCTGCGCGAGATAGGCCATGCTGAGGCCGTCCGTCCACGACGGGAGGAAGCCGAGCGTGATCGTGCCGAGGTCCTCGGCGCCGCCCTCAGTTCCGGAGTCTCCGTTGTCGGTGGAGTCCGATCCGTCGGTCGCGCAGCCGGCGAGAACGAGGCCTCCTGCGAGGCCGACAGCGAGGAGGCTGGCAAGCTTGTGCTTTTTCATCATGTGATGATTCCTTTCCTTCAATGCACTCGGTAATGGTCTTGGGAATCCGCGTCGAAGCGGGCCCGCTCAGGCGCAGGCGCGACCGAATGATGCCCGTGCGCGGGGAGCAGTGCGCAGTTAGAACGGTCCCGGATTGCGCTTCGGGCCGACCGCGATGCGCTGTTCGGCATCCGCCGCGGCCTCAGTGGACGCGGTCGGTGCCGCTGAGGCGTTGACTCTCCGCGTGGCGCGGGCGCGCGAGAGAATGCCCAGGAGCGACCAGCGGTACTCGCTCGGCGTTCCGAGCGCGGCGGTGACGCGGTCCAAGTAGACGGCGATCAACACGACGCCCAGACCGGCTTCGACACCCAGAGCGACGTTGATCGTCGACAGCGCGGCGACGACCTCCTTGCCGAGACCATCGGCACCGGCCATACCCGCGATCACCGCCATCGACAGTGCCAGCATGATGACCTGGTTGATTCCGGCCATGATCGTAGGCGCGGCCTGGGGGAGCTGGATGCCGACGAGAACCTGACCGGGGCGCGCCCCAAACGCCTGGCCTGCTTCGACGGTTTCGGCGTCGACACCGCGGATTCCGAGCTCCGTGAGCCGGACGCCAGGGGGGAGCGAGAAGATGACCGTCGCGATGACGCCGGGAACGAACCCCACGCCGAAGAACACGATCACCGGGATGAGGTATACGAGGGAGGGCATTGTCTGCATGAAGTCGAGCACGGGCTTCACGATCGCGCTCACAGTATTGTTCCGCGCCGCCCAGATGCCCACCGGAACAGCGATGATGACCGTGACGATCGCAGCGACGAGGACGAGCGCGAGCGTCTGCATCGAGGTCTCCCACTGATCGACCCCGACGATGACGGTGAACATGAGGACGGTCCCCACGGCGAGCTGCCACGAGCGGAAGACCCACGCGATCAACGCGAACACGATGATCATCACGACGGCCGGCGGCGCGTTGAGCGCGTCGGCGAGCCCGTCGACGAGCGTCTGCACGACGGTCGAGATCACGTCGAGGAGGGCCTTGAGGTTGTCGCGGATCCAGTCGACCGCGACGGCGCCCCACTCGCCGATGGGAATGCGGAAGTTCTCGAGCATCAGCGGGCCTCCTCGCTTCCGGCGATATGCGCTTCGACCGGTTCGCCGTCCGCGCTGACCGCAAGCAGTTCATCCACGACGGTGGACGGGACCGGTTGAGCCGGCAGCGTGATCTCCTCGGTGGCGTTCGGGCCCGGGCCCAACGCGGCGAGCAACGTGACGCGAGGGATCACGCCGACGAGCTTGTCGTCGGCGTCGGTGACGGCGACCGCGAGCTTCGACTCGACGGCCGGCACGAACAGGTCGACGAGCACGTCGTCGACGTCCACCGGAGCCGCGTCGTTCCTGATGATGCTCTCGATCGAGCGCTCGCCCTTGCGAACGAGCTTGAGGGCATCGCGGTCCTCGACCGTGCCGAGGAGGTGCCGCTCCCGATCGATCACGTACGCGGCGCTCGAGTACGCGTCGCGCATCGTCTTCAGCGCGGCGCGCGGGCCGGAGGTCGACGAGACGACCGCGACCGGGCGCTCCATCACGTTCGACGCCGTGAGCACGCGGGCGCGGTCGACGTCCTGCACGAACTGCTCGACGTAGTCGTTCGCCGGGTCGGTGAGGATGTCCTCCGGCGTGCCGATCTGCACGATGCGCCCGTCGCGCATGACCGCGATGCGGTCGCCGAGGAACATTGCCTCGTTGAGGTCGTGGGTGATGAAGACGATCGTCTTCTGCAGCTTCTGCTGCAGCTCGACCAGTTGCTCTTGCATCTCTCGGCGGATGAGCGGGTCGAGCGCGCTGAACGCCTCGTCCATGAGCATGATGTCCGTGTCAGCGGCGAGGGCGCGGGCGATGCCGACACGCTGCTGCATGCCTCCGGAGAGCTGGCTCGGGAACTTCTCGCCCCATCCGGTCAGCCCGACGAGGTCGAGCATTTCGCGCGCCTTGTCCATGCGCTCGGTCCTGCCCACGCCCTGCAGCTCGAGCGGGTAAGCGACGTTGTCGGCCACCGTGCGGTGGGGCAGCAGCGCGAAGTGCTGGAAGACCATCGAGATGTGGTCGCGTCGAATCTCGCGCAGCTTCTTGTCGGAGATGTCGGTGATCTCCTGGTCGTCGATCGTGATTCGGCCGTCGGTCGCGTCGTGCAGGCCGTTGATCATGCGGATCAGGGTCGACTTGCCGGATCCGGACAGTCCCATCACGACGAAGATCTCACCGCGTCGTACTTCGAACGACGCATCGATCACGGCGGCGGTGACACCGTCGAGGTCGTCGCGGGCGGTTCCGCGCTTCAGTTTGTCGACTGCTTCGTGGATGCGTCGGCCGAAGACCTTGTACAGTCCTTCGGCGCGGACCAGCACCTCATTGGCGTTATCGGTCACGTTCTCCTGCGTCGGGCGCGCCCTCTGACGCAACGCGCGCGCTCGACCCCCGGGTTGGCGGATCGTGGAAGATCATCATCAGCGGCCGTGTCGTACGCGTCACCGCGAGCGGGATGGGGACGTCGGTTGCGTGTCGACATCCCTACAGTCTCAGGATACGCATATCTACATGGGAGTCCTCAAACGAGACCGGCACACGCGCTCGACGTTATGTAATCGTGAGGGCGGAGCCGCTGCCCCCTGGGATGCGAGAAGATGGAAGGGACCCCGTCGATCAGGAGCCCGCGAATGCCCACACCACTCGGAGCGTCGCTGCGTGACGACTTCCCGTACTTCGCCGCGCACCCCGGCGCGGTCTATCTCGATTCCGCCGCAACGGCGCAGCGCCCGGCCGCCGTCATCGACGCGGAGGCGAACTTCGTGCGCAGAGACTATGCGGCCGTGCATCGCGGATCCTCGATGGCGGTGGGCGAGGCGACCAGCGCGTTCGAGGACGCCAGGGCACGAGTCGCGGCGTTCGTGGGCGCGGGTGAACGCGAGATCGTGTGGACGCAGAACGCGACCGACGCACTGAACATCATCGCGCTCGGGATGTCCGAGGCCTCCGCCGGACTCGGCGACCCGCGCTTCGCGCTGGAAGCGGGCGACGAGATCCTCGTCACGGAGGCGGAACACCACGCGAACCTCATCCCGTGGCAGCGGCTCGCGGCGCGGACCGGTGCGGTCCTGAGGTGGGCGCCCGTCGATGAGCATGGCGTGTGGACCATCGACGGCATGCGCGAGGCGATGAGCGACCGAACGCGCGTGGTCGCGTTCTCGCACGTGTCGAACGTCACCGGACAGATCGCCCCGGTGGCGGACATCGTCGCCCTCGCGCGCGGGCGCGAGGCGTTCACGGTGCTCGACGCGTGTCAGTCGGTGCCGCACATGCCGGTCGACCTCGCCGAGCTCGGCGTCGACTTCGCGGCGTTCTCGGCGCACAAGATGCTCGGCCCGAATGGCATTGGGGCGCTCTACGGACGTTCTGAGCTGCTCGACGCGCTGCCTCCCGCGCGCACCGGCGGATCCATGATCACGGTCGTCTCGATGACGGAAGCCGAGTTTCTGCCCGCGCCCAACCGGTTCGAGGCGGGCACCCAGCCGGTGAGCCAGGCCGTGGGATTCGGCGCGGCCGTCGACTACCTGACCCGCCTCGACATGTCGGCGCTCGCCCGACATGAGCACGAGATCGGCGCTGCGCTGGTCGAGGAGATCGCCGCGGTGCCGGGCGTGCGCGTGGTCGGTCCGCGACATGGTGAGACGCGCGCCGCGCTCGTGAGCTTCATCGTCGACGGCGTGCATGCGCACGACGTCGGCCAGTTCCTCGACGACAGGAGCATCACCGTGAGAACAGGCCATCACTGCGCACAGCCGTTGCACCGCGCGCTCGGGACCCCGTCCACGACGCGCGCGAGCGCGGGCGCGTACTCGACACTCGACGATGTCGCCGCGCTTGGCGCCGCCCTCGGCGAGGTACGTGGATTCTTCGGAGCGGACCGATGAGCGGCGGCCTCGAGGCGATGTATCAGGAGCTGATCCTGGATCACGCGAAGACACCGGAGGGGAAGGGCGACCCGTCGCAGCACCCCTTCACGCACCACGAGCTGAAGCCGTCGTGCGGCGATGAGATCACGCTCGGTATCACCGTGCAAGACGACCGGATAACGGGGCTCGCGTGGGACGGCCAGGGCTGCAGCATTTCGATGTCGTCGGCGTCGATCATGAGCGGACTGCTGATGGGCGCGACGCGCGACGAGGCTCAGACGCGGATCGATCAGTTCCGCGAGATGATGCGCTCGCGCGGAGCCGGGGAGCCCGCGGAGGAGCTCGAGGACGCCGCGGCGTTCCAGAACACCGCGAAGTACGTCATGCGCGTCAAGTGCGCGATGCTTGCGTGGGTCGCGCTCGAAGCCGACCTCAAGGCCTCACGCGTCGCGTGAGACCGGCACCCGCATCATGATCTCCTGAGCGACGCTGGCGACAAGCGCGCCGTCGCGGGAGTAGAGGCGCCCGACGTTCATCCCGCGCCCGCCGCGCGAGACGGGCGACTCGGCGACGTAGAGCAGCCAGTCGTCGGCGCGTGCCGCGCGGTGCCACCAGATCGCATGGTCGAGGCTCGCGCTCTTGAGCCCCTCGGTGCGCCACGAGATGCCGGTCGCGCGGAGCGACGACTCCTGGATCGTGAAGTCGCTCATGTAGGCGAGGGCAGCCTGCTGGAGCCGCGGGTCGTCGCCGAGGTCGCGCTTGACGCGGAGCCAGGTTGCCTGGTGCGGCGCCTGCGACGACATCTCGGCGAGTACCGGGCCGGGCACGCGCCGCGCCTCGATCGGATTGCGGCGCATGATCCGCGCGTCATCCTGGGGGCTGGTTCCCGACGCGTCGATGTCTTCGGGAGCGGGCACCTCGGGCATCTCGACCTGATGCGAGAGTCCGGGGTCGTCCTGCTGGAAGGAGATGATGCCGCTGAAGATCGGCACGCCGTCCTGGTATGCCTGCACCCGGCGGCGCGCGAAGGAACGGCCGTCGTGAATCCGGTCGACCGCGAAGGTCGTCGGCAGGCGCACATCGCCGGCGCGGAGGAAGTAGCCGTGGAGCGAATGCGCGGGACGGTCGGCGTCAACCGTACGCGTCGCGGCGATGACGCACTGTGCGACGACCTGACCGCCGTAGATGCGTCCGCCGGGCATCGGGTGCGAGTCGCCGACGAAGATGTCCTCCTCGGTGCGCGCGGCGCCTTCGTCGAGGCGCAGCACGCCGAGCAGCATCTTCACGGGGTCGTTCGGATCGTCCTCGACTGTCACGCGCCTAGTCTAGAGAGGATGAATGAGCGACTCGTACTAGCTGATCCGGAATCCGCGCGAGACGCCCTCACCTTCGCCGGACGCGCGACGCGCGTCGGGGGAGAGGGCGTGCGCCTGCAGGCCGAGAACGGCGTGCTCGTGATGACGGCGGCGGCGCTCGCACCGCGCGGCCTGCTCGATCGCACGCCGACGGTGCTCGCGATGCGCATGTTGCACGCGGATCCGGAACTCGTGTGCGACGTGGTCGTGGAGGAGCTCACCGAGACGTCGGATCCGGGTCAGCTGCAGCTTCCGCAACAGGGCCTCGCGCCAGCGTGGGCCGGGGTCGCCCCGCCGCGCGGCGGCTGGAAGCAGACGGGCGAGATCGCCTCGCAGACACTCGCGACGCGCGCGCAGTGGGGAATCGCCGCCGTCGCTCACCAGGTGCCGACCAACGCGGGCGAGGAAGCGGTGCAGGCCGTGCGCGGATCCGTGTGGGGGCCGGAAGACGACGACCTCGGCGGACTGCCGCTCGGCGTCGCGTTCGCGGCGTTCTCGTTTGGCTTCATCGCGGGCTCAGAGAACGCCCGGGTGTTCAGATCGGGACGCTGGACGCGAGTCTCACTCGCGCGCGGCCACGTGCTCTCGCGCGGCCCGGCGGTGTCCGGACTGACCGCGGTACGCGCGACGGGGTAGGGCGTGTCTCACAATCGCTCGCGACGGCTCCAATTATGAGACACGCTCTAACGCTCGAACGTGTTCACCATCGCGAAGGCCGCGCGTTCCAGATAGTCCCACAGCGTCGCCTCGTGGAGAGGCGAGAGCTCGGCTTCATCGACCGCGACTCGCATCGCGCGCAGCCACCGGTCTCGCGCGTCGGGCGTGATGCGGAACGGCTGGTGACGCAGGCGCAGCCGAGGATGGCCGCGCGTGTCGCCGTAGGTGGTCGGGCCGCCCCAGTACTGCTCGAGGAAGAGCCGGAGGCGATCGGCGGCGGGGCCGAGATCCTCCTCCGGGTACATGTCGCGCAGCTCCGCGTCCTCGGCGACCTCGCGGTAGAACACGTCGACGAGGCGTCGGAAGGTGTCGTGTCCGCCGACCTGCTCGTAGAACGTGGGGGCTGCGTCCGTCATCGTTCTTCGTCGGCCTCTGCGTCACGGTTCTGCGCGTCGATGGCCCGCTCGACTCCCGCGAGGTTCTCGGCGACGATGCGGCGCAGTCCGGCGGGGGCGTCGGCGTGCTCGCGGAGCCACTCGCGCGTCGCGTCGCGCAGCTCGGCGTTCGCTAGCGGAGCGGGATAGAGGAGCTCGACGAGGTACGACGCGATCTGGAACGTACGCTCGCGCCACACGCGCTCGATCATGGTGAAGTACGGCCCGACGAATCCGGCGAGATCGTCACGCGAGGCGGCGTGGACGAAGCCGGCCGCGGCCGAACGGATGACGGTGTTCGGCAGCTCGTCGCTGTCGACGAGCGCGGCCCATTCGACCTGCTTGCTGTCGTGGCCCGGCAAAGCGGCACGCGCTTGCGCCGCCATCTCGGATCCCTTGGAGGTGTTGTCGGCCTCGAGCGCCCGGGCGATCTCGCTGCGATCGACCTTGCCTCCCGCGGCAAGCGACACAAGCAGCTGCCACGACAGGTCGTGGTCGATGTCGAGGCCGTCGAGGATGACGTCGCCACGGCGCAGCTGTGCGACGCGATCCCAGTGCTCGTCGGTCGACGCCGCGAGCGCGAAGGCGGTCGCGAGCTGCAGCTGCAGGTCGCTTCCGGCGTCGGCGTGCTCCAGCAGCCGCCACAGTCCGTCGGCGACGCGGCGCCGCTGCGCGTCGCGCGTCTCCGGCGCGACGTACGAGGCCGCGGCGAGGCGCACCTGCCCGAGGGTCGTCCGGATCGTCGTCGACTCGGTCTCGGATCCGATCCCGCGCAGGACGAGCTCGATGTAGTCGCGCGCAGCCATCTCGCCGTCGCGCGTCATGTCCCAGGCGGCGCCCCAGATGAGCGACCGCGCGAGCGGATCCGCGACGTCTGCGATGTGCTCGATGGCGGTGGCGAGGCTCGCCGCGTCGAGACGGATCTTCGCGTACGTCAGGTCGCCGTCGTTGAGGAGGACGAGATCGCCGCGGTTGCGGCCCACGAGCTCCGGCACTTCGGTGAGATCGCCGTCGATGTCGGTCTCGACCGACTCGGTGCGCACGAGCGCGCCGTCCTGCAGCGAGTAGAAGCCGATGCCGAGTCGATGCGGACGGATCGTCGGATAGTCAGCGGGAGCCGTCTGAGTCACCGCGAAGCGCCGGATGACGCCGTCGACGTCCGTGTCGATGACGGGGGTGAGCGTGTTCACGCCCGCGGTCTCGAGCCACTTCGCGGACCACGCCTGCAGGTCGCGGCCGCTCGTCGCTTCGAGCTCCGTGAGGAGGTCGTCGACGGTCGTGTTCTGATAGGCGTGCTTGCGGAAGTATGCGCCGACGCCCGCGAAGAACTCGTCGATCCCCACGTAGGCGGCGAGCTGCTTGAGAACGGATCCGCCCTTAGCGTAGGTGATGCCGTCGAAGTTGACGAGGACGTCGTCGAGGTCGCGGATCTCCGCGACGACGGGGTGCGTCGACGGCAGCTGGTCCTGCCGGTAGGCCCACGTCTTCTCCATCGCGTTGAACGTCGTCCACGCGGATGTCCACTCGGTCGCCTCGGCGGTCGCCATCGTCGACGCCCACTCAGCGAACGACTCGTTGAGCCAGAGGTCGTTCCACCACTTCATCGTGACGAGGTCGCCGAACCACATGTGGGCGAGCTCGTGCAGGATCGTCACGACGCGGCGCTCGCGCACGGCGTCGGTGACCTTGCTGCGGAACACGTACACCTCGGTGAACGTCACGCAGCCGGCGTTCTCCATGGCGCCCGCATTGAACTCGGGCACGAACAGCTGGTCGTACTTGGCGAACGGGTAGGGGACGCCGAACTTCTCCTCGTAATAGGCGAAGCCCTGCTTGGTCGTCCTGACGATGTCGTCGACGTCGAGGTCGCCCCAGAGGCTCTTACGGGCGAACACGCCGAGCGGAATGACGCGCCCTTCGCTGTTGACGAGCTCGTCACGGAACTCTTCGTACGGGCCGGCGACGAGCGCCGTGATGTAGGAGGAGATGCGCGGCGTCGGCTCGAACCCCCACGTGGCCGACTCGCCGCCCTCGTGCGGGATCGGCTCGGGTGTCGGCTGGTTCGAGATGACCTTCCATTCGGTCGGAGCCGACACCGTGAACTGGAACGTCGCCTTCAGATCCGGCTGCTCGAACACCGCGAACACGCGACGCGCGTCGGGAACCTCGAACTGCGTATAGAGGTACACCTCCCCGTCGACCGGGTCGACGAAGCGGTGCATGCCCTCGCCCGTGTTGGTGTACTCGCAGTCGGCGTCGATGATGAGCTCGTTGCTCTCCTCGAGTCCGTCCAGCGCGATGCGCGAATCCGCCCACACGTCCGACGGCGCGAGCTCGCGACCGTTGAGGGTCACCTCACGGACATCTCGGGCGATGAGATCGATGAACGTCGCCGCTCCGGGAGTCGCGTCGAAGCGCACGACGCTGCGCGATCCGAACACCTCGGCACCCTTGGTCAGGTCCAGCGTGACCTCGTAGCTTCGGGTCTCGACGATCGCACGGCGCTCTTCTGCCTCGGCGCGTGTGAGGTTCTCTCCAGGCACTTGTCATGCTCCCATTGCGTTCTTCGGCGTCGGCCCCGGCGCGGTCGGCGCCCCGGGCAGCTGGTACAGCCTACGTCGCCCGCATGGGACGCGGATGACATCGCGTGCGGTGTCGCCAACTGCGCGAACCCTCAGGCTCGAGTTCTACACAGGTGAGAAGATGTTCGCGTGATGAGTGTGCCCGCTGATTCCGCCGTCCCGTTCGCCTCTTCCGCTGCCCGCTCGGGCGCGCCGTATGTCGAGACTCCCGTCGCCTACGACGCGGTGCTGCTCATCGGTTTCGGCGGACCCGAGGGGCAGGATGACGTGATCCCGTTCCTCCGCAATGTCACGCGCGGGAGGGGGATTCCCGATGAGCGGCTCGAAGAGGTCGCGACGCACTACCGCCACTTCGGCGGGATCAGCCCGATCAACGATCAGAACCGCGAGCTCCAGAAGGCGCTGCAGGACGAGATCGACCGCCGCGGTCTCGCCCTTCCCGTCTACTGGGGCAACCGCAACTGGACCCCCATGCTCGAAGACGTCGTGCGCGGCGCCTACGACGACGGGCACCGCACCGTGCTCGGCCTCGCCACAAGCGCCTACAGCTCGTACTCGAGTGACCGGCAGTATCGCGAGGACATCGCACGCGTCCTCGGATCCGACGAGGGCACCGGCCTGGGCGAGGGCGCGGATCCGATGACGATCGACAAGGTGCGCCTCTTCTTCGATCACCCGGGCTTCGTCGAGCCGTTCTACGAAGGCATCCGCGACGCCGTGAGCGCATGGCTCGACGCGGGGCGCCCCGCGCGCGAGATCCGTCTGCTCTTCTCGACCCACTCGGTGCCGACGGCCGACGCCGAACGATCGGGCCCGCCGGAGGGCGAGTTCGGACCGGGCGGCGCGTACGTCGCGCAGCACCGCGCCGTCGCCGACTATCTGATGGGCCGCCTCCGCGATGAGATCCCGGCCGCCGCCGAGGCCGATTGGTCGCTCGTGTTCCAGTCGCGCTCGGGCCCGCCCTCGCAGCCGTGGCTCGAGCCCGACGTCAACGACGTCATCGCCAGCCTCCCGGAGGAGGGTGTCACGGCCGTCGCCGTCGTCCCGCTCGGATTCGTCAGCGACCACATGGAGGTCATGTGGGATCTCGATCATGAGGCGAAGGAGTCAGCCGAGGAAGTCGGCCTCGCGTTCGCGCGCACGCGCACACCCGGAAGTCACGCCGCATACGTCTCCGGACTCGTCGACCTCATCGAGGAGCGTCTCAACGGCACGCCAGCGGCCGACCGTCCGCACGTGACACCGCTCGGACCCTGGTACGACGTCAGTCGTTCAGGCAGCGACGAGAACGTCCGCCTCGGCTTCCGTCCGGCCGCCGCGGGCCTCGCCCCATAGGGCACCCTAGGATTCTCCGTATGCGCATCCACATCGCGACCGACCACGCCGGCCTCAAGCTCTCCACCGATCTGCAGCGACACCTGCTCGAGCAGGGGCACGAGGTGATCGACCACGGTCCCGCCGAGTACGACGCTCTCGACGACTATCCGGCCTTCTGCATTCGAGCCGCGCAGGCGGTCGTGGCGGATCAGACCGCGGGCGTGACGGCGCTCGGCGTCGTCTTCGGCGGATCCGGCAACGGCGAGCAGATCGCGGCGAACAAGGTCGCCGGGGTCCGCGCGGCGCTCGTCTGGAACCTCTCGACCGCCGAGTTGGCGCGCGAGCACAACGACGCCAACATCATCGCGATCGGTGCTCGGCAGCACTCCGTCGAGGAGGTCTTCGCGCTCGTCGACCGATTCGTGGCGACGTCGTTCTCTGGCGAAGAGCGCCACGCGCGACGCATCGCGCAGGTCGGCGCGTTCGAGCGCGACGGTTCCCTGGTCGACGGCCCCGCGCCGCGTGTGCGGAGCTAGTCCGTGCCTGAGGGCCACTCCGTCCATCGCATCGCGCGCCAGTTCTCGCGGAACTTCGTCGGGCATCCCGTTGCGGTCTCGAGCCCGCAAGGCCGCTTCGCGGAGGGAGCGGCGATCCTCGACGGACGCGAGATGCTCGACGCGCGCGCCGTGGGGAAGCAGATGTTCCTCGAGTTCGAGGGCGACGCGTGGCTGCGCGTGCATCTCGGCCTCTACGGCGCGTGGGATTTCGCGGGGGAGATCCTCGTGGATCCGACGATCGCGGCGGCGAATGGCCGGATGGGGCAGACCAACCAGCGCGGAACCGAGCTCGACGAGCCCGTGTTCGACGACGCCGGAGAGAACTCGCTCGCGTCAATCGGCGCTCCGAGGAAGACCCGCGTGCACGTGCGCATGTCGGAGCAGACCCGCGACATCGACGACGCGGACGAGTGGCCGCCGCCGGTCGTGGGCCAGGTGCGTGCGCGCCTGATGACGACGGAGGCGTGCGCGGATCTGCGCGGACCGACCGCCTGCGTCGTCGAGACGCCGGAACAGATCCGCGCGGTCATCGACCGCCTTGGCCCGGATCCGCTCGTGGGCGACCCCGCCGAGAACGAGGAGCGCTTCGTCGCCGCCGTTCGTCGGCGCGCCGTCGCCATCGGTCAGCTGCTGATGGACCAGGCCGTCGTCAGCGGGATCGGCAACGTCTACCGCGCCGAGATGCTCTTCCGTGCCGGGCTCGACCCGCACGTGCCGGGGAAGGCTGTGCCGGAAGAGATCGCGCGGGCGCTCTGGCGCGATTGGGTGGCGCTCCTCGAGATCGGCGTGCAGACCGGCCAGATGATGACGATGGACGGCCTGGCGGCGGGCGCGTGGCGTCGCGCCATGGCGAGTCGCGACGACCGGCACTGGGTGTATCACCGCGCCGGTCTCCCGTGTCGCGTGTGCGGCACGGAGATCCTGCTCGAGGAGATGCAGGCCCGCAAGCTCTACTGGTGCCCGACCTGTCAGAAGTGAGGCGTATGAACTTCGGCTCCGTCGTCGATGTCGTCGCGAACGTCCGCATCGCGGGGGAGGGACGCGACCTGATCGCCCACCCCGACGTCGAGCGAGACGGCCTCTTCGATCTCTGGCTCGCAGACGGGCGCATCAGCGACATCGCACCGGCGGGGAATCTGCGTCGTCGAGGCGCCGTGCTCGATGTCGAGGGCTCCTGGGTCGTGCCGGGTCTGCGGGATCACCACGTTCACCTCGTGCCGTGGGCCCTCGCCGCCGAGCGCGGCTCGGTCGCGGAAGCGTCCGGCGCCATCGAAGCAGCTCGAATCGTGGCGACGGCCCCCGTGCGCGGCGATGGCCGCCGGATCCTCGTGGGGATGCGCGACGCACTGTGGACGGACGCGCCGTCGCTCGCCCTCCTCGACGAGATGACCGGCGACGTGCCGACGTACGTCGTGAACTCGGATCTCCACTCGCTGTGGCTGAACTCCGCGGCGCACCGGCGTGAGGGCATCGCACCGGACGCCGCCGGCGTCCTGCGCGAGCAGGTCGCGTTCGACGTCGGCACGCGCATCAACGATGTTGCCGACGAGGTTGCGGATGCCGCTGTGGAGCGGGCCGCGCGGCGCGCGGCGGCGCGGGGCGTCGTCGGGCTGACCGACATGGACATCGCCTGGAACGTCGACGCGTGGCGTCGCCGAGCCGAGCGCGGATGGGATCTCCTCCGCGTCGCCTTCGGGATCTATCCGGAGCACCTGGACCAGGCACGCGCCGAGGAGCTCGAGACGGGGCTCGCGCTGAGCGCGAACGGCCTCGTCACGGTCGGTCCGCTCAAGGTCATCGCCGACGGCTCCCTTGGTACGCGTACTGCGGCGACGACGGTCGGCTACTCGGATGAGGCCGGTCGCGCTGCGATGAACATCGGTGCGGCCGACCTGACCGAGCTGGTCATCCGGGCGGCGGGAGCTGGCTTCGCGACGGCCGTTCACGCGATCGGCGACGAGACCGCGGCCGCCGCGCTCGACGCCTTCGCGGCCGCGGGCGTACCGGGTCGGATGGAGCACGCCCAGCTGGTGTCGCTGGCGGACATTCCGCGCTTCGCTCGGCTGGGCGTCGAGGCGAGCGTTCAGCCGCAGCACGCGATCGACGACCGCGAGCTCACGGACACGCTGTGGGCGGGCCAGACCGCGCGTGCGTACCCCCTGCGCGCGCTGCGCGACGCGGGCGCAACCCTGCTGTTCGGATCCGACGCGCCGGTCTCCCCGCTGGACCCGTGGACGCAGATCGCCGCCGCGGTGTTCCGGACGGATGACGAGCGCGCGTCGTGGGACCCGGATCAGGCGATCGATGTGCGTACGGCGCTGGCGGCGTCGACGGCAGGCGGCAGCACGGATCCGCACGTCATCCTCCCGGGATCCGCCGCTGATCTCGCGATCATCGCGCACGACCCGCTCGCCGCGACCCGTGCACAGCTGGGGGCGATGCCGGTTCACGCTACGCTGCTCGGCGGACGTCTGACGCACCTCGCGTAGGCACCTGCGGACACGGCGACGGCCCCGCCGTCTCGAAGACGACGGGGCCGTGAGGTCCGAGTTACTCAGCGATGTGCGAGAACAGGAACCAGCGGTCCTTTTCAAGGCCCGACTTGATCCCGATGACGATGTCCTGGCTCGTCAGGTCGGTCTCGTCGAGGCCCTCGATTGCGGCGTCGAGGTCGGCGATCACGCGGTCGATGTCGGAGATGATACCGGCGACGACCTCATCCGACTGGGCGAAGCCCGCCGGCGCGCCGGTGGTCGAGCCCTTCTCGCCGACACGCTCTGCGCGGGCGTCGAGGGGGAGACCGAGGGCGACGATCCGCTCGGCGGCTTCGTCGGCCCAGCCGCCGGCGTTCGCGACGAGCGTGTCGAGGAACTCGTGCACGCCGATGAAGTTCGCGCCGCGGACGTGCCAGTGCGCCTGCTTGCCGTTGATCGTGAGCGCCTGGAGGCCGAGGACGACGGGTGCGAGGAACTGGGAGGTGCTCGACGCAGCGGTCGCGTTGGAAGCGGTGGTTTTGACGGTGGTGGCCATGAGGGAACCCCTTTCTTCGGTTCAGGCGGAGAACGGAAGCTCCGCGTGGTACCGAATCTACTCCGTTGTCGCGCCCACGCAAGCAAGGTGAGCCTGCGCTGAATATGGGTGTGACCTGGGAAAAGTGAGCCTTCCCTAACACGCGATGTTCGCGAGGCGCCGAATCGATAGGCTCAGCGGCATGACGATCTCACCCCATGCCACGGTCCGCGCGCTCGCGGACGACGCCCCCGCGCTCGCCGATGACGTCTTCCTCGCCGAGGGGGCTCGCATCATCGGCCGCGTCACGATGGCGGCCGGATCGAGCGCGTGGTGCAACGCCGTGCTGCGCGGTGACGTCGCGTCGATCACGATCGGCCGTGGCTCGAACGTGCAGGACAACGTCTCGGTCCACGTCGATGCGGGCCACCCCGTCGTGCTGGGGGAGTACGTGTCGGTCGGTCACAACGCGGTCGTCCACGGTTGCGAGATCGGTGACGGCTCGCTGATCGGGATGGGAAGCGTGATCCTCTCGGGTGCGCGGATCGGCGCGTCGTGTCTTGTCGCGGGAGGCGCGGTCGTGCTCGCCGGTACGGAGATCCCACCACGCTCGCTCGTCGCGGGCGTTCCGGCGAAGGTGCGGCGCGAGCTGACAGACGAGGAGGTGGCCGGCCTGCGGGACAACGCCGAGCGGTACCTCGAATACTCCGCGCAGCACGCCGCTTCTCTGTGACGCGCCCGGGAGGCCGCCGGTTCCTGCCCACGGGTCGAGATCCGGTAGACTCGTCGGGATCGCCTGATCCGGGGATGTAGCTCAATGGTAGAGCCCCAGTCTTCCAAACTGGTCACGCGGGTTCGATTCCCGTCATCCCCTCCAATCGACGTCCGGGGCGGCCAGCGGCCGCCCCGGACGTCGATTATTTGGCTGAGCGAATCGAACCCCTGGGTGGGCCCACGCGCCCGAGGCTCCGTGGGGCGCGCAGCGCCGCGCGGAGAAGGCGCGGGGACGATTCCCGTCATCCCGCTGAAGCGACCGAAGGTCGCGCAGGCGAATCGAACCCTTCCGGCGCAACAGCCGTTGTGCGTGGTCGAACGGAATGTCGGATAGACTCCTCAAGGCCGTTTCGTGTTCCCGCGTGCGTGGAATCAGCGGGGCGTAGCTCAGCTTGGTAGAGCGCCCGCTTTGGGAGCGGGAGGTCGCAGGTTCAAATCCTGTCGCCCCGACGTCGGCCCACCCGAATGAGTGAGGAACAGGAACGGATGCGTTCCTGGGAGGCACGAGTCCGGGCCGTAGGCACGTAGTGCCGCACAATTAGACCTCAAACCCGTGGCCACGCCCATCGTGGGCGCCGCAACAAGGAGAAGCGAACGAGCATGGTGAACAACACCGTCGAGAAGCTCAGCCCGACCCGGGTGAAGCTGCACATCACGGTCACCCCCGAGGAGCTCAAGCCGAGCATCGAGCACGCGTACGAGCACATCGCGCGCGACATCGAGATTCCCGGCTTCCGTAAGGGCAAGGTTCCCGCGCCGATCATCGATCAGCGCGTCGGGCGCGGTGCCGTCATCGAGCACGCCGTCAACGAAGGGCTCGACCGCTTCTTCCGTGAGGCCGTGTCGGAGAACGAGCTGCAGGTGCTCGGCCAGCCGAGCGCCGACGTGACCACATGGCCCGCGGAGAAGGACTTCTCCGGCGACCTCGTGGTCGACATCGAGGTCGACGTCGCACCCGAGTTCGATCTGCCGGACCTGGAGAGCCTGAAGGTCACGGTTGACGCGATCGAGGTCGACGATGCCGCGATCGACACGGAGCTGGACGAGCTGCGCGCGCGCTTCGGCACGCTCGTGCCGGTTGAGCGTCCGGCGGCGACCGGTGACTTCGTCGAGCTCGACCTCATCGCGTCGATCGACGACGCTGAGGTCGACCGCGCCGAGGGCGTGTCGTACGAGATCGGATCGGGTCAGCTGCTCGAGGGCACGGACGAGGCGATCGAATCGCTCACGGCCGGCGAGGAGACGACCTTCCGCACCACGCTCGTCGGCGGCGACCACGCTGGCGAAGAGGCCGAGGTGCGCATCACCGTCACCGCGGTCAAGGAGCGCGAGCTTCCTGAGGCTGACGACGATTTCGCCCAGATGGCGAGTGAGTTCGACACCATCGGCGAGCTGCGCGAGTCGTTGGCCGACCAGGCCAAGCAGAAGGGCGCCTTCGCGCAGGGATCCGCCGCACGCGACAAGCTTGTCGAGCAGCTCCTCGAGACCGTCGAGCTGCCGATCCCGGCGAGCCTCATCGAGGACGAGGTTCACCGCCACCTCGAGCAGGAGAACCGGCTCGAGGACGACGAGCACCGCGCCGAGGTCACGGAGGCGAGCGAGAAGCAGTTCCGCACGCAGATCCTGTTCGACCGCATCGCGAAGGACCTGAAGGTCGAGGTCTCGCAGGACGAGTTCACGCAGTACCTCATCCAGGCGTCGAGCCAGTACGGTATGAGCCCGCAGGACTTCATCCAGGCGCTGCAGCAGGGCAACCAGCTGCAGGCTGTCATGGGCGACGTCGCGCGGAACAAGGCCATCGCTGTCGTCCTCGGCAAGGCCGAGGTCGTCGACACGAACGGTGACCCGGTCGAGCTCGAGGGCTTCGCGGCGACCGAAGACGAGACGGACGAGGACACCGACGCGGACGACGCAGCCGCGCCGTCTGAGGAGGACGCCGACGAGGCCAAATGAGCCGTGTCGTCTGACTGACGAGAGGGTCGTACGCCACGTGGCGTACGACCCTCTCGCCGTCTCCTCGCCGGCCGTCGTATGCCCACGGCGAACACGGCCGAGCCGCAACGTACGCGCCGGTAGTGTCATATCGACGCCACACCCGAATGGAGTGAGAATGCCTCAACCCCTTATGGCACAGAGTGTCTTCGATCAGCTGCTGAAGGACCGCATCATCTGGCTGGGCTCAGAGGTGCGCGACGAGAACGCGAACGAGATCTGCGCGAAGATCCTCCTGCTCGCAGCCGAGGACTCGACGAAGGACATCTACCTTTACATCAACTCGCCCGGCGGGTCGATCACCGCGGGGATGGCCATCTACGACACGATGCAGTTCGTGCCGAATGACATCGTGACGGTCGGCATCGGCATGGCCGCGTCGATGGGCCAGCTGCTGCTGACGAGCGGGACGAAGGGCAAGCGCTACATCACGCCGAACGCCCGCGTGCTCCTGCACCAGCCGCACGGCGGTTTCGGCGGCACGGCGAGCGACATCCAGACGCAGGCGGAACTCATCGTGTCGATGAAGAACCGCCTCGCTGAGATCACGGCCGCCCAGACGGGCAAGACCGTCGAGCAGATCAACGAGGACGGCGACCGTGACCACTGGTTCACGGCCCCGGAAGCCCTCGAGTACGGATTCGTCGACCACATCCGCGAGAGCGCGAGCGACGTCGCCGGTGGCGGCGGCACCGAGCGTGAGTCGAACTGAACAAGCAAGGGATCGATCACACGATGCACACTCCGCACACCCCCGCACCGCAGGGCCTTACGACGCCCGCCAGCCGCTACATCCTCCCGCAGTTCGAGGAGCGCACGGCCTACGGCTTCAAGCGTCAGGACCCGTATAACAAGCTCTTCGAAGACCGCGTCATCTTCCTGGGTGTCCAGGTCGACGACGCGTCGGCTGACGACGTCATGGCGCAGCTCCTGGTGCTCGAGAGCCAGGATCCTGACCGCGACATCATCATGTACATCAACTCGCCGGGCGGATCCTTCACCGCGATGACGGCGATCTACGACACGATGCAGTACATCTCGCCGGACATCCAGACGGTCGTGCTGGGTCAGGCCGCATCGGCGGCGTCCGTGCTGCTCGCGGCCGGTGCGCCCGGCAAGCGACTCGCGCTGCCGAACGCGCGGATCCTCATGCACCAGCCCTCGCTCGGACAGTCCGGTCACGGCCAGGCGTCCGACATCGAGATCCAGGCTGCGGAGATCATGCGCATGCGGAAGTGGCTCGAGGACACGATGGCGAAGCACACCAACCGCTCCGCGGAGCAGATCCACAAGGACATCGACCGCGACATGATCATCGGGGCGGAGGACGCGGTCGATTACGGCCTCGTCGACCAGGTGCTCACGTCACGAAAGCGCACCCAGGCGAGCTGACGCTCCGCTCTGTCGCGCGCCCCGTCCGGTTGTTCCGGGCGGGGCGCGCCGCTGCGTTCGAACGTCGGTGCGAGCCGGTAGCCTGAAACAACACAGCGACGAGATCCTGGAGACGTGATCCCATGGCCCGAATCGGCGAGAGCGCCGACCTGTTCAAGTGCTCCTTCTGCGGGAAGAGCCAGAAACAGGTCCAGCAGTTGATCGCTGGCCCCGGTGTGTACATCTGCGACGAGTGCGTCGAGCTGTGCAACGAGATCATCGAGGAGCGCATGGCCGAATCGGCCGGAGACGGCGAAGTCTCCGAGATCGATCTGCCGAAGCCGCGCGAGATCTTCGAGTTCCTCGACGAGTACGTCATCGGTCAGGACCAGGCGAAGCGCGCACTGTCGGTCGCCGTGTACAACCACTACAAGCGGGTGCGCGCACAGGGTGAGCTCAAGGCTGCCGATGAGAAGGCCGAAGAAGTCGAGATCGCCAAGAGCAACATCCTCATGCTCGGGCCGACCGGATCCGGGAAGACCTACCTCGCGCAGACGCTGGCGAAGCGTCTCAATGTGCCGTTCGCGGTCGCCGACGCGACGGCGCTGACCGAGGCGGGATACGTCGGCGAAGACGTCGAGAACATCATCCTCAAGCTGCTGCAGGCCGCGGACTATGACGTGCAGCGGGCCGAGCACGGCATCATCTACATCGACGAGGTCGACAAGATCGCCCGCAAGGCAGAGAACCCGTCGATTACGCGCGATGTCTCCGGCGAAGGCGTGCAGCAGGCGCTGTTGAAGATCTTCGAGGGGACGGTCGCGCAGGTCCCGCCGCAGGGCGGGCGCAAGCATCCTCACCAGGAGTTCATTCAGGTCGACACGACGAACGTGCTCTTCATCGTCTCGGGAGCCTTCGCGGGGCTGGAAGAGATCGTCTCGTCGCGTGTCGGACGTGCGGGCGTCGGATTCGGCGCTCCGCTGCAGTCAAAGCGCGACAACGACGGCCTCTTCACCGAGGTACGTCCGGAGGACCTGCACAAGTTCGGGCTGATCCCCGAGTTCATCGGTCGCCTGCCCGTGATCGCCGCGGTCGAGTCGCTCGATCAAGATGCGCTCGTCGACATCCTCACGGTGCCGCGCAACGCCCTGGTGAAGCAATATCAGCGCATGTTCCTCATCGACGGGGTCGACCTCGACTTCGACGAGGATGCGCTCCGTGCAATCGCGGATCTCGCCGTCGACCGCAAGACCGGTGCGCGCGGCCTGCGCGCGATTCTCGAAGACGTGCTCGGGCCGATCATGTTCGAGATCCCCTCGAGCGAAGACGTCGCGAAGGTCGTCGTCACCCGCGCGGCCGTCGACGACGGGGCGCCGCCGACCGTCGTCTTCCGAGAGCGCCGCAAGAGCGCCTGATGCACGAAGAGAGGGTCCGGACGATCGTCCGGACCCTCTCTTCGTCGTCGGTGTCAGTCCATCGGATCGAACGTCGACACGGTGGCGACGCCGTCCCGGTCGATGCTGATCTCGATGCCCGTGTCGAGCTCGGCGATGGGTCGGCCCTCGAGCCACGTGAGCGTCCACATGGGCGTCGGGCCGGTCTGCGGCAGGTTCTGCTCCGCGGCCGCGATCTCTGCCGCGAGCGCGGCGGGCACCGACGCGGGCACGTCGCCGCCTGCGGGCCACCTCGTTCCGAGTTGCATCGTCAGTCCTGTTCGTCGAGTTGGATCGCGGTCACGTGCAGCTCGTCGCCCTCGACGACGTCGAGCTCGGCGATGCGACCGACGGCCTTGAGATCCGACTCGATGAGCGCGAGGCGGGCGATGTCGGCGGCGGGCGCGGTGATCGTCGCCGAGGCGACCGGCGTGCGCTGAGACGCCTTCGCCTCCGTCTTGGCCCGTCGCACGCCGATCAGAGCCTGCGAAGCGGCGTCGAGAACGGCGGGGTCGCCACCGCGGTCGCCGGACACCGGCCACGAGGCGGCGTGCACGGACCCGCTCTCGAACCAGCTCCATGCCTCTTCGGCCGCAAACGACACGACGGGAGCCAGCATGCGCAGGAGCGTCGAGAGGGCGGTGCGCAGCGCGACGGCGGCGGAAGCGCCTTCGGGGCCGCCGTTATACGCACGGTCCTTCACGAGCTCGAGATAGTCGTCGCAGAACGTCCAGAAGAACGACTCCGTGACCTCGAGAGCGCGCGCGTGGTCATAGTTCTCGAGCGCCGTCGTCGCTTGCGCGATGACCCCGTCGAGCGCCGCGAGCATTGCGAGGTCGAGCGGATCCGTGACCTTCGCATCGGTGGGCGCCTCGTTACCGAGGGCGAACTTCGTCGCGTTCAGCACCTTGATCGCGAGGCGACGGCCGATCTTGATCTGCGTCGGGTTCTGCGGGTCGAACGCCGCATCGGTGCCAAGGCGGCTCGACGCCGCCCAGTAGCGCACGGCGTCGGAGCCGTGCTTGTCGAGGATGTCGGCGGGTGTGACGACATTGCCCTTCGACTTCGACATCTTCTTGCGGTCCGGATCGACGATGAACCCGGAGATCGCGGCGTGATGCCACGGCGCCCGGTCGTCCTCGAGAGCACTGCGCAGCAGCGTCGAGAACAGCCACGTGCGGATGATGTCCTGACCCTGGGGGCGCACATCGAACGGCGCCACGACATCCCAGAGCTCGTCGTCGTTCTGCCAGCCGCCCGCGAGCTGCGGCGTCAGCGAGGACGTCGCCCAGGTGTCGAGGATGTCGCCCTCCGCGTCGAACCCTCCCGGGACACCGCGCTGGTCGGCGGTATAGCCATCCGGCACATCGACCGTCGGGTCGACCGGGAGGCGGGCGGTGTCGGGCGTGAGGACTCGGTCGTAGTCGCGCTCACCGTTTTCGTCGAGCGCGTACCAGAGGGGGAACGGCACGCCGAAGAAGCGCTGGCGCGAGACGAGCCAGTCTCCCGTGAGCCCGTTCACCCAATTCTCGAACCGCACGCGCATGAACTCCGGGTGCCAGTCGATCTGCGAGCCGAGGTCGAGGAGCTTCGCGCGGAGCGACTCGTTGCGCGCCCCGTTGGAGATGTACCACTGGCGCGTGGAGACGATCTCGAGAGGGCGGTCGCCCTTCTCGAAGAACTTCACGGGGTGTTGGAAGGTGTCGCCGGTGGCGGCGAGCTCACCGGACTCGCTCAGCAGCTCGACGATGCGCTTCTGCGCGCTGAAGACGGTCTTGCCTGCGAGCTCCGCGTAGGCGGCGCGGCCGGACTCGCTGGTGATGACGTCGGGCGCGTCCGCGATGACGCGGCCGTCCTTGCCGATGATGGTGCGGTTCGGCAGATCGAGCTCGCGCCACCACACGATGTCTGTCGCGTCGCCGAACGTGCAGATCATCGCGATGCCGGATCCCTTGTCGGGTTGCGCGGCCGCGTGCGCGAGGATCGGGACCTCGACGTCGAACAGGGGCGTGCGCACGGTCGATCCGAACAGCGGCTGGTAGCGCTCATCGTCGGGATGGGCCACGAGCGCGACGCAGGCCGCGAGCAGCTCGGGACGTGTCGTCTCGATGAACACGTCGCCCGATCCGTCGGTGCGGTGGAACGCGAGGCGGTGGTACGCGGCCGGCCGGTCGCGATCCTCGAGCTCGGCCTGCGCGATGGCGGAGCGGAAGTCGATATCCCAGAGCGTCGGCGCGAGCGCCTGGTAGGCCTCGCCGCGCTCGAGGTTGTTCAGGAACGCGAGCTGGCTGGTGCGGATCGTCTCATCGGAGATCGTGCGGTAGCTCTGCGTCCAGTCGACCGACAGACCGAGCTGTCGCCACAGGTCCTCAAAACGCGCCTCGTCCTCGACGGTGAGCTTCTCGCACAGCTCGATGAAGTTCCGGCGACTCACCGGCACCTGGTCGGCGGCCTTGATCGTCTTGGTCGTGCCCTCGAACGGCGGCGTGAAATCGGCTTCGTACGGCAGCGTCGGGTCGCACCGCACGCCGTAGTAGTTCTGCACCCGACGCTCGGTCGGCAGACCGTTGTCGTCCCAGCCGATCGGATAGAACACCTGCTTGCCGCGCATGCGCTCGAAGCGGGCTTTGACGTCCGTGTGGGTGTAGCTGAACACGTGGCCGATGTGGAGGGAACCGGATGCCGTCGGCGGGGGAGTGTCGACGGAGAAGACTCCCTGGCGACCGACTCGCTGCGCGGCGGCGCGGTCGAAACGGTACGTTCCGTCGGTTTCCCAGCGCTCACCCCACTTCGCTTCGAGTCCTTCGAGCTTGGGCTTGTCGGGAATGTCAGGCATGCGCGGAACTCCTCAGCGATATGGGCGGCACGGTGTGTACGTACCAGATGTGGTGGTTTCGGGAAGTCTACCCGGCCGCCGCTGAGGGCAGGGTTGCGCCGGACGCCGCGGCGCATTAACCTGCAACCAAATGGTTGTATATGAAGAACTCAGCGACGCCGAGGTGGATCGGGTCTTCCGAGCCTTGGCTGACAGCACGCGCCGCGACATCGTGCGCCGCGTGCTGACCGACGAGGCCGCCGTGAGCGAGCTTGCGTCCGCATACGACATGTCGTTCGCGGCCGTGCAGAAGCACGTCTCGGTACTCGAGGAGGCGGGGCTTGTGACGAAACATCCCCGCGGAAGGCAGCGGATCGTGCGGGGCCAACCCGAGCGGATCCGCCGGGCGCGGCAGTTGCTCGCCACGTTCGAAGACGTCTGGCGCGCGCGGATCGATCGTCTCGACGCGCTGCTCGACGAACCGAAAGGACCCTGACAATGCCTGTGACATCGGTTGAGACCGACACCGAGAACCTGACCATGACGATCGTCGCCGACTTCTCGGCGTCGAAACAGCGACTGTGGGACGCGTACGCGGATCCGCGGCTCATCGAGCAGTTCTGGGGGCCGGTGACGTATCCGGCCACCTTCTTCCGCCACGACATGTTTCCCGGTGGGCAAAGCCGCTACGCGATGACCGGGCCGGACGGCGATGTGTCGGCCGGCTACTGGGAGTTCCTCTCCGTCGACGCCCCGAACGGGTTCGAAGTGATCGATGGGTTCTGCGACGACGACGGCGAGCCAGATCGTGATCTCCCGTCGATGCGCATGGTGTTCGCGTTCGACGAGACATCGGGCGGATCGCGCCTGACGACGACGACGCACTTCACCTCGCTCGATGAGCTCGAGAAGCTGGTCGAGATGGGCATGGTCGAGGGCACCGAATCGGCGATGAGCCAGATCGACGCGGTGCTCGCCGACCTCGCGACCTTCGCCGCGGGCATGCCGACGAACGCGCAGGAGCTCTCCGACACACAGGTGCGTATCGCGCGCGTCATCCGCGGGTCTGTCGGCGACGTCTGGCGTGCCCACCACGATGCGGAGCTGCTGAAAAGCTGGTTGCTCGGGCCCGACGGCTGGGAGATGGACGAGGTGATCCCGCCGGGTGAGGCCGGCTCCACGTACCGGTACCACTGGGCGCCGACCGGCGACACCGAGGGGACGCCCTTCGCGATTTCCGGCACCGTCATCTCGTCGCAGCCGGAGCGCCGCGTCGTGCACACCGAGCAGATGGAGGGGATCCCCGGCGAGACGCTCAATGAAGTCACGTTCACGCCGGTGCCTGACGGGACCCTCCTGACGTACGTCGTCACCTATGACAGCCGTGCCACGCGCGACGCCGTGCTCGCGACGGGGATGACCGACGGTATGGAGGCCAGCTACGTTCGACTCGAGGAGGCCCTCGCCTGAGCCTCGGCGACGTGGTGCGCGGATCCGTCTCGGCCGCGCGCCGCGTCGGGTAGAATCGTGGGTAACGGCATCGATCCGGCCATCACCGGGGAGCTCGCGGAAGAACGGCTGTTCGCAGCCCATTAGAGCCGCGCGGGGCAGGCCCGTTACAGCCGCTGTGAGAGTGGCGCTCCGCTCGGGGCGCAACGCGGGGTGGTACCGCGGCTGGCAGCAGTCGTCCTCGCAGTTCGATCCGTGACGAACTGCTGGAGTGAGATGACCTACCCGAAGAGCGCTTTCGGTGCCGCCGCCGAGGCGGTCACCCCTTCGCCGAGCTTCCCGGACGTGGAACGCGAGGTGCTCGACTTCTGGAAGACCGACGACACCTTCCGCGCATCGATCGCTCAGCGCGAGGGCGCGGACGAGTGGGTCTTCTACGACGGCCCGCCCTTCGCCAACGGCCTGCCCCATTACGGCCACCTGCTCACCGGGTATGCGAAGGATCTGTTCCCGCGCTTCCAGACGATGCTCGGCAAGAAGGTCGATCGGGTCTTCGGGTGGGACACGCATGGTCTGCCCGCCGAGCTCGAGGCGATGAAGCAGCTCGGCATCACGGAGAAACACGAGATCGAGCAGATGGGCGTCGACGCGTTCAATGCGAAGGCGCGTGAATCCGTCCTCACCTACACCCGCGAGTGGGAGGACTACGTCACGCGTCAGGCGCGCTGGGTGGACTTCGAGCGCGGCTACAAGACGCTCGACTCGTCGTACATGGAGAGCGTGCTGTGGGCGTTCAAGGCTCTCTATGACAAGGGCCTCGCCTACGAGGGCTACCGCGTGCTGCCGTACTGCTGGCGCGACCAGACGCCGCTGAGCAACCACGAGCTGCGCATGGACGACGACGTCTACCAGGACCGCCAGGACCCGTCGGTCACGATCACGTTCCCGCTCACGGGGGAGAAGGCGTCTTCGCTCGGCCTCGTCGGTGTGCGCGCTCTCGCCTGGACGACCACGCCCTGGACGCTGCCGACGAACCTCTCGCTCGCCGTCGGGCCGGACATCGCGTACGCGATCGTCCCGTCGGGTCCCGCCGGGCCCGGCGAGAACGTGGCGGCAGGCCGGTTCCTGCTCGCCGAGGATCGCGTGGCCGCGCACGCCAAGGAACTCGGCTATGAGGATCCGGGGGATGCGGTCGCCGCGATCGAGTCGCGGCTCACGGGAGCCGAGCTCGCCGATGTCACCTACGAGCCGCTGTTCGACTACTTCGTCGACGTGGACACCTGGGGTACGCAGAACGCGTGGCGGATCCTCGCGGACGACTACGTCACGACCGGCGATGGCACCGGCATCGTGCACCAGGCGCCGTACGGTGAGGACGACCACCGCGTGCACGAGGCGCACGGCATCCCGTCATTCCTCTCGCTCGGTCCGGATGGCCGCTTCCTCGACAGCGTGCCCGACGTCGCCGGCGAGCTGTGGATGGATGCGAACACGCCGCTCGTGCGGTTGCTTCGTCAGAATGGTCGCCTGCTGAAGCACGCGAGCTACGTGCACTCCTACCCGCACTGCTGGCGCTGCCGGAACCCGCTCGTCTACATGCCGGTCTCCAGCTGGTTCGTGCGGGTGACGGATTTCAAGGACAGCCTGCTCGCGAATAACGAGCAGATCACCTGGGCGCCCGAGAACGTCAAACACGGACAGTTCGGCAAGTGGCTCGAGGGCGCGCGCGACTGGTCGATCAGTCGCAACCGCTACTGGGGATCGCCGATCCCCGTGTGGAAGTCCGACGACCCGAACCACCCGCGCGTCGATGTGTACGGCTCCTTCGAGGAGCTCGAGCGCGACTTCGGCGCGCTCCCGCGCAACGAGGCGGGCGAGGTCGACCTACACCGCCCGTACGTCGATCGGCTCACGCGCCCGAACCCGGATGATCCGACGGGGAAGAGCACGATGCGCCGCATCGAGGACGTCTTCGACGTGTGGTTCGACTCCGGCTCGATGCCGTTCGCGCAGGTGCACTATCCGTTCGAGAACGCCGACTGGTTCGACGACCACGCGCCGGCCGACTTCATCGTCGAGTACATCGGGCAGACGCGTGGATGGTTCTACGTCATGCACGTGCTCTCGACCGCACTGTTCGACCGCCCGGCGTTCACGGGCGTGAGCTGTCACGGCATCGTCCTCGGCAGCGACGGCCAGAAGATGTCGAAGTCGCTGCGCAACTACCCGAACGTCAGTGAGGTCTTCGACCGCGACGGGTCCGACGCGATGCGCTGGTTCCTGATGGCGTCGTCGGTGCTGCGCGGCGGCAACCTCTCCGTGACCGAAGAGGGGATCCGCCAGGGCGTGCGCGAGTTCATGCTGCCGCTGTGGAACTCGTGGTACTTCTTCTCGACCTACGCGAACGCTGCGGGCGGATACGAGGCCGCATGGCGCACCGACTCCACGCACGTGCTCGATCGATACATCCTTGCGCTCACGGGCGACCTCGTACGCGACGTGCGGGCCGACCTGGAGGCGCTCGACTCGACAACGGCATCCGAGCGACTTCGCGACTTCGCCGAGGCGCTCACGAACTGGTACATCCGTCGGTCGCGCGACCGGTTCTGGGGCGACGTGACGGATGACCCTGCGAGTCGCGAGGCGTTCGACACGCTTTACACCGTGCTGGAGACGCTGTGCCGCGTGGCGGCGCCGATGCTGCCGCTCGTCACCGAGCGCGTATGGCAGGGGCTGACGGGCGAGCGGAGCGTGCACCTGACCGACTGGCCGGACGCGGGCGAGTTCCCGGCGGCGGCTGACATCCGTGCGGCGATGGATGCGGTGCGAGACGTGTCGAGCGTCGCGAACGGACTGCGCAAGAAGGAGAGGCTGCGCGTCCGCCTTCCCCTCGCGAAGCTGACGGTCGTGACGGCCGGATCCGCCGGGCTCGGTCAGTTCGAGGACATCCTGCGCGACGAGTTGAACGTGAAGGCGATCGAACTCGACGAGCTGACCGAGGACACCGCGAAGCGGTACGGAATCTCCCACCGGCTGAGCGTCAACGCGCGCGCCCTGGGGCCGAGAATCGGCAAGCAGGTCCAACAGGTGATCAAGGCGTCGAAGACGGGCGAGTGGTCCGAGTCTGACGGTGTCGTCACTGCCGGTGGCATCGAGCTGCAGGACGGCGAGTACGACTTGGCTCTCGACACGTCCGGACGCCCCGCAGGCGAAGCGATCGCGACGCTGCCCGGCCGCGGATTCGTGATCCTCGACACGCAGATCACGCCGGAGCTCGAGGCCGAGGGGCTCGCGCGCGACGTGATCCGTGCCGTGCAGGACACCCGCAAGAAGGCGGATTTCGACGTGAGCGACCGCATCCGCCTGGCGATCGCGTTCGACAGCGCCGACGACCGTGCCGTGTTCGGCACTTTCGAGTCGATGCCATTCGGCTCGCCGTTGGCCTCCCTCGTCCAGGAGGAAACGCTGTCGGTGTCATTCGAGCCTGTGCTGAACGATCCTGTCGAGCTTGCGCGCCTCGGTGACCCGCAGGACGCCGACGAGAACCTCGAGCGAGAGGACTTCTCCACCGCGGATGCGTGGGTGAGGGAGTTCGGATTCCGCCCGGAGCACGTGAACGTGATCGGCGCAGGAACCTACGCGAACGCCGGTGCGCTCTCCATCGCGGTCGCACGGCAGGAGATGGGGCGATGAGCGGATCCGACGTGCAGCGGGCCGACGCAGTCTATGAGCAGCTGATCGCGCGGGCGGGGGAGTCGTGGGTCGAGCCTCGCCTCGACCGCACGGCGAAGATGCTCGCCTACCTCGACGACCCGCAGCGCACATATCGCGTCGTACACGTGACCGGCACCAACGGCAAGACCTCGACGGCGCGCATGATCGAGTCGTTGATTCGCGCGCACGGCCTGCGGACCGGCCTCTTCACGAGCCCGCACCTCGTGCGGTTCACGGAGCGGATCCTGATCGACGGTGAGCCGATCGCAGATGACGCGGTGTCCGACGCCTGGAATGAGATCGAACCGTTCATCTCCCTCGTCGACGAGGAGCTCGCGGCCGACGGACAGAATCCACTGACGTTCTTCGAGCTGCTCACGGTGCTCGCCTTCGTCGCGTGCGCCGACGCGCCCGTCGACGTGCTCGTCCTCGAGGTGGGGATGGGCGGCGCCTGGGACTCGACCAACACCGCGGACGGCGACGTCGCGGTGATCGGACCCGTTGCGATGGACCATGCCGCCCGTCTCGGCGCAACGCGCGAGGAAATCGCCGAGGTCAAGGCTGGCATCATCAAGCCGGGCGCGCGAGTCGTCTCGGCCCAGCAGGACGCTGGCGTCGCCGCTGTGCTCAGGCGTGTCGCCGCAGAGCAGGGAGCACAGATCGCCTTCGAGGGCGCCGACTTCGCGCTCACCGAACGAAAGCTCGCTGTCGGTGGGCAGCAGGTGTCATTCCGTGGCCTCGCCGCCTCGTACGACGAAGACTACCTGCCGCTGTTCGGTCGCCACCAGGCCGCGAACGCGGCTCTCGCCCTCGCGGCCGTCGAGGCGCTCATCGGCGGAGGCGAGCAGTCGATCCCCGATGACCTGCGTGCCGAGGGGTTCGGGGAGGCGACGTCTCCCGGCCGGCTCGAGCTCATCGGAACCGAGCCGACGATCGTGGTCGACGCCGCCCACAACCCGCACGGCGCGGGGGCCCTCGTCGAGGCGCTCGGCGAGTCGTTCGACATGGACGAGTGGGGTGTTGTGCTGGGCGTGATGGCGGACAAGGACATCGCCGGAATCATCGGCGAACTTGCCACGATCGCGACGCACGTGTTCGCCACGGAGTCCGACTCGGAGCGCTCCGCGTCAGCGGACGAGATCGCGGACGCGGCGGAGGAACAGGGACTGCGCCCGACCGTGCATCCGAACGTCGTCGACGCGATGGAGGCGGCTCGCGAATGGGCCGCCGAGGGAGAAAAGAGGGCTGTGCTCGTGGCGGGATCGATCGTGCTGGGCGGCGAGGCGATCGCGCTCGCACGCGTGGAAGGGTGGAAGCCGTGATGGCGAAGACGCCGCGCGCACGCCGCTATCGCACCCTCCCGGAGAAGGTCGGCTCGATCGTGCTCGGGTTCGAATCGATCGTGGTCTTCCTCGCGGGGCTCGTCGTGTTCGGCCTCAAGTCGCTTCCGTCGGGCATCGCGGACTGGTGGGGCATCGTCGCGGGCGGAATCATGCTCGTCGTGCTCCTCGCCGCAAGCGGCACCCTCCGGTGGACGTGGGGACGCGTACTCGGCTGGGTGCTTCAGGGGGTGATCGCGCTCGGCGCCTTCCTCGTCCCGGCGATCCTGCTGATCACGGTCGTCTTCGGCGGGCTGTGGGCCTACGCGATGATCGGCGGGGCGCGCGTCGAGCGCCGCATCGCGGATCAGCACGGTACGGACGGCACCGCCTGATCCGGTAGATTCAACGCATGGCTTCTGAAGAAACCCTCGTCCTCATCAAGCCCGACGGCGTGGCGCGCGGCCTCACGGGGCAGATCCTCGCTCGCATCGAGCAGAAGGGGTACGAGCTCGTCGACATTCGCAAGCTGACTCCGTCGCGCGACGTGCTCGCGCAGCACTATGCCGAGCACGAGGGCAAGCCGTTCTACGAGCCGCTCGTCGAGTTCATGATGTCCGGCGACGTCGTCGCCGTGCGCGTCGCCGGCAACCGCGTCATCGAGGGATTCCGATCGCTCGCCGGCGCCACCGAGCCCACGACTGCGGCGCCCGGAACGATCCGCGGCGACCTCGGCCGCGACTGGGGCTTGAAGGTTCAGCAGAACCTCGTTCACGGATCCGACAGCCCCGAGTCGGCCGCACGCGAGCTCGCCCTCTGGTTCGACTGACGCGCGCCCGGCTCGGGCCGGGGCCTACGCGAAGATCGTGTCGAGAATCGACATGATCGCATCCAGCCGCACCTGCGCCATGAGCGCGATGATCACGAACGACAGCACCGAGATCAGCGGCACCCACCCCATCGTGCGGTCGGCGACTTTCCGCACGCCGCGGGGGAGTGGCAGCGCGCCGATGCGCACGCTGTGCAGCAGCACCGCGTAGAACGACGGGATCGTGACGACCCACGTCACCATGCACCACGGGCACAGCGTGCCGATGACGAAGATGCTCTGCGCGATGAGCCAGCACACGAACCCGAACGCGAAAGTCATGCCGAGGGTGAATGCTGCCCAAAACCACCGTGCGAATCGCGCGCCCGCCAGCACCGCCATCCCGACGGCGAGCGGGGCCATCCAGCCGACGAGCCCGATGATCGGGTTCGGGAACCCGAACGCAGACCCCTGTGGGGCATCCAGATTGGCGGAGCACTGCACGAGCACGCTGAAGTCGCACGCGGCGCCCTCGCCCGGGTTCTCGTAGGCCTCGAACTTCTCGATCGTGAGGGCGAATGCGGCGATGAGGCCGACGATTCCGGCGAAGACGAGCCAGACGGCCAGGGCGGTCGGGCGCTTCTGCGTCGCGATGGTCATGACGTCCAGTCTGTCACCGCAGCCGGCCAGACGACGCGCCCGAACCTGCGAGACGTGCCTGAATGCGCGAGATCGGTACCAAGGTGAGATAATGGCTGCGAGAAGACTTCGGAGCAATGGATGCTTCGCGCGGTGAGAGTCCCAGGGGCCGCCGCAGACCGATGAGAAGTTGCCTCGCGACGCGACGCGCAACACGATTTCCACGGGCGTGAGACCGCTCGTGCAGGGAGTTCGCCAGAAATGGCCGAAGAGAACAACGACAC
>DGYFJ06201__coassemble_602_pt1 | contig 35832 bp, 36 predicted proteins | sample DGYFJ06201__metabat2_high_PE_006 | metagenome-assembled genome bin DGYFJ06201 | reverse complement strand
TAGTCGAACTCGCAGGCCTGGCCGATGACGATCGGCCCGGATCCGATGACGAGGACGGAGGAGATGTCGTCGCGCTTAGGCATGTGCGCCCTTCTTGCTGAGGCTGTCGATGACGAGATCGCGGAAGCGATCGAAGAGGTAGTTGGCGTCGTTCGGGCCGCCCGCGGCCTCGGGGTGGTACTGCACCGAGAATGCGGGGATGTCGAGCGCCCGGAGCCCCTCGACGACATCGTCGTTGAGGCCGATGTGGCTCACCTCGACGCGCCCGAAACCCGCCGGGCTGTCGAAGGTGCCCTCTCTCGGCGCGTCCACGGCGAAGCCGTGGTTGTGCGACGTGATCTCGACGCGTCCCGTCGAACGGTCGAGCACGGGCTGGTTGACCCCGCGATGACCGAACGGGAGCTTGTACGTGTCGAGGCCGAGCGCGCGACCGAACAGCTGGTTGCCGAAGCAGATGCCGAAGAACGGCAGCCCGTCGCGGAGCGCCCGCTGCAGCAGGTCGACGTGGGTGTCGGAGGCGGCGGGGTCGCCGGGGCCATTCGAGAAGAACAGTGCGACCGGCTCCGTCGCCCGCACGTCCTCGTAGGACGACGACTGCGGGAGCACGTGGACGTCGAACCCTCGTCGCGCGAGGTTGTCGACCGTCGCCTGCTTGATGCCGAGATCGAGGACCGCGAGGTTCCCGATGCGCTCCCCGACGGCCGGCGTGATGTAGGCCGTCTCGACCGAGACCTCGCGGGAGAGGTTGCGCCCGGCCATCTTGGCGGATCCGCGCACCGCGGCGAGTTGCTCCTCAGCGTCCTGGCTCGCGGCGTCGCCGGAGAAGATCGCTCCACGCATGGAGCCCTCGGACCGGATGCGGCGGGTGATCGCCCGGGTGTCGACGCCGGCGATCGCCACGATGCCGTCGCTCTCGAGCGCGTCGTCGAGTGTGCCGTCGGCGCGCCAGCTCGAGGCCATCCGCGATGGGTCGCGAACAATGTAGCCCTCGGCCCAGATGCGGCGGGATTCCGGGTCGTCGTGGTTCACACCGGTGTTGCCGATGTGCGGCGCGGTCTGCAGCACGATCTGGCCGACGTAGGACGGGTCGGTGAGCGTCTCCTGGTAGCCGCTCATGCCCGTCGTGAAGACGACCTCACCGATCGTCGTGCCGCGCGCGCCGTACGCGTAGCCCTCGTGACGCGAGCCGTCCTCGAGGACGAGCACGGCCGGGTCGCGATCGAGGAGCGGTGAGCGGGAACGGGTGGGGGTCATGATGTCGCTCCTGTGATGGTCGGTGCGGAGATGTCGTCGATGGCCGCCACGAACGCGGCAGGGTCGTCGTCCGTGAGCCGGATGTAGGTGTCGAGCGTGCGGGAGCCGTCGGTCCATGCGACGAGCACGAGTCCGTCCGTCTCGACGACCCGGTCGATCGTCCACGTCGCGCGACCCGCCCCGACGAGCGCGTGCGCGGGGATGAACACGGCCGGCTCGCCCGCGAGAGCGAGGCCGAGGCCGCTCGTCGTCACCGTGACGTCGGCGCGCGCCCGGAACGCGAGAGGACGGGCGACGACGCGGTCGAGCGGGGCGTCGTGCACGGTGGTCGCGACGTACAGCGCCGGTGCGGAGAACGTCGTCTCCCCGACGGCGTCGCCGAGGGGCACGGCCACGCCCCGATCGCGTCGCGACCTGCGGATCCAGCCCCACGCCATGAGGCCGAGCGCGATGACGGCGACCGCGATCATCACGGCGACGGCACCGGCGGGGCTCATGCGGCCGCCTCGAGGTCGACCAGCTCGCCGTCAGCGAGTGTGGGGCGGCCTCGGTGGATCGTCCAGCGGACGCTGCCCGGGAGCACGCGGCCCGTGAACGGCGAGTTCTTGCTGCGCCCGCGCAGATCCGCGGTCGAGAACTCGGCCTTCGGCGCGGGGTCGTACAGCGTGATCTCCGCCGGCTGTCCCGCGGCGATCGGCGTGCCGTGGCCCGCGAGGGAGCCGATACGCGCCGGCGTCCGCGACATCACGCGCGCGACGTCGGACCAGTCGAGCTGGCCCGAGGACACCATCGTCTCGTGCACGACGCGCAGGGCGCTCTCGAGCCCCACCATGCCGTGCGCGGCCGCCGCCCACTCGGTCGACTTCGTCTCGTGCGTGTGCGGAGCATGGTCGGTCGCGACGATGTCGATCGTGCCGTCAGCGAGGCCCGCGCGCACCGCGAGGACGTCCTCTTCGCGACGCAGCGGCGGATTGACCTTGAACGTCGCGTCGTATCCGCGCACGAGCTCCTCGGTCAGGAGCAGGTGATGCGGCGTCACCTCGGCGGTCACGTCGACGCCGCGCTTCTTGGCCCAGCGGATGATGTCGACGGACCCGGCGGTGGAGAGGTGACACACGTGCAGTCGAGAGCCGACATGCTCGGCGAGGAGCACATCGCGCGCGATGATCGATTCCTCCGCGACCGCGGGCCAGCCTGCGAGCCCGAGCTCGGCCGAGACGGCGCCCTCGTTCATCTGCGCGCCCTCGGTGAGTCGCGGATCCTCCGCATGCTGAGCGATGACGCCGCCGAACGACTTCACATATTCGAGCGCGCGGCGCATGATGAGCGGGTCCGCGACGCACGTGCCGTCGTCGCTGAAGACGCGCACGCCGGCGCGCGAGGCGGCCATGGCGCCGAGTTCTGCGAGCCGCTCGCCCTGCCGACCGACCGTCACGGCGCCGATGGGCTGCACCGTCGCGTAACCGGCGGCCTGGCCGAGCGCGAACTCCTGCTCGACGACGCCGGCGGTGTCGGCGACCGGGTTGGTGTTCGGCATCGCGAAGACCGCGCCGAAGCCGCCGGCCGCCGCGGCGCGCGTGCCCGTCAGTACGGTCTCGCTCGCTTCGAAGCCGGGCTCACGGAGGTGGACGTGCATGTCGACGAGCGCCGGGAGGGCGATGAGTCCGTCGGCGTCGATGACGCGTGCGCCCGCGCGGTCGATCCCCGCGCCGACCTCGACGATGACGTCGCCCTCGATGAGGATGTCGGCGCGCTGGTCGCCTTCGATTGCGGCCCCGCGGATCAGGAGCACCTCGCTCATCGGTTCTCCTTCGTGTCGGGGCCGGAGAGCTCTCCGGCCAGCAGCAGATACAGCACGGCCATCCGCACCGAGACGCCGTTCGCGACCTGCTCGAGAATCGTCGCACGTGGCGAGTCGGCCGCTTCGGAGCAGATCTCGAGACCGCGATTCATCGGCCCGGGGTGCATCACGATCGTATCGCCCGCCACCCGCGCGAACCTGACGGGGTCGAGGCCCCACTGCCGGGCGTACTCGCGTTCGTTCGGGAAGAACGACCCGGTCATACGCTCCGACTGGATGCGGAGCATCATGATCGCGTCCGGTGCGGAGTCGACGGCCTCGTCGAGGTCGTAGATGACGCGGGAGGGCCAGCGCGAGACGTCCTGCGGGACGAGGGTCGGCGGTGCGACGAGGGTCACGTCGGCGCCGAGCGCGTCGAGCAGCCACACGTTGGAACGCGCGACACGCGAGTGCAGGACATCCCCGACGATCGCGACGCGGTAGCCGTCGAGGTCGCGTCCCCGCCCGGCGTCGCCGTGTCGGCGGCGCCGCATCGTGAACGCATCGAGGAGCGCCTGGGTCGGGTGCTCGTGCGTGCCGTCGCCGGCGTTGACGACGCCCGCGTCGATCCAGCCGCTCGTGGCGAGCGTCCGCGGCGCGCCGGACGCGCCGTGGCGCACGACGACCGCGTCGGCGGCCATGGCCTGGAGCGTCTGCGCCGTGTCCTGCAGGCTCTCGCCCTTCGAGACGCTCGAGCCCTTCGCGGAGAAGTTGATGACGTCGGCGGACAGCCGCTTCGCCGCGGCCTCGAACGAGATCCGGGTGCGCGTCGAATCCTCGAAGAAGAGGTTGACGACGGTCTTGCCGCGCAGCGTCGGCAGCTTCTTGACGTCGCGCGACTGCGTGGCGGCCATGTCCTCCGCGACGTCGAGGATCCGGATCGCGGCGTCACGGCTCAGCGTGCGCGTGTCGAGGAGGTGCCGCATCAGCGGATCCCGCCGTTCGTGCGTCGCCGCAGCTTCATCGGTCCGCCCCTTCGATCGTGACCTCGTCGACGCCGTCGATCTCGGTGAGTGCGACGTTCACGCGCTCGGAGCGCGCCGACGGCAGGTTCTTGCCGACGAAATCGGGCCGGATCGGCAGCTCGCGATGCCCGCGGTCGACGAGGATCGCGAGACGTACGGTCGCCGGGCGGCCGATATCGCCGAGGGCGTCGAGCGCGGCGCGGATCGAGCGGCCGGAGTAGAGCACGTCGTCCACGAGGACCACGGTCGCGCGATCGATGCCGCCGCTCGGGATCGAGGTCGGTCGGGGCGCACGCGTCGGGTGCTGAGCCAGATCGTCGCGGTACATGGTCACGTCGAGCTGACCGGTCGGCACCCGCTGGCCAGCGAAGCGCTCGATGAGCGCCGCCAGCCGGTCGGCGAGCGGAACGCCGCGGGTCGGGATGCCGAGAAGGACGAGGCCGTCTGGTCCCCGGTTCGATTCGAGGATCTCGTGGGCGATGCGCGTCAGAGCGCGCGCCATATCGGCTTCATGAAGCACAGTTCTCGTGCTCATCTGCCGCTCCCTTCTCCGCCTCACGGGACGGTGTTAAAGGTGCAGGGCTGCGCGAGTCAGTCTACGTCAACTCGCGCGTGCGATGCGCGCCAGCACGCCGTTCACGAACGCACCGGATCCGTCCGTCGAGAGGTCCTTGACGAGTTCGACTGCCTCGTCGATCGCGACGGCGACGTCAACCTCGTCGTTGTAGACGAGTTCCCACGTCGACAGTCGCAGCACGGCGCGGTCGACGGCCGGCATCCTCTCGATGCGCCAGTCGCGGCTGTGCGTCGTGAGGAGCTCGTCGATCTCGTCGAGGTGGTCGATGACGCCGTCGACGATCTCGCGCGCGTAGAGCCACGACGCGGCACGCTCGGGCTCGTTGGCGGCGCGAACGGCCTCCGCGTCCAGCGCGACCGAGATCGCATCGCCGCGGATGTCAGCCGAGAAGAGGATGTTCAGCGCGCGGCGGCGCGCCTTGGTGCGTGCGCTCACCGTCAGTCGTTCACGCGGCCGAGGTAGTCGCCCGTGCGGGTGTCGACCTTCACCTTCGTGCCCTCATTGAGGAACAGCGGCACCTGGATCTCGGCGCCCGTGCTGACGGTTGCGGCCTTCGTGCCGGCATTCGACCGGTCGCCCTGCAGTCCGGGCTCGGTGTAGGTGATCTCCACTACGACCGACGGCGGCATCTCGAGGTAGAGCGGCTGTCCGTCGTGCATGCCGATCTGCACCTGCATGTTCTCGAGGAGGAAGCGTGCCGCGTCCCCCACGACAGTGTCGCTGACGTTGATCTGGTCATAGTCCTCGACGTCCATGAAGACGAAGCTGTCGCCGTCGTTGTAGAGGTACTGGAAGTCGCGGCGGTCGACGTTCTGGATGTCGACCTTCGCGCCGGCGTTGAACGTCTTGTCGACGGTCTTACCCGACACGACGTTCTTGAGCTTGGTGCGCACGAACGCACCGCCCTTGCCCGGCTTGACGTGCTGGAACTCCACAACGTTCCAGAGCTGTCCGTCGATCGAGAGAACGACGCCGTTGCGGATATCTGCGGTCGATGCCATGGGTATGAGGTTCCGTTTCCGTCGTGTGCCAAGCCGTGCGGGCCGAAGGCCCGACGGGTGATTCTATCGCGATCCGGTGCGCACGATCCCGCCGGTGCTCTCTTCGGCGATCTCCTGGTACGCCGCGAACAACAGCGACTGGTCTGGCGCCTGCATCACGGCGGGCTTGCCGAACTCGTCGAGCACGATGAAGCGCAGCTGCCCGGCCCGCGTCTTCTTGTCGCGCTGCATCGACGCGAGCAGCTGATTCCACGCGCCGGCGCGGTAGGTCGTGGGCAACCCGAGGTCGGTGAGGATCCGGCGATGCCGATCGACCGCATCGTCGCTCAGTCGACCCGCGAGGCGCGACAGCTCCGCGGCGAACATCATGCCGATCGAGATGGCCGCCCCATGACGCCACTGGTAACGCTCAGCGTGCTCGATCGCATGACCGAGGGTGTGGCCGTAGTTCAGGATCTCCCGGAGCCCCGACTCGCGGAAGTCGGTGCCCGTCACATCGGCCTTCATCCGGATCGCGAGCTCGATGCAGCGTCGGAACTGCGCCGACGACGGGTCGAGCGCGGCCTCGCGGTCGGCCTCGACGAGGTCGAGGATCTCGGGGTAGCGGATGAAACCGGCCTTCAGGACCTCGGCGAATCCGGCGGTCAGCTCGTTGACCGGAAGCGGCTCGAGCAGCTCCAGGTCGCAGATCACCGCGCGCGGTGCCCAGAACGCACCGACGAGGTTCTTGCCCTCGGTCGTGTTGATGCCCGTCTTGCCGCCCACGGCCGCGTCCACCATGCCGAGGACAGTCGTCGGCACCTGCACGACCGCCACGCCGCGCAGCCACGTCGCCGCGGTGAAGCCCGCGAGGTCGGTCGCCGCTCCCCCACCGAAGCCCACGATCGCGTCCGTGCGGGTGAAGTCCGCCTGTCCAAGGATCCCCCACAAAAACGACGCCACTTCGATGCGCTTGGCGCCCTCGGCGTCGGGGATCTCTGCGAGCAGGACCTCGAGGTCACCGTCGGCGAGAAGCTCCTCGCGGATCTCCGCGACGATGCGGCCGAGCGTCGGCTGATGGACGATCAGCACCTTCTTCGCCTCCGGGGGAAGCGAATCACGCAGCTGGTGTCGCAGTCCCGTGCCGACGAGCACGTCGTAGCCGGGCTCTCCTTCGACGCGGATCACGGTCCTCTCGCTCATGCGGTGTCCCTTCTGTCGATGGCGATGCCGAGTCGATCGGCCGCCCACTCGGCGGCGGAATCGACGACGAGGCGCAGCGGACCCGACGAGGTGTCGAAGGTCACGTCCGCGAGCGCCTCGTAGATCGGTCGGCGTTCGGCGGCGATCCGGCTCCACTCCGCGATGGGGTCGGCGGCGTTGAGCAGCGGTCGCTTGGCGCCGCGGATGCGCGATCGAATGGTGCGTTCGGAGACGGTGAGAAGCACGACGTGGTGATGCGCCAGCGCCTCGCGAGTCTCGTCGGTGACGATCGCGCCTCCGCCGAGCGCGACGACGCCGCCTCTGGTGAGAGCGTCGGCGACCGCATCGCGTTCGATGCGCCGGAAGGCCCTCTCGCCGTGCTCAGTGAAATAGTCGGCGATCGCACCGTGCTCGGCGACGATCATCGCGTCGGTGTCTGCGAACGGGACACCGAGGCGTTTCGCGACCCGCCGCGCGATGCTCGTCTTTCCCGATCCCATCGGACCGATGAAGGCGACCGAGACGCGGCCGTCACTCATCGTTCATCGACCGGCCCGTCGTCCGAAGCGTCTCGGGAATCGCGTCGAGGTAGGCGGTGAGGTTGCGGCGCGTCTCGTCGACCGAGTCGCCGCCGAATTTCTCGAGGATGGCGCCGGCCAGCGTGATCGCGACCATGGCCTCTGCGACGACGCCGGACGCCGGGACCGCGCACACGTCGGAGCGCTGGTGGTGCGCACTGGCGGTCTCACCCGTCGCGACATCGATCGTGTCGAGCGCGCGCGGCACGGTCGCGATCGGCTTCATACCGGCGCGCACGCGCAGCGTGGTGCCCGTCGACATGCCGCCCTCGGTGCCGCCGGCGCGATCGGAACCACGCGCGACCCCGTCCGCCGACGCGTAGAGCTCGTCGTGCGCAGCGGATCCGCGCCGCCGCGTGGTCTCGAAGCCGTCGCCGATCTCGACGCCCTTGATCGCCTGGATGCTCATGAGCGCCTGCGCGAGCCGACCGTCGAGGCGACGGTCCCAGTGCACGTGCGAGCCCAGGCCCGGGGGCAGACCGACGGCGATGACCTCCACGATGCCGCCGAGCGTGTCACCCGACTTCCTGGCATCGTCGATCTCGGCGACCATGCGCTCGCTCGTGGCGGCGTGGAAGCAGCGCAGCGGATCCGCGTCGAGGCGCTCGACGTCGTCCGGCGTGGGAAGAGGTGCATCGTCGGGAACCGCGACGGGGCCGATCGAGAGTGTGTGCGCGACGAGCCGGATCCCGAGTTCGGAGAGGAACGAGCGTGCGACCGCGCCGAGCGCGACGCGCGCCGCCGTCTCGCGCGCGCTGGCGCGCTCGAGGATCGGTCGCGATTCCGTGAAGCCGTACTTCTGCATGCCGACGAGGTCGGCGTGACCGGGACGCGGGCGCGTCAGCGGCGCACCGCGGCCGCGCGACTTCGCGCTGAGCTCGGTCGGCTCAGCGCTCATCACCTCGGTCCACTTCGGCCATTCGGTGTTGCCCACGCGGATCGCGACAGGGCTGCCCATGCTGAAGCCGTGGCGCACGCCGCCGGAGAGCGTCAGCTCGTCCTGCTCGAACTTCATCCGCGAGCCGCGACCGTAGCCGAGCTTGCGGCGCTGCAGGTCGGCCTGAATGTCGTCGATCGAGACGGGGACTCCCGCGGGGAGTCCCTCCATGATGGCGATGAGTTCGGGGCCGTGCGATTCGCCGGCGGTGAGCACGCGGAGCATGGCTTCTAGCCTAGAGCGTCTCGCATCGCACTCACGACGCGGGACTCATCGGGCAGCGGTTCGTCCACGTTCCCGGTCAGGAAGATCCGTACCTGGAGCACGGCCTGGTGCAGGAGCATGCCGAGGCCGTGGTGCGCGGGCGCCGGCCACGCGGAAGCGAGGGCGCTCGGCCACGGGCTGTAAGCGACGTCGAAGAGTGCCCCTCCGTTGGCGGCGAGCCGTTCGGTGACGTCCGGCGCGAGCTCCGCGCCGCCGGGCAGCGTCGCGATCGTCAGGTCGACAGCGCCGTCGACCGCGTCGAGGGAGACGCCGCGCGTCGACAGGCCCAGTCGAGTGCCCACGTCCGCGGCGGCAGCGGCCTGCGCGGGGCGGCGTGCGGCGACCTCGACCTGCGCGACCCCGAGTTCCGCAAGGGCGGCCACGGCCGAGACGGTCGTCGCTCCCGCACCGACGATCCGGACGGTCCGTGACGCCGCGAGTTCGAGCTCGTCGAGCACGCGGACGATGCCGCCGACGTCGGTGTTGTAGGCGCGCAGCCCCTCGTGCGTCGGCAGCAGCGTGTTCGCCGCTCCGGTCACCTCCGTGCGGTGATCCCGCCATGCCGCCGCATCGTGCGCGCGCTGCTTGAGCGGATAGGTCACGGCGAGACCGCGCACGCTGGCGTCCGCCAGAGCGCGATCGAAGCGGTCGAGGGGCACCTCGCGGCGCGTGAAGAGCCAGTCGAGGCCGAGCGCACGGTAGGCGGCGGCGTGCAGCACCGGAGAGCGACTGTGGCCGATCGGATCGCCCCAGACCTCGAGGCGGTGGGTGGTCACCCGCAGCCCGTCTCGTCCGGGTTGTCGGCGCACCACTGCTGCAACTCGGCGACGTACTCCTCGTGCTCGGCGAGTGTCGACGCGAACCGCGTCTCTCCCGACGAGAGGTTCACGGTCACGAAGTACAGCCAGTTGCCGTCAGTGGGATTGACGGCGGCGTCGATCGCGAGTGCTCCCGGGTTCGAAATGGGTCCGACCGGGAGGCCCGTGTGCACGTAGGTGTTCCACGCGTTGTCGTCTTCCAGCGCCTCGGCCGAGCTGAAGACATCGCCGTCGTGCATCTCGCCGTAGCCGTACTGCGCCGTCGAGTCCATCTGCAGGCGCATGTCGTCGTCGAGACGGTTCTGGATCACCCGAGACACGCGATAGAAGTCCTCCTCCGCCCGTGCCTCGCGTTCGAGGATCGATGCGATCGTGAGCACGCGCTGCATCCGGTCCTCGGGCACGCCGGCGTCTTCGAGCGTGCTGCGGGTGCGGTCGACCAGGTCCTGGATCACCGTGGTGACTTCCGTGCCGGGCGTGTACTCGTAGGTTCCCGGGAAAAGCCACCCTTCGAGGGAGTCCGCGTCGACGCCGTAGTCGGACGGATCCTCGAGTGCCGCGACGACCTCGTCCTCGGGGACCTCGAGTGCCGTCGCGATGACGGGCGCGATCTGGTCGTTCGCGTATCCCTCCGGGAACGCGACGCCCGGAAGCCGGGCCTCCGGGTCCTCGAGCCGCTCGAGCGCGGCGGATGCGGTCATCATCCGCTGCAGTTCGTACATGCCGGGGCGGAACTCGGGGTTCTGCTGCGCGTCGACGAGCATGTCGTAGAAGACCGACTCGGTGCGCGTGACGTCAGCCTCATAGAGCGCCTGCGAGACCTCCCAGCCCGTGTCGCCCTGCTGGATCATGATGACGGCCTCGCCGGTGGCTTGTCCGGGTTCGTAGTCGGTCGGCTCGGAGTTCCAGCCGAGGAACTCGCCGATGGGCCCGCCATACGTTTTCGCAGCCCACATTCCGCCGAGCGCCAGCGCGACGATGAGCGCGACGATGATCACGATGATCGCGATCGCACCGCCGCGCCGCTTCTTCGGGCGCGCGGCCGTCCCCTCCGCCGGCGTCAGGAGACTCTCGAGCGTGGAACCGCTGGCGGCCGCCGCGGCGTAGCTGTGCACGGAGTCATTCGACGGTCCCGCGTCGCCCCCGGGCGCCGGGGCGCCAGCTGACGACGGCGGGGCGAACTGCGCGGCGGATCCGCTCGCTTCCCGTGCGGGCGTCGCCGCGGTCGGCACGGTGCGCGGGTGCGTCGACTCGGCCGGAGCGGGCTTCTGGTCGCGCACGGCGGGGCGAGGTGCAGGCTCAGGCTCAGGTGAGCGCGGCGGTTCTTGTACCGACACCGCCGCTGCGTCGCCGTCATCGGGCGCTGGCGCGCCGTCGTTCCGCTCGCGTTCGCGCTGCTGCCGCAGCTCGCGCCTCGTCAGCGGCCTGGCTTCAGGGGAATCGGGCTCGGTCATGACGGACCTATTACTCCTCGTCCAGAACCGTGCCGGGCGCACGGCCAGTGGTCTTCTCAGTGTCGACGGCGTGTTGGAGGAACACCACCGCCGCAATCTGATCGACGATACCGCGAGACTTCTTCTGAGAGCGACCCGACTGTCTGAGCGCGGTGTGCGCGCTCACCGTGCTGAGGCGCTCATCCACCAGGCGTATCGGCGTCTCGGGAAGCGCTGCAGCCAGCTCCGTCGCGAATCGACGCGCGTCGTCAGTCGACGGCGTGTCCTCGCCACGCATGTTGAGCGGAAGGCCGACCACGAGCTCGATCGGCTCGTACTCGGCGACGAGGTCACCGATGCGGGCCACGGATCCGCTCGCGCGCGCCACGGTCTCGACCGGCACGGCGAGCATGCCGTCCGGGTCGCACCGCGCGACACCGATACGAGCGCGCCCGACATCGATCGCGAGACGCACTCCGCGTCGGAACTCCCCCATCGCCTAAAGCGCCGCGACCGCGTCCTGAAGCGCGCTGAGCGCGGCGGGAATCGCGGACGAGTCCTGTCCACCGCCCTGCGCGAGGTCCGGCTTGCCGCCTCCCCCGCCGCCGAGCGCGCCGGTGGCGAGCTTGACGAGGGCGCCCGCCTGCGCACCGCTCTCGCGCGCGCGCTCGGTGGTGCCGATCACGACGACCGGGCGGTCGTTCGCGACGCCGATGAGGGCGACGACCGCTGCCTCGCCCGCGAGGCGCTCGCGCGCCTGCGTGACCAGCGTGCGCACGTCGTCCGCGGACCCGACGTCACCGAGCGCCTCGGCGACGAGCGTGATGCGACCGGCCGGCGCCGCGGCGGCGACCAGCTCCGGCACGCGCTGCTGCAGTTGCTGTGCCTCGAAGGCCTGGATCCGCTTCTCGGCGCGCTTGAGGTTCGCCGACAGCTCGGCGACGCGGTCGGCGAGCTTGTCCTTCGGTGTCTTGAGGGCGCTGGTGAGCTCCTGGACGATCCGACGCTCGGAGGCGAGCTCACGGAACGCGTCGGCGCCGACGAGCGCCTCGACGCGGCGGTTCGCCGCGCCCACCGACGATTCACCGGTGAGCGACACGAGGCCGATCTCGGCGGAGGTCGCCACGTGGGTTCCGCCGCACAGCTCACGCGACCAGGGCCCGCCGATGTCGACGACACGCACGGTGTCGCCGTACTTCTCACCGAACAGCGCCATCGCTCCCGCGGCCTTCGCCTCATCGAGGGACATCGTGCGCGTGGCGACCTCGAGGTTGTCGCCGATCGCGCCGTTCGCGATCTCCTCGATCTCCGACTTCGTCGCGTCGGACAGCGCCTGTCCCCATGCGAAGTCGAAGCGCAGATATCCGGCCCGGTTCAGGGATCCGGCCTGTCGTGCGCCGGAACCGAGCGTATCGCGAAGCGCGGCGTGCACGAGGTGCGTCGCCGAGTGCGCGGCCTGAGCGCGCCGCCGGTTCGCCTCGTCGACCACGGTGGTCGCGGCGTCACCGACACCGACCTCGCCCGTGTGCACGGTGACGGTGTGGCTGATGAGCCCGGCGACGGGTCGCTGCACGTCGATCACGTCGAGCTCGAATCCGCTGCCGATGATCGTGCCCTTGTCGGCGACCTGGCCGCCCGACTCCGCATAGAGCGTCGTCTCGGGGAGGATGACCTCGGCAACCTGTCCGGCGACCGCCCGATCGACCGGAGCTCCGTCGACGAGGATCCCGACGACGCGGCTCGCGGCCGTCAGCTCGTCGTAGCCGAGGAACGCGGTCTCGCCGAGCGCGCGGAACTCCCGGTAGACGCTGACGTCGGCGATCGTACTCTTGCGTGAGCGCGCATCCTCCTTCGCACGCTCGCGCTGACGGCGCATGAGGTCGTCGAACGCGTCACGATCGACGCCGAGACCCGCCTCGCCCGCGATCTCGAGCGTGAGGTCGATCGGGAAGCCGTAGGTGTCATGAAGCAGGAAGGCCTGGTCGCCGCCGAGCGACGCGCTTCCGGTGTCCTTGGCCTTCTCGAGCGCGGTGTCGAGGATCGTCGTGCCGGCGCTCAGCTTGCGCAGGAACGAATCCTCCTCGGCGTACGCGTAGGTGGAGATGCGCTCCCAGTCGGTCTCCAACTCCGGGTAGTTCTCCTTCATCGCGTCACGCGAGACGGTGAACAGCTCCGGGAAGGTGGCCTCTTCGACGCCGAGAAGGCGCATGGAGCGAACGGCACGGCGCATGAGGCGCCGCAGCACGTAGCCGCGGCCCTCATTCGCCGGGGTCACGCCGTCGCTCAACAGCATCATGGAGCTGCGCACGTGGTCGGCGATAATCCGGAAGCGCACGTCGTCTGCGGCGTCGGCACCGTAGCGACGGCCACTGAGCTCGCTCGCGCGATCGAGCACGGGGCGCACCTGATCGATCTCGTACATGTTCTGCACGCCCTGCTTGAGGAAGGCGACCCGCTCGAGGCCCATACCCGTGTCGATGTTCTTCTGCGGCAGGTCGCCGACGACGCGGAAGTCGGTCTGACTCTTCACGTCGGCGAGCATCTCCTGCATGAACACGAGGTTCCACAGCTCCATGAACCGGGTGTCATCGACGGCGGGGCCGCCGTCCGGGCCGTGGGACGGTCCGCGGTCGAAGAAGATCTCGGAGTCGGGGCCGCCGGGACCGGGCTGGCCGGTGTGCCAGTAGTTGTCCTCGCGCCCCATGCGCTGGATGCGCTCCGCGGGCAGCCCGATGACGCGGCGCCAGATCTCGGCCGCCTCGTCATCGGTCTCGTAGACGGTGACCCAGAGGTCCTTCTCGTCGAAGCCGAGGCCGCCGTCGGCCTCGCTCGAGGTGAGGAGCTCCCACGCGTACGTGATCGCGCCTTCCTTGAAGTAGTCGCCGAACGACCAGTTGCCCATCATCTGGAAGAACGTGCCGTGGCGGGCGGTCTTGCCGACCTCTTCGATGTCGTTCGTCCGGATGCACTTCTGCAGGTCGGCCGCCCGGGAGTAGGGGGCGGGGACGACGCCGGTCAGGTAGGGAATGAACGGCACCATGCCCGCGACCGTGAACATCAGCGACGGGTCGTCACTGACGAGCGACGCCGAGGGAACGATCGTGTGATCCTTCGAGCGGAAGTGATCGAGGTACCGGGTAGCGATCTCCGCGGTCTTCATGTGAGGGAATGCGTCCTTGTCAGAGCCTGTGGCGGTCAGTCGTTGGTCTCGCGGGCGACCTCGGCCCGGTACGCGTCGGCGAGCGCATCCGTGAAGCCGTTGATGCGCGAGTCGATCGACGCGAGCAGCTCGTTGCCGCGAGGATCCTTGTTCATGAAGTGCGCGGCCACGAACCCGCCCACGATGCCGAGCAGGAACCACAGGAGCTTCTTCATACGTGCATCCTATCCGTCGTGCCCGCTCGCGCGCTGACGGTGCGGCACCGAGTAACCCGACCGCGCTCGAAGATTCGTTCGAATGCCAGTGGTGCCTCGTAGCGTTGACATATGGACGCCGAACGCATCACGTGAAAGCTCGAGGGATTGGATCCCCGGCAGCGTGAGCGCGCGCGGGTCCTCGTCGACGAAGTCGTGGAGTGCGATCGCGCGATCGCTCGCGCCGAAGGAAAGAAGGCTCTCGTGCTGGCGGATCTGGCAGAGATCGCGCATGCGCGACCGGCGGGGTGAGCGCCGCAAGCGAAGGTGGCGCCGCGGACCAAGGCGACAACTCGGCGGTGACGACGTCCGCGGTCGCGACGACCGACCTCCGGACGACCGACAAGCTCCGTGTCGACATCCTCACCGATTTGATCCTGACGTCCTCCCCCACAGCCCACGAGCTGCACGCGAGCGGAACAGGCGCTGCGCTCGCGGAGGTGAACGCAACGGTGCAGGTGACCATCCCGGTCGATCAGATCATCGATCCGAGCGACGGCATCAGCTGGATCGACGAGGGCAGGCTCATCTCCCCGACCACTGCGCGGAACGTCGCGGGACGCGTGGCGGGCTGGGAACGGCTCTTCTACCGACCTGAGACGGGCGTCATCGAACACGTCGATCATTACCGACCATCGGCGGGACAAAGACGTGCGCTGATCGGGCGCGACGTCACCTGCCGGTTTCCCGGCTGCACCACGCCCGCACGCCGCAGCGACGTCGACCATACGCACGACTATGCTCGCGGCGGCCCAACGACGCTCGCCAACCTCGCGCACCTCTGCGAGAGCCACCACATGATGAAACACCAGTCCGGGTGGTCTGTCCGACAGAAGGCGTACGGAGTCATGGAGTGGACGAGTCCGACCGGGCGCACATACGAAGACGAACCCGCGAGTCGCGTGTTTTTCCGCCCGGTGGCCGGCCGCGACGATGATGACCCGCCATGGGCAACGTGAACGGCAACGCAGACGCGAAGACCAGCACGGTGAGCGCACGGGCAGCTCACCGTTTCAGGCCGCGCCAGAGTGCCGCCCATTGTTCGGCCGTCAGGTCCCGCGGCAACCGGCGGGCGTCCACGCCCGCTTCACAGAGCGCACGCCTCGCACGCGCTCGATCGACGCCCTTCGCGTTCTGAAGGATGCGCTCGAGGGAGTCGCCGCGTCCCGTGAACGCCGCTTTCACGAATCGTGAGTACGGCGAGCGGTCACTCATCGGTATGAGGCTTTGGTGTCTCCGACGGATGTGAAGGAGGCCGCCGTCGACGCTCGGTCGCGGCGCGAACGCCCACGACGGGACACGGTCGTGCAGGGTGAACGAGAACCACGGCGCGGTCTGCGCAGTCATCATCGTGCGTCCACCGACCCCGGCACGCTTGCGAGCCACCTCCCACTGCGTCAGCAGAAAGGCGTGCTCCCAGCCGTTCGTCGCGAGGATACGGCGAAGGATCGGCGTCGTGAGATGAAACGGCACGTTGCCGACCAGCACAGGATGCCGCAGGGGATAACGCAACGCGTCGGCGTGCCGAACCTCGACACGAGGCAGCGCGCTGCGGAGCCGCCGCACGCGGTGCTCATCGATGTCGATCGCCGTGAGCCCGCGATCGAGCGTGGCGAGCGATCGCGTGAGCGCTCCGTCACCCGCGCCGATCTCCAGGATCGCGCCTTCCGTACGTGCGACGAGTCGGGTGATGCGATTGATGGTCGGTGCGTGGACAAGAAAATTCTGGCCGAGTTCGTGTCGGCCGCCGAAAACTGATCGCGGCATGAGCGCGCTCCAAGATGCAAGATGCGGAGCACCTCAGAAAGGACGAAGAGGACAGTCAGACGTCGGATCGCCGTTCCGAGGCACAGGGTCTCTCGGATGGACGACGCGCGAAGCGTGGGGTGCGAGCGCGCCGTCAGGCGCTGCGGTCGCGGAAAACCAGCGCGCGCGTCATCGCGCTCATGCAGATCAAACTACCCATGGCATTCATCGTAGCGGACGGCCCGAACGTCGGCGGTAGGTGCGACCCTCCGCCCCTCATCATTCGGCGCCTCTATGCGCGCACCGACGACTGACCACCGACGTCGATATCGCCGCTCGGGTGCGTCGGCTTGGAAGGCCGAGGAGTGAGGCGATGCCGTAGCATCGTCGATCGACGAGAACGCCGCGAGACGGCGCACGTCGGCCAGCGCAGCAGGTGCCAGGTGTAGTAACGCACCCTAGTCGAGCAACGGAATCCCGAAGTCGGTCACGACCTCGCGCAGCTCCGCCAGGTAGCGCTGCGCCTGTTCCGTGAGCGGGACCGCGGAATGGGCGATCCACCCGATTTCGATGGATTCGTCGACGTCGAGCGGGATTGCGACGATCTCCGGATCGAGGTCATCGCTGATGACGCCGGTCGAGATGGTGTATCCGTCCAGCCCGATCATGAGGTTGAAGATGGTCGCACGGTCCGAGACGCGGATCTCCTGCTTGCTCGACAACGTCGAGAGGAGCTCCTCGGCGAAGTGGAACGAATTGTTCGCCCCCTGGTCGAACGTGAGCCGGGGCAGGTCCGCGAGGTCATCGAGCGTGACGCGGTCTCGAGCGGCGAGCGGATTCGTGCGCGACACGAAGATGTGCGGTGCGGCGAGGAAGAGCGGAGTGAATGCGAGCCCCGAGTCCCGGAGCAGCTTATCGATGACGTTCCGATTGAAATCGTTGCGGTAGAGGACACCGAGCTCGCTGCGGAACAAGCGGACGTCCTCGATGATCTCCCACGTGCGCGTCTCTCGCAACGAGAACTCGTACTCTGCCGCCGCACTGCTCCTCACCATCCGGACGAATGCCTCGACCACGAACGAGTAGTGCTGCGCCGACACCCCGAGCAGCCGTCGCGACGGAGGACGCCCGAGGTAGCGCTGCTCGAGGAGGTCGACCTGCTCGACGATCTGCCGGGCGTAACCGAGGAACTCCGTGCCATCGGCGGTGAGCGTCACCCCGCGAGCCGACCGCACGAGCAGGGTGCGGCCCACCCGCGCCTCCAGGTCCTTCATCGCCGCCGACATCGTCGGCTGCGAGACATAGAGCAGGTCGGCGGCCGCACTGATCGATCCCTCCGCGGCGACCTCGATGAAGTAATGGAGCCGCTGGAGGGTGATCCCGCCCGAGGTCTGAGACATACATTGAAACTATATGACCCCATAGCGATCTCGAATTTCTCGATACCCGCGGACGGTGTGCACGATAGGGCGACCGACTTTCATATGGCCGAGCCCGGCCGATCAACACAGGATTGACCGCTCATGGCGAACGTGTTCACATTCAGCATCACCACCACGCGCTTCGACGAGGACTACGTGCCGTCGAGTAGCTCGCGCACCACCACGAACTTCTCGAATCTGGCGAGAGGCGACGACCGGAAACAGAACCTCCGCAACGCCCTGACGATGATCGACCGCCGGTTCAACGACCTCGCGCACTGGGACAACCCGGACAGGGACCGTTACACCGTCGAACTCGAGATCGTCTCTGTCGGATTGCAACTCACGGCGGACGGAGAGGATGAGGAGTTCCCTCTGCTCGAGATCCTGGACGCGCAGATCCTCGACGCGCGAACCGGGCAACGCCACCGCGGGATCGTCGGGAACAACTTCTCCTCCTATGTCCGCGATTTCGACTTCAGCGTGCTGCTGCCGACGGTCAACGAGGCCGCGACGGAGTTCACCGTCCCCGACGACTTCGGCGAACTGCACGGCAAGCTCTTCCAATGCTTCCTCGAGTCCACCGCATATCAGGAGCGCTTCCCGGCGCCGCCTGTGATCTGCATCAGCGTCTCGACGAGTAAGACGTATCACCGCACCGACAACCATCACCCGGTCCTCGGCGTCGAGTATCGCCAGGAGCAGCCCTCACTGACGGACGCGTACTTCCACAGGATGGGGTTGCGGGCGCGATACTTCATGCCGCCCGGCAGTTCGGCGCCGCTCGCGTTCTATTTCCGCGGCGACCTGCTGAACGACTATTCCAATCTGCAGCTCATCGGCACGATCAGCACCATGGAGACGTTCCAGAAGATCTATCGCCCCGAGATCTACAACACGAACTCCGCCGCCGGAAGCGTCTATCGCCCGAGCCTGGAACAGTCGGACTACTCACGAACACAGATCGCCTACGACCGCGACGAGCGCGCTCACCTCGCGATCACGCAGGGAAGGTACACGGAGGAGCATCTCGTGAAGCCGCACCGTCGAGTTCTGGAACAGTGGGCCGCCAACTACCCTGCGCCCGTCGGCTGAACAGCGAGGGTTCAACGATCATGCAGAAGATGCTTCCCACCTCGATCGTCGGCAGCCTGCCGAAACCGTCCTGGCTCGCGCAGCCCGAGACCCTCTGGTCCCCGTGGAATCTGCGGGACGACGCGTTGGCCGAAGGACAGCAGGACGCGCTGCGCATCGCAGTCCATGAGCAGCGCGGACGCGGCATCGACATCGTCAGCGACGGAGAGCAGACCCGCCGGCACTTCGTCACCACGTTCATCGAGCATCTCGACGGCGTCGATTTCGCGCAGCGCGAGACCGTTCGGATCCGCGATCGGTACGACGCGAACGTGCCGTCCGTCGTCGGCGCGGTGAGCCGCGAGAAACCCGTCTTCGTCGACGATGCGAGGTTCCTGCGTCAGCAGACCGATGCGCCGATCAAGTGGGCTCTCCCCGGCCCGATGACGATGGTCGACACGCTCTACGATCGCCACTACGGGAGCCGCGAGAAGCTGGCGTGGGAGTTCGCGACGATCCTCAATCAGGAGGCGAGGGAGCTCGAGGCCGTCGGCGTCGATATCATCCAGTTCGACGAGCCGGCCTTCAACGTCTTTTTCGATGAGCTCCAGGACTGGGGCGTCGCGATGCTGGAGCGCGCCGCGGAAGGGCTGCGCGCCGAAACCGCCGTGCACATCTGCTACGGCTACGGGATCACGGCGAACACCGATTGGAAGGCGACGCTCGGTTCGGAGTGGAGGCAGTACGAAGAGTCGCTGCCGTTCCTGCAGCGGTCCAGCCTCGATATCGTGTCACTGGAATGCCATCGTTCGCGTGTGCCTCTGGAGCTGATCGAGCTCGTCCGCGGTAAGAAGGTCATGCTCGGCGCCATCGACGTCGCGAGCGAAGCCATCGAGACTGCGAAAGACGTCGCCGACACCCTTCGAAACGCGCTCGCGTTCGTCGATGCGGACAAGCTTCTGCCCAGCACGAACTGCGGTATGGCGCCATTGCCGCGGAATGTTGCGCTCGCGAAGATGAGCGCGCTGAGCGCGGGGGCCGACATCGTTCGCCAGCAGCTCGCTGCTGCGTAGGCATGCCGCCCGGGCAGGATCGGACACCCGAACGGCGAAGCAGAAGGCGTCCCGAGCCGAAGCTCGGGGCGCCTTCTGCTGAAACGGATGCTTAGCGCGCCGCGTAGTACTCGACGACCAGCTGGACCTCACAGGTGATGGGAACCTCGGCGCGCTTCGGGCGCGAGACGAGCTTCGCCTGCAGCTTGTCGAGGGAGACCTCGAGGTAACCGGGAACCGGGGGAAGAACCTCAGCGTGACCACCGGCGGCCGCGACCTGGAAGGGCTCGAGACCCTCGCTCTTGGCCTTGACCTCGATCGTCTGGCCCGGCTTCACGCGGAACGACGGACGGTCGACGAGCTTGCCGTCGACGAGGATGTGACGGTGCACAACGAACTGGCGCGCCTGCGACGTCGTGCGGGCGAAGCCCGAACGGAGCACGAGCGCGTCGAGACGCATCTCGAGCAGCTCGACGAGGATCTCACCCGTCAGGCCCTCGGTGCGGTTCGCCTCGTTGAACAGGGTGCGCAGCTGCTTCTCGCGGATGCCGTACTGCTCGCGCAGACGCTGCTTCTCACGCAGACGGACGGCGTAGTCGCTGTCGGCCTTGCGCTTGGTGCGTCCGTGCTGGCCGGGGCCGTACGGACGGTTCTCCATGTAGCGCTGAGCCTTCGGCGTCAGCGGGATGCCGAGCGCGCGGGACAGGCGGACCTTGCGACGGTCCTGTGCCTTCGTAACCATGTCGGTTCCTTTCACGTGCCGCAGATGCGGCTTCACGGGCGTACATGCCGCCTTCTTCCCTCACGCGGGCGTACGCCGCACTGCCCGCGGGAATAACGAAGGGGATGTGCTCGGACTTCGAGCCGATCAAGTCTAACAGAGCGCGCCCGCGCTAATCACCGATGATTCGGCGGATCTTCTCGAGCCGTTCCGAGAGCTCACGCTCCGCCCCATGCGAGGTCGGTTCGTAGTAGCGCCGGCCACGCAGCTCGTCCGGAAGATACTGCTGTGGCGACACACCGCGCGGATCGTCGTGGGGGTACCGGTACCCCTTCCCGTGGCCGAGACGCTTCGCTCCCGCGTAGTGCGCGTCACGCAGGTGCAACGGAACCGGGCCCATGCGTCCCGCGCGCACGTCTCCGAGCGCCGCGTCGATCGCGCTGATGACCGCGTTGGATTTCGGAGCCGTCGCAAGGTAGATCGTCGCCTCTGCCAACGGGATCCGCGCCTCCGGCATGCCGACGAGCTGCACCGTGTCGGCCGCCGCGACGGCGATCTGCAGCGCACGCGGATCCGCCATGCCGATGTCTTCGGCCGCGTGCACCATGAGCCGGCGAGCGATGAAGCGCGCGTCCTCCCCCGCCTCGATCATGCGCGCCAGGTAATGCACGGCCGCGTCCGCGTCCGACCCCCGGATGGACTTGATGAACGCGCTGATGACGTCGTAGTGCTCGTCGCCCTGCCTGTCGTAGCGCAGCAGTGCCCGGTCCACCGCCTGCGCGACGCCGTCCGGCGTGACCGTGGGCACGGATCCCTCATCGGCCTCACTCGCGGCGACGCCGGCGGCCGCCTCGAGCGCCGTCAGCGCGCGACGGGCATCGCCCGACGACAGGCTGACGATCGCGTCGCGTGCCTCGTCTTCGAGGACGACCGCGCCATCGAGCCCGCGGGCGTCCGAAACCGCGCGGTCGATGAGCTCGACGAGGTCGGCGTCGGTGAGCGGCTTGAGCGTGAGCAGGAGGGACCGCGACAGCAGCGGCGAGATCACCGAGAACGACGGGTTCTCCGTCGTCGCCGCGATGAGGATCACCCAGCCGTTCTCGACACCCGGCAACAGCGCGTCCTGCTGCGCCTTCGTGAACCGGTGAATCTCATCGAGGAAGAGGATCGTCGACTCGCCATACAGATCGCGCTGGTCGAGCGCCTGCTGCATCGCCTCTCGCACGTCCTTGACACCGGCCGTGATCGCCGACAGCTCGACGAAGCGGCGTCCCGACGACCGCGCAATCGCCTGCGCGAGCGTCGTCTTTCCGGTGCCGGGCGGGCCCCACAAGATCACCGAGACGGTTCCCGGCTTCGAGCCGTCGGGATCCGCCAGAGCGACGATCGGCGAGCCCGCGCCGAGCAGGTGAGACTGCCCCGCGACCTCGTCGAGCGAGACCGGGCGCATCCGCACGGCGAGCGGCGTCTGCCCCGCGAAGAGCGCACCGGAGGAGTTCACCCCTCCCACGTTACCGTCACGGTCCCGACGCGCGGCCCGCCGATGACTTAGGCTGGACCCGTCCTGTTCCCCTTTACGCGGATACCGCGCCAAGGAGCCTCCTGTGTCGACCTCCGACAACACCGCCGTCCCCGACAACACCACCGGATCCGACGAGACTGCCGAGTCCGAACAGCTCGCTGCGACTGAGCAGTCGGCAACGACCGAGCAGACCGCCGCGTCCGACAAGCCGTCGGAAGCCGTCGAGACGGCACCGGCCGACAAGCCGGCCGAGACCGACGAGGTCGCCGCGGCGGACGCGTCCACGCCATCGGACGACGCAGCGGGGACCGACAAGGCAGCCGGAACCGACGAGGCAGCAGACACTGACCCGTCCACCGCGCCCGCCACAGCCGCGGCGGCCGGCGAGTCCACCGCGCCCGACACGGTGGCGGAAACCGACAAGGCCGCCGCGACCGCCAAGGCACCACGCCCCGGCCCGACGCCCTCCCCGACGCCGAAGCCGGGTCCCGTCCCGAGCCCGGCCGCGCTCGCGAAGCGTCCGAAGCCGCCAGCGCCCGCCGGAGCTCCCGACGTCCCCGCCGTCGTTCCGCCGACCTTCCCCGCGATTCCCGGCGCCAGCGAATGGGGCCGCGTCGATGAGAAGGGCGTCGTGTCCGTCCGCGAGGGCGACGATTGGCGCGTCGTCGGCGAGTACCCGGACGGCACGCACGATGAGGCCCTGCAGTACTACGTGCGCAAGTTCGATGAGCTCGCGTTCAAGGTGAACGCGATCGAGCAGCGTCACCAGGCCGGCGGTGCGTCAGCCTCCGCCCTGCGCAGTCAGGCCGGCCAGCTCAAGAAGGACATCGTCGGCGCCCCCGCCGTCGGTGACCTGGCTGCGCTCGAGGCCCGCCTCACCACCATGATCGACGAGCTCGCCGACGCGGCCGCCCAGGAGGCCGCCGCCCAGCGCGAAGCCGTCGACGCGGCGATCGCCGAGCGCACGACCATCGTCGAGAAGGTCGAGCAGCTCGCCGCACGCGATCCGCAGAACGTGCAGTGGAAGCAGGCGACGACCGAGCTCAACGACCTCTTCGCCGCCTGGCAGGACCATCAGAAGACCGGCCCGCGTCTGCCGAAGTCGACGGCCCAGGCCCTCTGGAAGCGTTTCCGCGACGCGCGCTCGAAGATCGAGCGCGCGCGTCGCGCCTTCTTCGCCGAGCTCGACGAGGTGCACAAGGCCGCGAAGGCGGAGAAGACGCGGATCGTCGAACGCGCAGAGGCGCTCGCCCCACGCGGCGAGGATGGGATCCCCACCTACCGCGCCCTGCTCGATGACTGGAAGCGCACGGGCCGCGCCGGCCGCAAGGCCGACGACGCCCTGTGGGCCCGCTTCAAGGCCGCTGGCGACGTGCTCTACGGAGCCCGCGCCGATCGCAATGCCGAGGAGGAGGCCGAGTCGAAGCCCCGCATCGAGGCTCGCGAGGCTCTGCTGGACGAGGCCGCGAAGGTCGCCGACATCTCCGATCTCAAACGCGCGCGCCAGGTGCTCACCGAGATCCAGCGTCGCTGGGAGGACGTCGGACGCGTCTTCCCGCGCGAGGTCGAGCGCGGCCTCGACGGCCGGATGCGCAAGATCGAGCTCGCGCTGAAGGATCGCGAAGACGTCGACTGGAAGCGCAACAACCCCGAGACGAAGGCCCGCGCGAACGACATGGAAGCGCAGCTGCGCGAGGCACTCGAGGGCTACGAGAAGGATCTCGAGCGCGCGAAGGCGTCCGGTGACGAGAAGGCGATCAAGCAGGCGCAGGAGGCCATCGACGCTCGCACCGCGTGGCTGCGGGCGATCGGCGGCTGACGCTCCGACGCAAAGTTATCCACACCTCTGTCGCGTCGCCCCGTGCGCGCGGGATGATCGGAGCATGCTCCCGTACGCGCTCGGCGCGCAAGCTCCGCTCAGCCACGCCGAACTGACCGCGGCGGTGCTCGACGGCGACCTCGTGCCGGTCTCGCGCCGCGCCTACAGCCCGACCGCGATGCCGCCGAGCGCTGTCGTCCGCGCGGCGGCGGCCGGGGTGATGGTGCCGAACGCCCACGCGGCCGTCCGGACGACCGCGGCATGGATTCACGGCGCACTCCCTGAGGAGCCCGATCCTCACCACGTGCAGCGGATCGCCGGCGAGCCCGCGTCGCGACTGCTGCGCGCCGGCGTGGCCGTGCACCTGTGGCCGTTGCCGGCAGAGGATCTCACCACGATGGGCGGCGTGAGAGTGACGACCCTCGAACGCACCTGCTACGACGTCGCGCGGGAGACCCTCCTCGGCGACGACGGGGCATCAGCTCGCGCGTTCGCCTGGTTTCGCGCCAGCGACGATCTCCGCGACGCTCTCCTCACCTGGCTGACCGCGGGCCGTCGTCTCGCCTACACGCGCCGTATCGCGGCGATCCTTCAGGAGGACGTGACACGGTACACGTCGTAGACGCCCTCGATCCGTCGCACGGCGTTGAGCACGCGGTCGAGGTGCACGGTGTCGCCCATCTCGAAGACGTAGCGGCTGATCGCCAGCTGATTCTTCGTCGTCTGCACCGAGGCCGAGAGGATGTTCACGTGATGCTCGGTGAGGATCCTCGTGATGTCGCTCAGCAGGCCGCCCCGGTCGAGCGCCTCCACCTGAATGTGCACGAGGAAGACGGCCTTCGTCTCCGGCGCCCATTCGACGTCGATCATCCGCTCCGGATCGCGCTGCAACGACTCGACGTTCGCGCAGTCCGCGCGATGCACGCTCACGCCGCTGCCGCGCGTCACGAACCCGACGATCTCGTCGCCGGGAACGGGCGTGCAGCACTTCGCGATCTTGACGAGGATGTCCGGCGCGCCGCGAACGAGCACCCCCGAGTCGCCCGACCGCGTCCGCTCCCTGGCGCCCGTCGGCAACTCGACGACGCCCGTCGCCGGCTCGGACTCGCTGAGTGCGCCCTGCACCTTCTCAAGCACCGACTGCGACGACACATGGCCCTCGCCGATCGCCGCATAGAGTGCGGAGATATCGTGGTAGTGCATCCCCGCCGCGACCTCGGGAAGCGCTTCCTTCAGGCGCGCGAACGAGACGCTGTGACGCCGCATCGCACGTGCGATCGACTCCTTGCCCTGTTCGATCGCCTCCTCGCGACGCTCCTTGGTGAACCAGCCGCGGATCTTGTTTCGCGCGCGGGTGCTCTTGACGAACGTCAGCCAGTCCTGGCTCGGACCCGCGTCGGGGTTCTTCGAGGTGAAGACCTCCACCACGTCGCCCGAATGCAACTCGCTCTCCAGCGGCACGAGGCGACCATTCACCTTCGCGCCCATCGTGCGATAGCCGACCTCGGTGTGCACGGCGAAGGCGAAGTCGACGGGCGTCGCTCCCGCGGGCAGGCCGATCACGCGCCCCTTCGGTGTGAAGACGTAGACCTCCTTCGCGCCGATCTCGAATCGCAGCGAGTCGAGGAACTCCCCGGGATCCTTCGTCTCGGCCTGCCAGTCGCTGATGCGCGCGATCCAGGCCATGTCCTGGTCGTTCGCACGCGCATCCGTGCGGCCTCCGGTCTGCTGCATCCGCTCCTTGTACATCCAGTGCGCCGCGACACCGTATTCGGCCTGCTGGTGCATCTCGATCGTGCGGATCTGAAGCTCGACCGTACGGCCGCCGGGACCGATGACCGTCGTGTGCAGCGAGCGGTAGAGGTTGAACTTGGGCGTCGCGATGTAGTCCTTGAAACGCCCGGGCAGCGGAGTCCAGCGCGCGTGGAGCGCGCCGAGCACGGCGTAGCAGTCGCGGACGCTCGGCACGATGACGCGGATCCCGATGAGGTCATAGATGTCGTCGAACTCGCGTCCGCGTACGACCATCTTCTGGTAGACGGAATAGAGCTGCTTCGGGCGTCCGGAGACGGAACCGCGGATGCGCAGGTCGCCGAGGTCGCGGGTGACCTCGCCGATCACCTTCTGCATGTACTCCTCGCGCTGCGGAGTGCGCTGCTTGATGAGGCTGTCGATCTCGTTGTATATCTTCGGGTACAGCACCGCGAAGGAGAGATCCTCGAGCTCGCTCTTGATGGCCGCGATCCCGAGTCGATGCGCGAGCGGCGCATAGATCTCGAGCGTCTCGGTGGCCTTCTTCTTCGCCTTCTCCGGAGGGACGAAGCCCCACGTGCGCGCGTTGTGCAGGCGGTCCGCGAGCTTGATGACGAGGACGCGCACGTCCTTCGACATCGCGACGATCATCTTGCGGACTGTCTCGGCCTGCGCGCTCTCGCCGTACTTCACCTTGTCGAGCTTCGTCACCCCGTCGACGAGCAGCGCGACCTCATCGCCGAACTCGTCCATCAGCTCGTCGAGCGCGTAGCCGGTGTCCTCCACGGTGTCATGCAGCAGCGCCGCGGCGATCGCGCGCGGCGCGAGCCCGAGCTCGGCAAGGATCTGGGCGACGGCGAGCGGGTGCGTGATGTAGGGCTCACCGCTGCGCCGCTTCTGGCCACGGTGCTTCTCCTCCGCGACGCGGTACGCCTTGTCGATGAGCGAGACGTCGACGCGCGGATGATTCTGGCGAACGGTGTCGATCAGCTTGCGCACCGATGCGTTCGGCTTCGCGCGCGTGAAGATGCGCGGAACGAGCCATCGCAGGCTCGGACCCGGCGACGTCGACACCGTCTCAGCCAACGCGCCTCCCGCGATTGGAGCCCGCCTCAGTCCTCATGCACCAATACTAGGCGTCGTCCCCTGCGGCCTTCCTCCGCGCCGCGAGGATCCGCTTGTCGCGCTGGGCGATCTTCGGCTCCTTCTCGCGCATCAGCGAGTACAGCGGCGCCGCGACGAAGATCGTCGAGTACGTGGCCACGATGATGCCGACGAAGATCGACAGCGAGATGTCGCTCAGCGTCTCCGCGCCGAAGCCGAACACGCCGATGAAGAGGATCGCGGCGACCGGCAGCGCCGCGACGACCGAGGTATTGATCGATCGCACGAGCGTCTGGTTCACACCGAGGTTGACCGCCTCACCGAAGGTGAGACTTCCCTCTTCGTCCTCGGTGTTCTCTCGGATCTTGTCGAACACCACTGTCGTGTCGTACAGCGAGTACGCGAGGATCGTCAGGAAGCCGATCACTGCCGACGGCGAGAGCTGGAATCCCGCCACCGAATAGATGCCGATCGTCACGATCAGCACGTCGACGAGACCGACGATCGCCGCGACGGACATCTTCCACGTGCGGAAGTAGATCGCCAGGATCAGGAAGGTCAACGCCAAGAAGATCGCGAGGCCCCAGAGCGACTGCTTCGTCACGTCCGCGCCCCACGTGGGGCCGACGAACGAGTCGGTGACCTCGTCGGCCGAGACGTCATACGCCTCGGCGAGGGCCGCGGCCAGTGCGCGTGACTCCTCGTTCGTGAGCGTGGAGGTCTGCACCTGCACGTCGCGCTCGCCGATCACGGTCACCGAGGACTCGGCCTCGGGGACGACCTCATCGACGGTGTTCGTCGCGGGCTCCTGATCAGTCGTCGACGGGTTCGAGATCGTGAACTTCGCCCCGCCCGTGAATTCGATCGACAGCGCGAACCCGCCGCGCACGACGGGCGCAAGGATCGACAGCGCCACCAGCGCGAGCGCGATGATGAACCACAGCTTGCGCCGTGCCACGAAGGGGATCGATGTCTTCCCGGTATAGAGGTCGTTACCGAGTTGGTCCATGGTGCGCATCAGGCGTCGCCCTCTCGGCTCGTGTTCGTCGTATCGTCTGCACGCTCCGCCGCGCGTTTCCGCTCGGCGATCGTCTGGCGTCGCTCCGCCTCGCGCCGGGAGCGTTGATTGCGTCCCGCCACCGCGACCGGCTCGCGGAATCGAGCGCGCTTCTCATAGACCGCTCCGAGCGCCGACGGATCCAGGCCGGAGAGCGGGTGCCCGCCGCCGAAGAAGCGCGTGCGCACGAGGAGCTGCATCACCGGGTGGGTGAAGATCACGAAGATCAGGATGTCGATGAGGGTCGTGAGGCCGAGTGTGAAGGCGAATCCCTTCACCGTCGCGTCGGCCAGGACGTAGAGCACGACCGCGGCGAGGACGTTGATCGACTTCGCACTGAAGATAGTGCGCTTCGCTCGCGACCAGCCGTCTTCGATCGCGGCGGTCGTCGTCTTGCCGTCACGGAGCTCATCACGGATGCGCTCAAAATACACGATGAACGAGTCGGCCGTGAACCCGATCGTGACAATCAGGCCCGCGACGCCGGCGAGAGAAAGCCGATAGTCAAGACGCCACGACAGCAGACACAGCATGATGAAGGTCAGCACGGCCATCACTACGAGCGAGGCGATGATCACGAAGCCGAGCGCACGGTAGCTCACGAGGAGCACCCACAGCGCGACGAGCACGAGACCGATGAGGCCCGCGGTCAGGCCGACCATGAGCTGCTGCGAGCCGAGCGTCGCGGAGATCGTGTCACTCGTCACGACCTGGAAGCTCATGGGCAACGCACCGAAGCGGAGCTGGTCGGCGAGGACCTTCGACGATTCCTCGTCGATGCCGGGGCCCGAGATCTGCGGGTTGCCGTTGGTGATGACGCCGTCCATGCCCGGCGCCGAGATGACGTTGCCGTCGAGCACGAACGCGAACTGATTCTGGGCGCCCGTCAGGTTGTAGAGGCGCTGACTCACCTCGGCGAAGACGTCCGATCCCTCGTCGTCGAAGTCGATCGTGACCATCCACTGGCCGTTCTGCTGATTGATGCCCGCCTGCGCGTCATCGATCGCCGATCCATCCAGCTCGACGGGGCCGAGGATGTACTTGGCGACGCCGTCTTCATCACAGGTGATCAGCGGTTGGTCGCGCGGTTCGTGAGCGGGATCGTTCGAGTCCGCCGTGCAGTCGTAGGCCATCATCTCGGCCATCAGGGCTTCCGTCACCCAGGCGAGATCGCTGCCGCTCGATGGCTCGGCCGTCGGCTCCGCGTTGAGCGTCGGGTCCGGTGTGGGGTACGGCGTCTGCTCGCCGTCCTCCCCCACGAAGCTCGTCGCCGAGTCGGCGGCGTACAGCACCGGGCGCAGCTGCATCTGCGCACTCGCCTGGATCCGGTCGCGCGTCTCCTGGTCGGCGTTTCCGGGAATCGCCACGACGATGTTGTCCGACCCCTGGGTCGTGATCTGCGACTCGGATACGCCCGCCGCGTCGACGCGCTGGCGAATGATCTCGACGGCCTGCTGCATCTGCTCGGTCGTCGGCGTCGCACCGGCCGTGTCCGCCTCGAGCGTGATCTGCGTGCCGCCCTGCAGGTCGAGCGCCAGCTCGGGAACCCACGTGCCTTCCTTCATCACGTGGACGCCGACGGCGTTCGCTCCGAAGAGGATGAGCGTGAGACCGAGCAGGCCGATCAGAGCGCGCCATGCACGGCGCGTAGGGGAAGAAGTCGCCACGACGGGGTCGCCTTACGTCAGTTTGCTGTGTCTGTTTCGATGCGATTCGCGCGCGGGCGGTCAGCTCCGGGCTTGGTCGTCGCCGTCGTCACCGTTCGGCGGTGCCGTGTCATCGTCCGCGTCGTCCGCGACGACCGCTCCATCCTGCTCGTCGAGGACGACGTCCGGGTCCGTGCCCTCCGAGTCTGCGTCTTCGTCGACGACGTCCTCGTCAGCATCCTCGTCCGCCTGCTCCGCGTTCAGCGTCTCCTGGTCGATCGACACCGTCTGCGCGTGCACCTCGACCTCGACGCCCGGGGCGATCGCGACGACCGCGCGCTTCGTGAGGTCCTCAGCATCGAACGCGACGAGCGTGCCGTAGAGGCCGGCGCGCGTCATCACCGGAGTGCCGGGCATGAGCGACTGCTGGCGCTCCTGCTCCTCCGCCTGCATCTTCTTGCGACGCCGCGACGAGCTCCAGAACATGAAGATGAGAAGCGCACCGGCGAGGACGAGAAGGAGGATATCCGGGGACATAGAGAAGGAGGGCCTTTCGCGGTTCGGGACAAGAGGGGATCGCGCACGACGCCCGCGCACCGGGTATCCCGGCACATCCCGACGATTATAGGGCATCCGGCAATGCCGGATCAGCGAGGCGCGCGGGGGCGACCGCCGCTCACACGAGTCCCGTCTCGGCGGGCAGGCCGAGGTGTTCGTACGCCGTCGGCGTTGCGACCCGTCCGCGCGGCGTGCGCCCCATGAAGCCGATCCGCACCAGGTACGGCTCCACCACACTCTCGACCGTGTCCGCTTCCTCGCCGACAGCGACGGCGAGCGTCGACAGTCCGACCGGGCCGCCGCGGAATCGGCGCACCAGCGCGTCGAGCACCGCCCGGTCGAGTCGGTCGAGGCCGATCTCGTCGACGTCGTAGAGCTCCAGGGCAGCGCGCACGCCCGCGAGCGTCACCTCGTGGTCGCCGTGGACAACCGACCAGTCACGTACGCGCCGGAGCAGTCGATTCGCGATCCGCGGCGTGCCGCGCGAGCGTCGGGCGATCTCGGACCCCTGCGCCGCATCGAGCCCGATTCCGAGCACCCCGGCCGAGCGCTTCACGACGAGCTCGAGCTCCTGGGACTCGTAGAACTCGAGGTGCGCGGTGAACCCGAACCGGTCGCGGAGCGGGTTCGGCAAGAGGCCGGATCTCGTCGTCGCGCCGACGAGCGTGAACGGCGCGAGATCCAGCGGGATGCTCGTCGCGCCGGCTCCCTTGCCGACCATGATGTCGATACGGAAGTCCTCCATCGCCAGGTACAGCATCTCCTCCGCCGACCGCGCCATGCGGTGGATCTCGTCGATGAACAGCACTTCGCCCGGAGTGAGGCTCGACAGCAGCGCCGCGAGGTCTCCCGCGTGCTGGATCGCGGGGCCGTTCGACATGCGCAGCGGCCGACCGGACTCGTGGGCGACGATCATCGCGAGGGTCGTCTTGCCGAGTCCGGGCGGACCCGCCATCAGGATGTGATCCGCGGGGCGGTCCTGTATCCGTGCGGCGTCGAGCAGCAGCTGCAGCTGGCCCCGCACCTTGTGCTGCCCGACGAACTCCTGCAGGCTCTGCGGCCGAAGCGCGCCCTCGACCGCGAGCTCCGTGTCGTCTTCCGGCTCGGGCGAGACGATGCCATCAGACACGCGGCACGTCCTTCTTCGCCGGCCCGAGCGCCGCGAGCGTCAGGCGCAGGAGCGCCTGCATCGAGACGCGATCGGTCTCACTCGCGGTCTCGACGGCGCGCTCGACGGCGTCGGCAGCGACGCGTTCCGGCCATCCGAGGCCGGTCACAGCCGCGATCACCTGGCTCGCGACCGACGATGGGGCAGCCCCGGAGGCGGGTGCGGGTGCCGTGGGCGCGGCGAGACGCCCGTGGAGCTGCACGACGATGAGCTTGGCGGTCTTCGGACCGATGCCCGAGACCTTGCGGAACGGCTTGTCGTCCTCGGCGTCGACAGCCTGTGCGATCTGATCGATCGTGAGGTTCGACAGGATGCCGAGCGCCGACTTCGGACCGACTCCGCTCACGCCGAGCAGGACGCCGAACACCTCGAGCTCGTCGCGTTCCGCGAAGCCGACGAGCGAAAGCGCGTCGTCGCGCACGATCAGATGCGTGTGCAGGCGGAGCTGCTCGCCCTCGCGCGCCGTGCGAGCCACATCCGGCGGGACGGCGACGGAGAAGCCGACCCCCGAGACCTCGACGATGACGCTCTCTGCTGCGGCGTGAAGCACCGTTCCGTGAAGCGACGAGATCATCGCCCCAGCCTATCCGCGTGGTCGTACGTATGTTCGAGCGACACGCGAACGACGCTCCGCGTCAGCCCACGCCTTCTGCGCTGGCGTCTGCGTGCCGCTCGACCCCGCCGCGCGCGGTCCGGCGCGCCACGCGTGGCAGAGTGCGATCGCGAGAGCGTCGGCCGCGTCGGCCGGCCGCGGCAGCTCCGCCAGACGCAGGACACGCGCGACCATGTGCTGAACCTGTGCCTTGTCGGCGGATCCGTACCCCGTGATCGCGGCCTTCACCTCGCTCGGTGTGTGCGTCGCGGTGACGATTCCGCGCTCCGCCGCGAGCATCAGCGCGACGCCGCTCGCCTGGGCGGTGCCCATCACCGATGCGACGTTGTGCTGCGCGAAGACGCGCTCGACCGCGACCGCCTCGGGCTGATGCTCGTCCAACACCGCGCGGAGGCCGCGCGCGATCGTCGCCAGCCGCACTCCGGGATCCGCGTCGGCCGGGGAGCCCACGACATCGACGTGCACGAGCGTCGCGGTGCGGTCGGCGGCGACGTCGACGACACCGACGCCGCACCGGGTCAGTCCGGGGTCGATGCCGAGCACGCGCGTCATGACTCCCACGCTAATCGCCCTGCGGGCCCGGTGTGGGAGGCACGGGGCCTAGTCTTCGTCGGCTTCGAGCTCGGCCTGAACTTCGGCGGTCAGGTCGAGATTCGTGAACACGTTCTGCACGTCGTCGAGATCTTCAAGCGCGTCGATCAGCTTGAACAGCTTCCGCGCTGCCTCCGCGTCGAGCGGGACCTTCACGTTCGGAACGAACTCCGCGTCGGCCGACTCGTAGTCGATGTCGTTCGCCTGCAGAGCCTGACGCACGGCCACCATGTCACTAGCGTCGGTGATGATCTCGTATCCGTCGGGGTGCGGATCGATCTCCTCCGCGCCGGCCTCGAGGGCAACCATCATCACGTCGTCCTCGGTCGATCCCTCACCCGACGCGACGATGACGCCTTTGCGCTCGAAGTTGAACGAGACGCTGCCGGGGTCAGCCATGTTGCCGCCGTTGCGGGTGACGGCCGTGCGGACGTCGGCCGCCGCGCGGTTCTTGTTGTCCGTCAGGCACTCAATGAGCATCGCGGTGCCGCCGTGGCCGTAGGCCTCGTACATGATCGTCGTGTACTCGACGGCGTCGCCGCCGATACCCGCGCCGCGCTTGATCGCACGGTCGATGTTGTCATTCGGCACCGAGGTCTTCTTGGCCTTCTGCACCGCGTCGTACAGCGTGGGATTGCCCTGGAGATCGGGGCCGCCCATGCGCGCCGCGACCTCGATGTTCTTCGTCAGCTTCGCGAACGCCTTGGCGCGCTTCGCGTCGATCGCTGCCTTCTTGTGCTTCGTGGTCGCCCACTTAGAATGCCCGGCCATACGCCTCCTCGCTTGTCGGATCCATTTTAGGGGCAGGCGGGCGCCAGCTCGACGTCGTCGCGCGGCCGCGCCCCTCAGGAGATGTAGATCGGAGTACCGGCCGGAAGCTCCGCGAGCCGGGTGATCGCGGCCTCGTCCACGCGGAGGCAGCCGTTCGAGATCGAGCCGGCGCGCACGTCGTGATAATGGAACGCCGTCACCGCGACGTCCTGGCCGTCGAAGCCGGCGAGCGTCTGCGACTGCTCGGAGAGATAAACGATCGGATGGCCACGGGCGTAGTCGAGCGACGTGACCTCGGTGAGCATCACGAAGGAGCGTCCCGTCGGGGTCGGCGTCGCCGCAGCGCCCCACGCGAACTCCGTCGCGATCGTCTCGCGCTCCGCGTCAGATCCGGTGCCGTCGACGACCTCGATCGTCTGCGCCGACAGATCGACTTCGACGCTCATCTCATTCTCATCGATCTCCACGTCGGCAGTGCGCAACCATCCCGTCAGCTGACTCGCATCACCCTGGCCGGGCAGCGCCTGACGCCCCACGAGCAGCACCCGAACCCACGCGTCGTGCTGCTCCACCACGGGAACGACCGTGCCGCCGTAGCGCTCTTCCTGCGAGAGCCACGCGACGGGCTCATCGTCCTCGGGGTCCGCGAACACGGGGGCGCCGTCACCGGACGCAGGGGCGGCCGACAGGCCGAGCGTCTTCTCGTCCGGCGCGTCATCGACCGGCAGGTCCGGGTGTATCCCGAACACGTTCGCGACGGGATAGTCCTCCGCGTCGAACTCCCCCGCGTTCGCGGCTGGCCCCTCCGGCGTCGGCGACGGCGTCGCGGTCTCGGATGCGCTCGGCGTCGGATTCGATGCGGGTTCGTCGCCGCCGTCTCCCCCCTGCGACAGCACCACCACGGCGGTGATGGCCGCCGCGATGATCACGATGGCGCTCAGTCCCAGGATCCATGCCACGCGCTTATCCACGTTCCTATAGTGGCATGATCGAACCCATGCAGATCCTCTCCATCCAATCCGCCGTCGCATACGGGCACGCCGGCAACTCCGCGGCCGTCTTCCCCATGCAGCGCATCGGCGTCGAGGTCCTGCCCGTGTACACCGTGAACTTCTCGAACCACACGGGATACGGCGCCTGGCGCGGGCCCGTCATGGCTCCGTCTGACGTCGCCGACGTGATCACGGGCGTCGAGGAGCGCGGCGGCTTCGACGAGCTCGACGCCGTCTTGAGCGGTTACCAGGGCTCCGAGGGCATCGCCGATGTGATCATCGACGCCGTTGCGCGTGTGAAGGCGCGCCGTCCTGACGCGCTGTACGCGTGCGACCCTGTCATGGGCAACGCGAAATCGGGATGCTTCGTCGCCCCCGCCATCCCCGACCTGCTCCGTGACAAGGTCGTTCCGGTCGCCGACATCATCACGCCGAACCAGTTCGAGCTCGGCTACCTCACCGGCACCTCGCCCGACACGATCGCCTCGACGCTCGCGTCAGCGGACGCCGCGCGCGCGATGGGCCCGGCCACGATCCTCGTCACGAGCGTTGAGCGCCCAGATCGTCCCGACAACACCATCGAGATGATGGCGATCGATGACAGCGGCGCGTGGATCGTGCAGACGCCGTACCTGCCGCTGAAGGCGAACGGATCCGGTGACGTCACCGCCGCGCTGTTCACGAGCCACTACGCACGCACGCACGACGCCGCCGACGCTCTCGCGCGGACGGCGTCGTCGGTTTACGGCCTGCTCGAGATCACGCACGCCGCGGGCTCGAAGGAGCTGCACCTCGTCGAGGCGCAGGAGCACTTCGCACACCCGCGGATGGAGTTCGAGGCGCTCCGCGTACGCTGACGCGCTCCGCCCGCCCTCGGCGCTCAGGTCGCGGCGAGGAAGCGCTCGTGAAAGCGCGTCTCCCCCGTCTGCTCCGGGTGGAACGCGGTCGCGAGCAGCGCTCCCTGCTCGACCGCGACGATCCTGCCGTCGTCAAGCGCCGCGAGCGGCGTCGCACGGCCGGGATCCTCGATGACGGGCGCGCGGATGAAGACAGCCCGAACGGGAGGCTCGCCCAGCACGCGGACCGACAGCTCGGTCTCGAACGACTGATTCTGACGGCCGAACGCATTGCGCCGGACGGTGACATCGAGCCCGCCGAACGTCTGCTGATCGCGGATCCCGCCGAGGATCCGATCGGCGAGCAGAATCATGCCGGCGCACGTGGCGAAGACCGGCAGGCCGTCCCGGATCCGCGCCACCAGTGTGTCGCGCACGCCGAACGCGCGGGCGAGTCGGTCGATCGTCGTCGACTCGCCGCCGGGGAGCACGAGGCCGTCGATGCGGGCGAGGTCCTCCGGCCGACGCACCCGAGTCGTGCGCGCGCCGAGGACGCCGAGGATGCGTTCGTGCTCCCCGACATCCCCCTGCAGCGCGAGGACGCCGATCGTCCGGCGACGACCGCTGCTGATCCGCTCGCTACCAGCCACGCTCGGAAAGGCGGTGGGGCGCGGGGATATCGGCCACGTTGATGCCGACCATCGCCTCGCCGAGCCCGCGCGACGCCTCGGCCACGACGGCCGGGTCATCCGCGAACGTCGTCGCCCTCACGATCGCCTTCGCGCGCGCGGCCGGGTCCCCCGACCGGAAGATGCCGCTGCCGACGAACACGCCGTCGGCGCCGAGCTGCATCATCATCGCGGCGTCCGACGGGGTCGCGACTCCGCCGGCCGTGAAGAGGACGACTGGGAGTTTGCCCGTCCGCGCCACCTCGGCCACGAGTTCGTACGGGGCGCGCAGCTCCTTGGCGGCGACGTAGAGTTCGTCCGCGCTTCGCCCTGCCAGGGCGCGGATCTCGCCCGTGATCTGACGGATGTGGCGTGTCGCCTCCGAGACGTCACCCGTGCCCGCCTCCCCCTTGGAACGGATCATGGCGGCACCCTCGGAGATCCGACGCAGCGCCTCG
>DGYFJ06201__coassemble_552_pt1 | contig 50082 bp, 50 predicted proteins | sample DGYFJ06201__metabat2_high_PE_006 | metagenome-assembled genome bin DGYFJ06201 | reverse complement strand
GGGATCGCAACCCGGTGCACATCGACCCGGACTTCGCGCGGGAGACGCCCTTCGGGCAGACGATCGTGCACGGCTACCTCACCCTCAGCCTCGTCGTTCCGCTGATGGCGGAGGTCTTCGAGGTCACCGACATCGGGGTGGGCATCAACTACGGGCTCGACCGACTCCGGTTCCCCGCCCCCGTTCCGGTCGGGGCACGGATCCGTGTCTCGGGCGAGGTTCTGCGCGTCGAGGAGGTTCCGGGCGGCTACCAGGTCGCCCCGCGCGCCACCTTCGAGATCGAGGGCGGATCCAAGCCGGCGTGCGTCGCCGACATGGTGCTGAGGTACTACGCATGAGCGGCTCGATCGAGCTGACCGGGCGCGTCGCGGTGGTGACGGGAGCCGGTCGCGGACTCGGACGCTCGTACGCCGTCGCGCTCGCTCGCGCCGGCGCCGCGGTCGTCGTCAATGACGTCGACAAAGAGTCGGCGGAGCAGACTGCGGCGCTCGCACGCGAGGCGGGCGGACGAGCGGCCGTGGTCGTGGCACCCGTCGGATCCGCCGAGACCGCCGATCAGCTCGTTGCGGCAGCCGTTAACGAGTTCGGGCGCCTGGACGCGATGATCGCGAACGCGGGCGTCCTGCGCGACCGCGTGTTGTGGAAGACGACCGACGACGAGTTCGACACGGTCGTGCGCACCCACCTGCGCGGGGCCTTCACCTGTGGGCGCGCGGCCGCGACGCACTTCCGCGACGCGGGTCACGGCGGGCGGATCATCCTGATCGGCTCGCCAGCCGGGCAGTTCGGCAGCTTCGGGCAGACCGCGTACTCGGCATGCAAGGCGGGCATCGTCGCGATGGCTCGCACCTGGTCGCTCGAACTCGAACGCGCCGGCGTCGCGGTCAACGCGGTCATCCCGACGGCCATGACCGCCATGACGGGCACGATCCCGATCTACGCCGAGGCGTGGGAGGCCTTCCAGCGCGGCGAGGAGCTTCCTCGGGTGATCCGCCGCGAACACGCACTCGGATCCCCCGACGACGTCGCGCCGCTGATCGTCTGGCTCGTCTCCGAGGAATCCGCGGACGTGACCGGGCAGGCCATCGGTATCGGCGGCGACCGCCTCACCCTCTTCGCCCATCCGGTTCCGCTCGAGACGCGAGACCGCGATGACGGCTGGAGCGCAGAGGAGATCCGCGATGTCTGGAACGCCGAGCTCGCGCCGCACGCCCAGCCATCCGGCCCGACGTTCGCTCCGCTGGACTGACGCCATGCAGGGACACTACGCAGATCTCTGGCACCGGATCGCGCTGGCCGCACCGGATCTCCCCGCCATCGTCACGGTGGGCGAGGGCTCGCTCACGAACGCCGAGTTCGATGACGCCGCCGCGCGCTTCGCCGCCCTGCTCGCCGAGCTGGGCATCTCTCGCGACGGCAAGGTCGCGATCCTCCTTCAGAACCGACCCGAGTGGCTCATCGCCTTCGCCGGCTGCCTGCGCGTAGGCGTCGTCCCGGTGCCGCTCAACTTCCGTTACCGCGCGCATGAGGTCACCGCCCTCCTGGAGGACTGCGATGCCGAGGCTCTCGTGTACGGAGCAGGTCTCGCCGAGGTCGCAGCCGAAGCGACGGGGGAACTCACGAACCCCGTCGCCCTCCTTCAGGTGCAGGACGTCGACGCTCCACTGCTGCCCGGCGCGCGCGACTTCGCGGACATCGCGGACCTCGCACCGCTCCCCCACGAGGACGCGGTCGACGGGGAGTTCTTCATCTACACGGGCGGCACGACAGGCGCGCCCAAGGCCGCCATGTGGGGCGTGCAGCAGATGCTCGAGATGCAGCTCTACAACGCGTATCTCACCGCCGATCTGCCCCTCCCCGAGTCGGCCGACGACGTGGTGCGGATGGCGACGGATCCCGAGACCCCACGGATCGCCGCGCTCGCGCTCTCGCCGTATATGCACGGCACCGCGCTGACGAGCGTCATCAATGCGCTGCTGCTGGGCGGATCCATCATCGTGCTGCCGATGCCGCGCTTCGACGCCGCGCGCGCCGTGCGCGCGATCATCGACCAGCGCGTCACGCGGGTGGCCGTCGCGGGAGATGCGATCGCGATCCCTCTCCTCGAGGCCGCGGAGGAGCTCGGCGTCGAAGAGCTGCCTGAGCTGACCTCGATGATCTCGGCAGGCATGCGATTCAGTGACGACACGAAGCGACGACTGCACCGGCTTGCGCCGAACCTCGTGATCTCCGACATCCTCGCGTCGACCGAAGGAGGCGCGGTCGCGCTCAGCATCTCTCGCTCCGCGGCGGAGGTGCCAGCGCGATTCGTGATGACGCCGGGCACCGTCGTGCTCGACGAAGAGCGCGAGGAGGTGCAGGATATCCCCGGCGCCGTGGGCCGGATCGCCTTCACGGGAGGCATGCCGCGCGGCTATTACAAGGACACCGCGAAGACCGCGGCGAACTTCGTGGAGATCCGCGGCAAACGCCACATCATCGCCGGCGACCTCGTGCGGGTACTCGAGGACGGCGAGATCGACCTCCTCGGACGAGGCGCGGCCGTCGTGAACTCCGGAGGCGAGAAGGTCTATCCCGCCGAGGTGGAGGCATCACTGATGCGTTTCGAATCGATCGACGACGCGGTCGTCCTCGGCATCCCCGACGCGCGGTGGGGAGAGTCCGTCGCGGCCGTCGTCGCGACCGAGACGCCCGATCAGCTCGACGTGCGAGCGCTCTCCGACCACGTCGGTGCCGAGCTTGCGGGCTTCAAGAAGCCGCGACGGATCCTCGTCGTCCGCGATCTCGAACGCAGCCCGACGGGCAAGGTCGATCTCGCTGTCATGCGGGACCGGACGGTCGCGGAGGGGCAGGCGGTCTGAGTCCGTTCCGTGATCTCTGACCCCTTCCGGACGCAGCACGTTTCAGGTAACCTGAGATCGAGGATGCGTCGACAGACGCATCCTCACCCGAGTTCCACACTCAAGGACGAGATGAGGACCACATGACGCACCCATTGACGCGTGTTGCAGCTCTCGCTGCGGTCGTGACGCTCGCCGGCGTTCTCGCCGGCTGCGGCGGATCCGACTCCCCCGCGGGCGGCGGCGAGGCGCCCGATCCGGACAGCCCGACTCCCATCACGGTCGGCTCGCTTCCCGCCGGTGATTACGCACCGCTGTACATCGCCGACCAGGAGGGCTTCTTCGAAGAAGAGGGCCTGGATGTCACGATCGAGACGATCGCCGGCGGCGCCGTCGGCGTGACGCAGCTCGTCTCCGGCGAGCTCGAGTTCACATCCGCGACGTGGACGAACACGCTCGCGGCCGTCGCACAGGGCCTCGAGGTCATCGTCGTCCGCGAAGGCACCGACTCGAGCAAGGCTGGCATCAACGGGCTGCTCGTCGACGAGAGCGCCGGATTCTCGTCGATCGAGGACCTCCGCGGCGAGACGCTCGCGGTCAACACCCTGCAGTCGGCCACCGAGGTCCAGCTGCGCGACTGCCTCGCGACGGGCGGACTCACCGCCGACGACTACGAGCTCGTCGAGGTGCCGTTCCCCGAGGTCGGCGCCGCTGTTCTGCAGGACCGCATCGCGGGCGGGTTCGTGCCCGAGCCGTTCATCACGATCGGCGCTGCCGAGGGGCTCGTGAGCCTGTTCGATCCATCCGTCTGCAACGAGCGTCAGGAGAACAGTCCGCTGATCACGTGGGACGCGTCGAAGGCGTGGGCAGAAGAGAACCCCGAGGTCGTCGACGCGTTCGTGCGAGCCATGGACAAAGCGACGCAGCTCGCGATTGACGACCCCCAGGTCGTCGTCGACATCCTGCCGACTTTTACGACGTTGACACCCGAGATCGCCGAAGAGCTGGTGCTGCCGAGCTTCGTCGAGGACGGCACGCCGAGCGTCGAGGGCGCCGAACTCACTCAGGAGCTGATGCTCGAGTACGGGCTGATCGATTCGCCGGTCGAGGATCTGTCGCAGTACGCATGGCAGGGCGAGTGATCTTCACGTGACCCGCACGTCCCGGGGCACGGCGTTCCGTCGCGGAGCCGTGGGTTTCATCGTCCTCTTCGCCGTTGCCGAGGTCATCTCGCGCTCGGGCATCGTGAGCGAGACGTTCCTGCCGCCGACATCCCTCGTGCTGCTGCGCGTCGGTCAGCTGCTGATCGATCCGGCGTTCCTCAGCGCGGTGGCCGCCACGCTCTACGCGTGGGCGATCGGGTTGGTGATCTGCTTCCTCGTCTCGGTCACGATCGGGGTGCTGCTCGGATCGTCCCGGCGCGCGTATTCGGCGAGTCAGGCCATCATCGAGTTCATCCGCCCGATCCCGTCGGTCGCGCTCATCCCTGTCGCGATGCTCGTGCTCGGAAACGACGCGGAGATGAAGATCGCGCTGATCGTGTTCTCGACCTCATGGCCAGTGCTGTTCAACACGATCTACGGCATGCACGACGTCGACCCCGTCGCGAAGCTCACCGCCAAGAGCTTCGGACGCGGCCGCGTCGCGACGCTGTTCGCGGTCTCCCTGCCGAGCGCGGCTCCGTTCATCTTCACCGGAATCCGGATCGCGGCGTCTGTCGCGCTCATCGTGGCCGTCAGCGCGGAGCTGCTCGCGGGCGCCTCCGACGGACTCGGCCGGTGGATGCTCGACGCCAGTGCGACCGGCAACCGGCCGGATCTCGTCTATGCCTCGACGATCATCGCCGGGCTCATCGGCCTCATCGTCAACGGGATCCTGGTGCTCATCGAGCGGCGCTTCCTGTCGTGGCAACCCGCGCTGCGCTCCGCGGGGAAGGAGGCGTGATGGCTGGCGTCGACACCTCATGGACAGCCGTGCCGCGCCGCGTGAGACGCGGCTCAGGTCGCCTCGGAGAGTTCGCGATCCGCTGGGGCGCGCTTCTCGCGCTCGGCGTCGTGTGGGAGATCGCCGCGCGCCTGGCCGAGTCGCTCTTCTTCCCGCCGATCTCCGCGATCATCCGGCGCTTCGTCGAACTCTGGTTCTCCGGGCCCGCGACGTCGCTCTTCCTCACAGAGACCGTCGGGTCGCAGGTGGTGCCGAGCCTCAGCCGGATGCTCGGCGGATGGTCGCTCGCGGTCGTGCTAGGCGTGCTGCTCGGCGTCGCGATCGGCCGCAGCAAGGCGGTCGGCGACTACGTCGAGCCGATCGTCCACTTCGTGCGGGCGATCCCGCCGCCCGCGCTCATCCCGATCTTCCTGATCCTGCTCGGCTTCGGTTCGGAGATGCGGATCTCGCTCATCGTGTTCACGGTGATCTGGCCCGTCGTGCTCAACACGATCGACGGCGTGCGGAGCGTCGAGCAGCTGCACCTCGACACCGGTCGCGTGTTCGAGTTCGACAAGCGCAAGGTGTTCTTCGGCGTGATCCTGCCGAGCGCGGCCCCGAAGATCTTCGCCGGGATGCGCGTGAGCCTCTCCGTCGCCCTGATCATCATGGTGATCTCGGAGATGGTCGGACTGCCAGACGGAATCGGAAACGTCATCCTCGGCGCACAGCGCACGTATCAGATGGAGGACATGTGGGCGGGAATCCTGCTGCTGGGAATCCTCGGCTACGTTCTCAACGCGATCCTCGCCCTGGTGGAGTCGCGGGTGACCAGCTGGCACCGGGGCTCACGAGAAGGAGCGTCATGACCGACCTGCTGACCATCGAGGGCCTCGGCCACGTCTACGAGGGCAGACAGCGGCACGAGGCGATCGGGCGACTGGATTTCGTCGTCCCCGAGGGCGCGTTCATCTCGATCGTCGGTCCCTCTGGCTGCGGTAAGACGACGATGCTGCGGTGTTTGTCGGGGCTCATGGAGCCGACCCGCGGCGAGGTGCTTCTCGCCGGCGAACCGGTCGACGGCGTCCCGCGCGACCTCGCACTCGTGTTCCAGGACTACAGCCGATCGCTGTTTCCCTGGCGCACGGTCGCGAGCAACATCGCGTTCGTGCTGCCGCGCGACATGCCGAAGGCCGATCGCCGTGAGCGCGTCGACGAGACGCTCGCCGCGGTCGGGCTCAGCGGATCCGGGGACAAGTACCCGTGGCAGCTGTCCGGCGGCATGCAGCAGCGCGTCGCGATCGCGCGCGCCCTCGCGTATCGCCCGCGGATCCTGCTGATGGACGAACCGTTCGCGTCGGTCGACGCGCAGACGCGCGCCGAGCTCGAGGATCTGATGCTCGACGTCCGGGAGAAGTTCGGGATGACGATCCTCTTCGTCACGCACGACATCGACGAGAGCGTGTATCTCGCGGATCAGGTGCTCGTGCTGTCGAAGTCGCCGTCCACGATCGTCGCGACCGTCGACGTCGATCTGCCGCGGCCGCGCGACCAGGTCACCACCCGCGCCGACGACGACTTCGTGCACCTCCGCAGCGACATCGCACGCATGATCCGCGATCAGTCGCAGATCGCGTAAGACGCTTCAGCCAGCGAGCGACGCCCGGCTGGTCGCGGTCCCGGTCAGCACGACCTCGCCCGGGAGGAACGTCGAAACGAGGAACGGTCGCCACGCGATCGACACGGTGGCGCGCGCGGTGGATCCGTCGAGCGTGGTCAGCTCGACCAGGTGAGCCTCGACCGGCGACACGGAGACGATGTCCTCGGCGAGCGCGGCGGCCTGGCCGTGGTCGAGCACGATCGCCGCTCCGGATTCCTCTGCGACGATCTCGAATCCGTCGGAGGCGGCGAGCGCCGACGCGTCAGCAAGCGCGTCGACGCGCTTCTGTGCGACGAACAGGGAGATCGCGTTGACGCTCACGAGGACGATCGCGAGCGCGAGAACCGCGTATCCGATCGTCAGCGGGAGGATGCTTCCCCTCTCGTCATCTGCGACGGGACTCATTCCATCTCCGCCAGCCGCTCGACGCGGTAGGTGCTCGTCGCCGACACGGGAACGCTCAGCGCCTCGGCGATCCCGAGCATCTCGGGAGCGAGCGGCAGCGCGACGGTGTCGGAGACGCTCACGACGATCGTCGCTCCGGCCGCCGGACAGGGGTCGGATCTCGGTACGCAGGCGATGTCGACCTTGAGCCGGTGCGGATCCAACCCGTACGCCGACGCGATCGTGTCGCGCACAAGCTCGGGCGGCACGTCCGTCCCCGATGCGAGCGTACGTGCGACGAACCGTGCCGTGGCCTCGGTCCCGAGCGCGGCGTTCTGGACGGCAGCGAGCGCGATGACGAGGTAGACGATCGGCACGAGGAGGACGAGCCCCGCGACGATGAACTCGAGCGGCGCGCTGCCGCGCTCATCCGACGATCTCGACCGGCGCACGTGCGCTCACCAGGCTTCCTGCCGGGATCCCGAAGAGCCCGACGAGCGGATATGTCGCCGCGAGCTCGACGGAAACGAGACGCACCCCGGCGTGCGTCGAGGGCGTGATGAACGCTCGGTCGACGACGTCGCGGCCCAGCGCCCGCGTGACCACGTCGCGCGCACGCTGCTCGGCGTCGGCGTCGGACGTGTCGGCGAGGCCCGCATGGAACGCCGCTTCGACCGCGGCATCCTGCACGACGTTGCGGGTGTAGGCGGCGAGCCCGAACTGGAGCACGGCGAGGGTGAGGGCCGACAGCAGCAGTCCGACGAGGATGAACTCGACGGGCGCAGAACCGCGCTCGGCGGCGTGCCGCACCGTCACAGGCCGGTGACGCGGTTCATCGCGTCTTCGAACAGACCGCGCAGGGCCGGTTCGGCGAGTAGCCAGATGGCGACGACGATCGCGGCAGTCATGAGCGTCACGAGCACCCAGCCCGGGATGTCTCCGCGTTCCTCATCACGCACCTCGCCGAACGCGGTGCGGATCCGTCGGGGCGCGCGCCGAGCGGCGCGGGCGAGAGATCTGAACATGTGTCTTCCTTTCTACGGGTCGTCAGAATCCGAACTGCAGCATCGTCACGCCGGGGAAGATCGCGAACAGAACCGAGAGGGGCAGCAGCCCGAACACGACCGGCAAGAGCATGAATATCTCTTTGCGGCCGGCGGTCTCGATGAGGCGGCGCTTGGCGTCGTCCCGTGCATCGGCCGCCTGCGCCTGCAGCGTGTCGGCCAGCGGCGAGCCGCGTTCGATCGCGGCGACGACGTGGTCGCACGCGCGCGTCAGCACCGGGGCCCGGAGCCGATGAGCCATCGTCGTAAGCGCGTCGGTGAGGGGCGCGCCGGTGTCGACGTCGATCGTCACGGCGCGCAGTTCCGCGGTGAGCTCCCCGCTGCCGACTGTCGCGACCCGGCGGACGCTGCCGAGGATCCCTTCGCCGGCCGCGAGACACAGCGAGAGGAACTCGAGCACGGTCGGCAGTTCCTCTTCGATCCGCGCGACGCGGGCCCGCGCCCGAGAGGTGAGGGCGACGTCGCGAGCGATGAATCCGCCGACGACGCCGACCACCGGCAGCACGAGGGCCGGCGCGGAGAATCGATCCGTCGCGACGAGCAGCAGGACGAGTGCGCTGGCGATCGCTCCCCCGGCGAGCGCCCAGGCGAGCTGGTTGCCGCGGAACGCCGCGACGTCGTGCCCGCGCCCCGCCTGCGCGAGTCGGAGTTCGACCGCCTCGGACCGGCCCGCGATCGTCGCGAACCGGCGCTGTGCGCGTCGCCACGCCGTGCGTATGCCGCCCGCGAGCGCGAAGGTCGGATCCGCGATCGTCTCGGGCAGCGTCGTGCCGGCGGGATCCGTCACGTCGCGGATGTACGGGGCGATGCGCACGACGAGGGTCGGCGCCCGCCATCCGGGAGCGGCCGCGGCGATGCACCACAGGCCTGTCCCGAGCGCGCCGCCGAGGAGTACGGAGAGCGCGACGTCGGTCGGGTGGATCACGCGAACCACCGCCTTGGCTCGGGGAGGCGTCCGACGCGCAGCATGACACGGTACGCGACGAGCGATACGGCAGCTCCGACGAGGATGAGCGCGATCCCGCCCGGTGAGCCGTAGGCCGACGCCGCGGCCGGCCGGAGTGACAGGAGGACGAGCACGGCCCAGGGGGCGACGACGCCGAGGATCGCGGCGCCCTTCGTCCAGGACTGCTTGGATTCCACCTCGCCTCGCAGCGCGGCATCGGACCGGATCGATGCGGACAGCGCGCGGAGCACGGGGACGAGTTCGGTGCCGCCGACCTCTCGCGCCATCCGCAGCGTCTCGATGATGCGATCTGCCATCGGGTCGGCCAGCGCCTGCTTGAGGCGGTCGAGGCTCGAGGGGAAGTGACCCGACTGTCGCATGTCGCGTTCGAACCGCGCGAAGCCGCCTCGGACGGCGGGCGGCGCCGATCCGGCGAGGGACGACACCGCGTCGGGAAGGGAGAGGCCCGCGCGCACGGATCCCACGAGGAGATCGCACACGTCCGGCCACATCGCGCGGCGCTCGCGAACGAGCTTCGAAGCGCGGGCCCGCAGCCAGACGACGGGGGCGCACGCCGCCGCGACGGCAGCCAGGGCCGTGAGCGCGACGGTCGCGGTGACGAGCCAGACGACGGCGCTCGCGACGAGAGCGCACGCGGCGATGGCGACCGCGAGAACGCGCGGGGCGAGCGTCGCGTAGCCGGCTGATTCGAGCAGCACGGCAGCGCGACGCGCGAGGGCTCCCGGTCCGTCGCCGCGCGGCGTCGGAGTCGCGCGCGGCCACAGCCACGGCGCCGCGGCGAGCAGCAGCCCGGCCGCGAGCGTCGCCCCCAGCAGGACGGTCATGCCGCGCGCTCCGAGCGTCGCAGCGGCCTGCTCGGCACGGGGTCGGTCGGGGTGGCGCGGTACAGCGTGCGCGTCACCGGCACGCCGCCGTCGATCTGGCCCGTCGGCGCCGCGACTTCCGCGACGTGCCGCGAACCGTCCGCGGACCGTGCGCAGTGCACGACGAGATCGACGGAGGAGGCGACTGCCGGCAGGACGAAGTCGCGATCGATGTTGCGCCCCGCCAGCAGCGGGAGGGACGAGAGCTTCACGAGCGCGTCGGCGGCTGAGTTCGCATGGATGGTCGCGGCGCCCGGCAGGCCGGTGTTGAGCGCGAGGACGAGATCGAGGGCCTCGGCGTCTCGGACTTCGCCGACGACGAGCCGGTCGGGACGCATGCGCAACGATTCCTTCACGAGGCGGCGCAGCGTGATCTCCCCGGTGCCCTCCAGACTCGGCTGACGCCCCTGCATCGCGACGAGGTCGGGAGCATCGATCGACAGCTCGAATGTCTCCTCGACCGTCACGATCCGCTGGTCGGGTCGGCAGGCCGACACGAGCGCACCGAGAAGGGTCGTCTTGCCGGCGTGCGTCGCGCCCGACACGATGATCGACTGTCCGTCTCGCATCGCGTGCGCCAGCATCCGCGCCGTGTCGGCCGGCAGGGATCCGAGTTCCACGAGGCGATCGAGCGTGCCGACGCCGCGCAGGAACTTGCGGATGTTCACGGCCCAGTGCCGCCGAGCGATACCCGACAGGACGACGTGCAGGCGTGACCCGTCGGGCAGGGACGCATCGACGAAGGGCTGACTGACGTCGATGCGCCGCCCGGCCTGATGAAGCATGCGCTCCACCACGTCGCGAATCTGCTCGGCCGTGAGGGTCAGGTCGAGACGCTCGGAGATCCCGTCGCGCGCGATGAAGATACGATCGGGCGCGTTGATCCAGATCTCCTCGATCTCCGGGTCGTCCAAGAGCCGCTGCAGGGGTCCGTACCCGGCCACCGCGGCGACGACGCGGTCGATCGAGGCGTCGTCGAGCGTGCGACTGCCGCGCGCGAGCGCGTAGTCGTTGTGGCGCCGCACCTCCGCGATCGCGACGCGCCGAACCGCGTCCGGCGACACGTCGCCAGAGCCTCCCGCGGCATGGTCGCCGCGGATCCGCTCGCGCACGCGCTCGACGATCAGCTGCTGCTCGGAACTCACCCGGCCAGCGTGGCAGAGATCGCCGACCCGCCTCGAAAGTTATCCACAGGTGCGGATAAGTATCACCTGATCAGGGTTTCTTACCGCCGCGAACCTCGTCGACGATCCGGTCGGCACCCGCTTCGATGAGATCCAGCGTCTCCTCGAAGCCGTCGCGATCGCCGTACCAGGGGTCGGCGACATCGTCGCGATCATCGTCCGAGACGAACTCCATCCAGAGGCGCGTGCGATCGGGATCGGCGCCGCGCCGGATGAGGGCGTCGCGGTGGCGTCGGGTCATGGCGAGGATCAGGTCCGCACCGAGGTCGTCGCCGTCGAACGCCCAGCGCGCGGTGCGCGTCGGGACCTCGTAGCCGCGCTGCACCAGGGCGTCGGCCGCGCGCGGATCGATCGGGTTGCCGCTCTCCTCGTCACTCACTCCGGACGAGACGACCTGGGCCTCGAGACCGGCGGCGGCGAGGCGGTCGCGCAGCACGACCTCGCCCATCGGGGACCGACAGATGTTTCCGGTGCAGACCACGACGATCCTCGAGATGCTCATGGCTCCAGCCTATGGTCGGGTGCCGGATAGACTGACGGTCGCGCGGATGTGGTGAAACTGGTAGACACGCAGGATTTAGGTTCCTGTGGCTTCGGCTGTGCGGGTTCGAGTCCCGCCATCCGCACGCGTGACTGCTTCACAGAGCGTCACGTATCTCGGAGATCTCACGTATTTCGGACGAATCTGGCGAATCGGCCCGCGTTTCGTGAGATCTCCGAGTTTCGTGGCGCGAGCGAAGCGCTGCGACGCACCCGGATCCGCGGTTACAGCTCCGCGAGGAACGGCACGAGAGCACGCAGCGCGCGCGAGCGGTGCGAGGACTCGTTCTTCTCGGCCGGCGTCAGCTCGGCCGACGTGCGGTCGTCCCCCTCGGGCACGAAGATCGGGTCGTAGCCGAAGCCGTTTTCGCCGCGTGCGGCGTGCGCGATGCGGCCGGGCCAGATGCCTTCCACGGTGCGCTCCGCTCCCCCGGGTTCGACGAGCGCGATGACCGAGGTGAAGTGCGCCGTACGGTCCTCGTCGCGGGAGAGATCGGAGAGCTGGTCCAGCAGCAGCGCGACGTTCGCGGCGTCATCCTTCGCGTGCCCCGCCCAGTAGGCCGAGAACACGCCCGGCGAACCGCCGAGCACGTCGACGCAGAGCCCGGAGTCGTCGGCGAGCGCGACAAGCCCCGTGTGCTGCGCGGCGGTCCGCGCCTTCGTCAGCGCGTTGGCGGCGAAGGTCGTGCCGTCTTCGACCGGCTCGGGTCCGTCATAGCCGGTGACCTCGATGTCGGGGCGGACGGCAGAGACGATGGCCTGCAGTTCCGCGACCTTGTGCGCGTTGTGCGTCGCGAGGACGATCCGCGTCATCGGCCGAGCGCCTCCTTCTGAAGCGCGGTGAGGTCGGCGCATCCCTTCGCGCCGAGCTCGAGGAGTCGATCGAGCTCCGCCTTGTCGAACGGCGCCTGCTCGGCGGTCCCCTGCACTTCGATGAAGGCACCGGATCCCGTCATGACGATGTTCATGTCCGTCCCGGCGCGCACGTCCTCCTCGTAGGGGAGGTCGAGCATCGGCGTCCCGTCGATGATGCCCACCGAGATCGCCGAGACGCTGTCGGCCAGCGGGGTCGCCTTCTTGGCGACGTAGCCGCGCTGACGCCCCCACTCGATCGCGTCGCTGAGCGCCACGAAGGCCCCCGTGATGGATGCCGTGCGGGTGCCGCCGTCGGCCTGCAGCACGTCGCAGTCGATGACGATCGTGTTCTCTCCGAGCGCCGAGGTGTCGACGACCGCGCGCAGCGCGCGTCCGATGAGGCGCGAGATCTCGTGGGTGCGTCCGCCGATCTTGCCCTTGACGCTCTCACGCGGCGATCGGTCGTTCGTCGCGCGCGGCAGCATCGCGTACTCGGCCGTCACCCAGCCCTTTCCTTGTCCCGTGAGCCAGCGGGGCACACCGTTCGTAAAGCTCGCGGTGCAGAGCACGCGCGTGCCGCCGAAGCTGATGAGAGCGCTTCCCTCGGCCTGGCTGCTCCATCCCCTCTCGATCGTGACGGGGCGGAGTTCATCGAGCGATCGGCCGTCGGCGCGAGTTGTCATGGGCGTCCTTTTCGTGTGGAGAGGTCGCGGAACAGGCGATTCCGCGGACAGGCTTCGACCCTACCGGTCGGCTCGCGACCGGCACGTTCAGGCGGACTGCGCCGCCGCCCGGAACACGGCCGAGCGCTCCTCGTAGTCAGTGAACTCGTCGAAGCTCGGCGCGCCGGGCGAGAGCAGGATCACGTCGCCAGGCTCCGTCACGAAGCGGGCACGCCGCAACGCGTCGGCGAAGTCACGGGCGATGCGGATCCGCTCGAAGCGCCCTTCCGCTTCGGCTGCCAGCCGCACGCCCGCCGGGCCGGTCGCGACCACGTCGACGTCGTCACGACGCGCGAGCGACTCGACGAGCGGCGCGAACGGGACGTCGCGCTCCGCTCCCCCGGCGATCAGCACGATGCGCTGGCCGGGCAGGCTGTCGAGGGCCGCCGCGACGGCCTGCGGCGCGGTCGCGAGGCCGTCGTCGATCCAGGTGCGGTCGTCGGACGACGCGATCGTCTCGAGCCGATGCGCGAGCGGCGTGAACTCCGCAACCGATCTGAGCGCCGCCGCACGATCGACTGTCCCGCGGTACTCGTGGACGGCGGTCAGCGCGAGCGCCGCATTGTGGAGATTGTGGGTGCCGTTCATCGCGATCTCGCCGAGGTGGATCCGGCCGACGCCGGCCCAGATGAGTGCGTCATCTGTAACGGTAACCCCGAGCGAGGCGGGAGACACCAGGCGCGATTGCTCCCTCGCGACCTCCCGTACCCGGCGTGCGAGATCGCCCTCGAGATCCGGCACGACGATGGCCTCGGGGCCGTAGGCGACCAGGCGCAGCTTGTCGGCGACGTACTGGTCGAAGCCGCCGTGCCACGGCAGGTGCTCGGGATAGAGCGATGTCACGACCGCGACGCGCGGGGACGCCGTCAGCTCCGCCGCCTGGTAGCTGGAGACCTCCGCGACGGCGCAGTCGACGTCGACCTGCTCGCCGACAGGGATGCCGATGTTGCCCGCGAGTCGCGAGGTCGCGCCGGTTGCCGTCAGCATGTGGTGCACAAGCGCCGAGGTGGTGCTCTTGCCCTTGGTTCCCGTGATGGCGATCACGCGGTCGCCGTTCTCGGCGAGCCAGAGGTCCATCAGCGACGTGAATCGCGCGCCGTCCTCGCGCAGGCGCGCGTACTCGGGCGAGGTGTGCGGGATCCCTGGTGACTTCACGATCGCGTCGGCGGCCGCCAGCAGCGCGAGCGCCCCGTCGCCGGTCACGACGCCGTCAGGTGCGGTCGCGGATCCGGTCACCGCGACAGTGGCCGCCACGCCACGTCGGGCGAGTTCGTCGCGCGCCGCCATGCCCTCGCGGCCCGCACCCCAGATGACGACCTTGCGGCCGCTGAGCTCGTCAAACCTCACGGACAACCGCCTCGAGCGCCGACGACAGGAAGTGCTCGTCGTCGTGCCAGGCGAACACCGACTCGCGTTCTGCATCCGTCGCGGCGAGAGCCGCGATCTCGTCCCGATCGAGAAACGGGTGCCCGGCCCAGTCGTCGTGCTCGCGCAGGAGGGCGAGGGCGACGCGACACTCATCGGGTTCGCCGACGCATTCGAACGGCTTCAGGAGTCCGTCGGCGCCGAGCAGCTCCAGGAAGCCCGTCAGCTGCGACTCATCAGCGAACAGGTCGCGGCCACCGAAGATCTCCAGCAGCTCCTTGCGCGACAGGAATGGGGCGAGGACGAGGAACACGAACCGGCACTTCGGGCAGTCACCGCACCACGTGGCGTTCGCTGCGGCACTGAGGCGGAACGCGCGATTGCAGCTTGTGAAGACGCCGTGGTACGCCGTCATGCCCGCGAACGCGCGCGCGATGCGGATCTCGGTCAGCGGCCGCAGCAACGACAGGTACTGCGGGGATCCGTGGGGCAGGCTCTCGCGGAGCAGCCGCTCGAAGTCCGCGCTCTTCGACCACTGGTGATTGATGTCGCGTCCGGCCCAGTGCTGGTTGCCGAACGACGCGCTCGCCTCGTTGCTGAACACGACCGTGTCGAATCCCGTGGCGGCGGCGGAGATGAGCGCGATGAGTGAGTTGATCGCCGTGACGGGCACGTGCCCGTTCGGAGCGCCCTCATCGTTCAGCCGCAGCAGCTCGGCGTCGATGGCGCGCTTCGCGCTATGGAGCGGCAGCCCGGCCGTCGCGGCCGTGCGCTCGATCGGCAGCCGGGGGTTGACGGCCACCAGGCCGAGCTCGACGTCGGCGCGGCGGAGCGTCTCGAGCGAGACGATCGAGTCCTTTCCGCCGCCGACAGCCACCAGCAGCCGCTGCTCGGCGACGATCGGCGACCCGACCGGCTCGGGGTCGCGTTCCGGGCCCGTCACGGTCGGCTCCAGCGCTTCCGGCATGTCGTTGACGACGGCGAACTCTCCGAGCCCGTTGCGGATCAGCTCGGTCACGAAGTTCCGTTCAGCGGGTGTGAGGCCCGACGGCACCGAGAACGGGACGGGTGCGAACGCCTTGTAATAGCTCAGCGAAGCCGAGAGCGAGAGCAGGCGAATCAGCCCCCTCGTCACCGGGCCGTCCGTGACCTCGCCGGGGAAGACGATCTCCTCGGTGAAGCTGTATCCGGCTCCGTCCTCGCCAGTCGCGGCATAGGGCAGTCGGACCGTGGCTCCGACGAGCTCCGGTTCGCCGCATTCGAATCGCGTGATGCGGGGACGTGTCTTCGTGAACGCCGTATCCATCGCGGTCAAATCTACACGCGCGATCTGGGCGTGGACCCGCCAGTAGAGTAGCCGTCATGGCACCCTCGACCGCGCTCATGACGGATCGGTACGAACTGACCATGCTCGACGCGTCGTTGCGCGACGGGTCCGCGCATCGCCGGTGCGTGTTCGAGCTGTTCGGTCGGCGCCTGTCCGGCGGTCGTCGGTTCGGCGTGGCTGCGGGCCAGGGGCGACTGCTCGGTCTGCTGCGCGACTTCCGTTTCGGCGAGGGGGAGCTCGCGTTCCTCCGGGATGAGAGGGTCGTCAGCGACGAGACCGTGCGCTATCTCGAGAACTACCGTTTCTCGGGATCCATTGCGGGTTACCGCGAAGGCGAGCTCTACTTCCCCGGTTCGCCGCTCCTGACCGTCGAGGCGACGTTCGCCGACGCGGTCATCCTCGAGACTCTCGCCCTCAGCGTTCTCAATCACGACTCGGCGATCGCCACCGCGGCCGCCCGGATGTCGATCGCGGCCGGCGATCGTCCGCTTGCCGAGATGGGTTCCCGTCGCGCGCACGAGCACGGTGCCGTCGCCGCCGCGCGTGCCGCCTACATCGCGGGTTTCACTTCCACCAGCAACCTCGATGCGGGGCGACGCTGGGGGGTGCCGACGATGGGCACGGCCGCCCACTCGTGGACGCTCCTCCATGACTCCGAGGAGGACGCGTTTCGGTCGCAGGTCGCCTCGCTCGGCGCGGACACGACACTGCTCGTCGACACCTACGACATCGCCGAGGGGGTGCGCCGTGCGGTCGAGATCGGCGGTCCGCGCCTCGGCGGTGTGCGCATCGACTCCGGCGACCTGCCACTCGTCGCCGCCGACGTGCGGGAACAGCTCGATCGCCTCGGCAATCGCGACACGCGCATCACGGTCACCAGCGACCTCGATGAGTACGCGATCGCTGCACTGGCGGCGTCGCCCGTCGATTCCTACGGCGTCGGAACCTCGCTGGTGACGGGATCCGGCTACCCCACCGCGGGCCTCGTCTACAAGCTCGTCGCGCGCGAAGACGCGTCGGGCACGTGGATCCCCGTCGCGAAGAAGGCACAGGACAAGTCGTCGACGGGAGGCCGCAAGAGCGCCTTCCGCCGCCTCGAGAACGAGCGCGCGGCCGAGGAGATCGTCTGCCCGGCCGACGCCGCCGCACCCGCCGATGCGCGGCCGCTCGTGAAGACACTCGTCGAGGGCGGTGACATCGACGCCGCGGCAGAGGGAGCGGCGGGCGTCCGCGCCGCGCGGAAGCACCATCTCCGCGTGCGGAACGAGCTGCCCGTGCGCGCCCTCGCGCTCAGCAAGTCGGATCCGGCGCTGCCGACTGTATCGGCGTGATGTCGCGGCGGCTCACGCCGCGGTCGGTCACTTCTTGAGTGACTCGTAGATCTCCTTGCACGTCGGGCAGACAGGGAACTTCTCGGGGTCGCGCCCCGGCGTCCACTTCTTGCCGCAGAGTGCGCGCACGGGCTTCCCCGTGATCGCGGACTCCATGATTTTGTCCTTCTGGACGTAATGACTGAATCGCTCATGATCGCCCGGATCCTGCGTCTGCTCTTCGATGAGCTCCTGCAGTTCACGGTCGAGAAGCGCGGTACCGCCCTGGTCCGGGCTGTCGAGTGGCGTGCTCATACGATCGATTTTAGTGGGGTTCTGACCACGGTGGCCGCCGCGGGTCATCTCGTCTGCCCGATTTCGATCAGGCGGTGTCCACGCCGCTCGAAGACGAGGGCCCCGATCAGGGTCCCGAGGAGGAGGACACCCGCCCCGGTTCCCGCCCCGATCCACAGCGCATCGACGTCCTCTCGCGTGCGCGACACGACCGCTTCGAACGCTGCGACGAGCGTCGGGACCGACACGCCGAAGGTGCCGAGCAGGACGACCGCCGGCGCGAGCACGCCGCGCCCGCCGGTCCGCTGCGGCTGGCGGAACGGGCTGTCGCCGGGGCGCGCGACCGGGTAGGCCGCCGCCGCCGAGGAGACGCTCGATAGACCGATGCCCGAAAGGGTGAGGGCGAGCGCGACGCCGATGAGGGCTCCGAGATGCTCCCAGGCGCCGGCGACGGCGGCCGTGACGGCGATCGTGATCGCGAGCATCGGGATCGCGATCACGACGATCGGCAGCAGTCGTCCGATGCGATCTGCGACGCCGCGTACGCTCGTGACGACGTGCAGCCAGATCGCCTCGGAGTCGTACGCGAGGTCGTTGTGGATCGTCCAGCCGAGGAATGCGGCGATGATCGGCAGCGGGATCAGCGCGACGACGTCGACCGGGACGCCGGCGATCAGCAGGGGGAGGACGGGGACGAGGCCGGCGATCGGGATGATCGCGACGTTTGCGAGGTAGCGCACGTCGCGCGACCAATAGATCATGCTGCGCGCGGCGATCACGCCCGTCGCGGTCGTCGGAAGGATGCCGAGCCAGCCCAGGCCCGCCTCCTGCTGCTGGACCGAGCGCGGCGGCGAGGCGAGGGCGTGCCGCACGATCAGCGCCCAGCAGGTGATCGCGGCCACCAGCGTCGTCAGCGCGACGGCGATCGCCGCGGACCCACCGCCGGCCAGGAGCGCGGGGGCCGCACCGATCGGTGTGAGCGCGGCGATCTGGGCGACGGAGACGATCAGCGCGGGTGCGCCGAGCTCCCAGGATGCCGACAGCGCATATGCCGCGGCGGGAATGACGACGGCGATGCCGAGGATCGCCACGATCGTCGCTCCCTCGCGGGTCCGACCCCCGACGCGCACGCGCACGGCGAGCGCGTAGCCGAGTCGCGCGCCCAGCGCGCACGTGAGCGCATGCGCAGCGACGCCGGCGACCGCTTCGATCACGGGGCGGCCCAGGGCGACCGCGGAGCTTGCGGCGGCGATGTCGACGGCGATCACGGCCACCAGGGGAAGACTGGTGAGTGCGGCGAGCGTCGTCGCGCCCGTCAGCGCGGTCGGAGATAACGGCAAGAGCGCGAACGCGGCGGGGTCGAGCGGATCCGGCCGCGACGATCCGAACGGCGCGAGGAAGAACCCGAGCGTGATCAGCGATCCGCCGAGCACGATGGCGACGTCGAGCGCCTCCGCCGACGCCGACTGGAGCGCCACGGCTCCCCTGGCCGCGACCGCCGCGGCGAGCACCACGAGGACGGCCGCGCCGATTGCGGAGCCGCGGCGTCGAGTGCGCAGCGGGGCGAGCTGCTGCGCGATCCTCAGCCGGAGGACGTGTGCAACCACTCCAGGCCGCCCCCCTCGACGCTCCCGCTCAGATCCACGAACCGCTGTTCGAGCGTCATCTCGCCGCGCACCTCGTCGACCGTGCCCTCGGCGAGCACCTGTCCCGTGACGAGAACCGAGATGCGCGAGCAGATGCTCTCGATGAGGCTCATGCTGTGCCCCGACAGGATCACCGTGCCGCCGCCGTCGACGTACGTGCGCAACACGTCGAGGAGCGTCTGCGACGAGACGGGGTCGACGGACTCGAACGGCTCATCGAGCACGAGCAAGCGCGGGGAATGGATCATGGCGCACGCCAGCAGCAGCTTCTTCGTCATGCCGGTCGAGTAATCCGATACGGCGCGGCCCATCGCGGGGATGAGCCCGAAGGCCTGCGCGAGTTCGTCGGCGCGCTCCCGGACAACGGGACCGGACAGACCACGGAGCGACCCGACGTAGTGCAGCAGCTGACGCCCCGTGAGGCGGTCGAAGGTACGCATCCGATCCGGCAGCACGCCCATGGCCCTCTTTGCGTCGCGCGGACGTGCGATCGCATCCACGTCGAACACGCGGATGTCGCCTCGATCCGGACGGAGCAGGCCCGAGATCATCGACAGTGTCGTGGTCTTCCCCGCGCCGTTCGGTCCTACGAGGCCGTAGAACGTGCCGGTCGGCACGCTGAGGTCGATTCCGGCGACGGCCGGTTCGCCGCGATATGTCTTGACGACACCGCGCAACTCGAGCGCCGTGTGCGCCGCGTGCGCGGGCGATTCCTCCTCGCGCACGTCAGGCCTGTCCTCCCCCGACGTGACTGTCACCCGTACAACCTATCAATCCGGGCACGCATATCCGCGCGCGAACGCACCGTCCTGACACGGCCCGTAACCTCCGCATCCCCTCGGAACTCCCAGGAAAATCCGGACGCGTTGGTATCCTGGCATGAGACAAGGGATGAACTCCGAGTAAACACGTCGCGCGGTCCGCGGTGGCGGGGTTCCCGGGCGTGGCCCGTCCCGCAAAGGAGTATTCGCATGACCCTCCAGACCGTCATTCTTGCCGCCGGCATGGGCACGCGCCTCGGCCGTGCGTTGCCGAAGTCGTTGACGACGCTCTCCGACGGCCGCACGATCATGCAGCAGCAGCACGAGAACATCCGTGCCGCTTTCGGATCCGATGCGCGCATCACGACGGTCGTCGGCTACCGCGCTGAGACGATCATCGATGCGTTCCCGGACGCCGACTACGTGCACAACGAGAGCTACGACGAGACGAACACCTCCAAGAGCCTCCTGCGCGCGCTCACGGCGACGGGTCGCGGTGGCGTGCTGTGGATGAACGGCGACGTCGTCTTCGACCCGCGCGTGCTCGGCCGCGCCGTCGAGCTCATCGAGCGCGAGCAGTCGTTCGTCACCGTCAACACGTCCAGTGTCAGCGACGAGGAGGTGAAGTACACGCTCGATGAGCGCGGCTTCATCACCGAGCTGTCCAAGACCGTCGAAGGCGCCGCTGGCGAGGCCGTCGGAATCAACTACATCGCGCGCCAGGACAAGCGTGCCCTGCAGGCACAGCTGCAGCGCGTCGACGACCAGGACTACTTCGAGCGCGGCCTCGAGCTCGCGATCGCCGAGAACGGCGTCCGCGTGAGCGCGATGGACATCAGCGACCTGTACGCGGTCGAGGTCGACTTCGCCGAGGACCTCGAGCGAGCGAACGAGGTCCTCGCCTGACGCCTCGCACACCGTCAGCGGCCCCCGCACACCGAACTTCGGCTCGCGTGTCGGGGGTCCGCTTTATTGTCTGCGCATGGAAGCACACGTCACCCGCCCAGCTCGTGCGAGCCCGTGGCTCGTGCACCGCTCCGCACCGCACCCGGTGATCCGCAACGCCTCGGCCGAACCGCTCTCCTACGCCCGCGCGCTGATCAGAGTCGGCGACGACGTGATCACCGAACGCTGGGGCACAGTGCTCCCCGGCGATGAGGGCGAGATCTGTCTGTGCGGGCTTGATCCGGCCGACGTCTGCGTCACGGTGTCCTGGCGCCCCGCCGGCACCGACGAGGAGCTCCTCTGGCAGTTCGTGCTGTAGCGACGGCGCGGTTCAGTAGGTCGAGCGCATGCCGCGTCGTCGATGTGGGATCTCGGTGTAGCCGTACGGGTAGCGACCATTCTGCAGGTCGTCCGCGCCGATCCCGGCGACGAGCTCCGACACGTCGACCTCGAGCGCGACGGCGATCTGTACGAGCGTCGAGATCGTCGGGTTGCCACGCCCTCGTTCGATGCGCTGGAAGTTCGTCAGATCCATGTCCGCACACTCCGCGAGGGCGCGAGCGCTCACGCCCGCGTCCGTGCGCGCTTTCGCAATGCGCCGGCCGATCTTCTCCGAAGCCGGTGAATGCGTGACTGCCATTCATCGATCGTGTCGAGACCACGGCGCAGACGCCTACGCATATATGAGCTAGCTTTTATGCCACCCCATGGAGGGAGCCGCGCGCCAGCATCGTCTGTCGCTCCTCCCACTGGCTCATGAGCTCCTCGATCGCGGCGTGGAAGCGCGCGGTCGGTTCCCCGGGCCGCGCATCGCCGAAGTGGTGTTCGACCCACCACTGCAGGCGCGCGGTCGTGTCCGGATCCTCCTGGACGCGGGAGATCTCGCGTTCGACCTGCTGCGCGGCCTCCACGGTCAGCCACTCGCAGGCGGAGAGGTATCCTCGCTCGTCGATCACGGCGTCCGGATCGGCGGGACGCGTGACGAGCAACGGTTTGCCGGTCGCGAGGCGGTCGTAGACCATCGCCGAGACGTCGCTGATCGCTACGTCCGCGGACGTGAGCTGCCACCCCATCTCCGGATCGACGTCGTGCACGTGGTGGGCCGTGGGATCCGCGCGATTCGCCTCCGCGATGGCATCTACGATGCGCTCGTGCGCGGCGAGGTAGTCCGGATCCAGCACGCCGGTGCGCGGGTGTGCGCGATAAACGAGGCGATATCGCGGGTCCGCGACGAGTCTCTTCACGAGCGCCTCCCCGTGCGTGACGACGGACCCGTAGCTCATCGAACGACGATCGCCCTCCCACGTCGGCGCGTACAGCACGACGGTGCGGTGATCGCGCTCGTACGGCGGGTTCCCCGTCATGTGGTCGGTCTGCGGCCGTCCGATCTCGAACGTGCGCCGGTCGACGTCGTAGTCCCACAGCGTGCTCGCGAGGCGGTCCCGGGCCGCTCGCCCTGCGACGAAGGCGTAGTCGTAGGCCTTGTGCTGGCTGCTGACCATGTACGCCTTGTCGGATTCGCCGTGGTTGATGAACACGTGCCACCGGTGACCGTAGCGGAACATCTGGAAGTTGCGCCGGTTCTGGTTGACGTACAGCACGATGCGCACATCCTGCTCGTCGAGGGTCTCCTCGACACTCGTGATCGTCGGCACGTACGTGACCGGGAGCGCGCCATCCTCCAGGAGCATCCTGGCACCCGATGCGCTGCGCGCGAGGACGAGGATCGGGTGACGCTCGCCGAGTTCGACGAGCGGCGCGTACCACTGACGGATCTGGTAGGCGTTGACGGCGCGGTCGGCGAAGTACACGGCGATGCGGTAACGGCCGCGTTCGAGCGGTGGGAGCGCGCGAAACTCCCGTTCGACCGACTCGATCACGCGGCGTCGCCTGGCCGCGCGCCGGACGAGCCGAACGGCCTTCTTCGCATCCGTGAGGAGCGTCATCTTCGCCACGCTAACCGCCGCGCCGGAGTCCGTGGCGCGTATTGATCCAATGCCCTGCAACCGTTCGTCTCGCTCTCAGATGCGGCTTACGCCGAGACGGATCCGTGCACGTCCCACTCGCGCATGAGGCGTGCGATCGCATCGTGGAAGCGCGCGGTCGGCGCCCCGGGGCTGGTGTCTCCGAAGTATCGGCGCACCCATTCCTCGAGGCGGCTGACGGTGTGCGGATCCTCGAGCACGCGCGTGATCTCCGGGATCACGTTCACGGAGGCCTCCGCTGTCAGCCACTCGCACGCGCCGAGGTAGCCGGTCTCGTCGATCTCGGCGGCTGGATCCGTCGGCCGGGTCACGAGCAGCGGTTTGCCGGTGGCGAGGCGGTCGTAGACCATCGCCGAGATGTCGGAGATCGCGACGTCCGCTGCGGCGAGCTGCCACCCGATGTCGGGGCCGTCGTCGAAGACGTGCTGAGCCGAGGGATCGGCGTTGTTCGCAGCGCGGATCGCGCCGATGATCCGTCGATTCGCTCCGCCGTACGCGAGGTCGACGACACCGCTGCGCGGGTGGGGGCGGTAGATGACGCGATAGCGCGGGTCCGCGAGCAGCCGTTCGACGAGCGTCTCGCCGTGGGTGACGATAGAACCATAGGAGGCGCTCGGCCGGTCGCCCTCCCACGTCGGAGCGTAGAGGACGACGGTGCGCTCATCCGGAGTGAACGGGGTCGTGCCGGAGTAGTGGTCGGCCTGGGGGCGGCCGATCTCGATCGCCTTGCGGTCGAGATCGGCGTTCCACAGCGTGCGCTCAAGACGATCGCGTGCCGCCTGTCCCGCGATGAATGCGTAGTCGTAGGCCTTGTACTGGTTCGTCGTCATGTACATCTTGTCGGACTCGCCGTGGTTGATGAACACGTGCCAGCGACGGCCGTAGCGGAACATCTGGAAGTTCCGCATGTTCTGGTTGACATACAGGACGATGCGAATGTCCTGTCGCTCGATGAAGCGCTCGACGCCGCGCACCTCGGGGACGTACGCGACGGGCAGCGCACCATCGTCGAGCAGCGCCTTCGCGCCCATCGCGTTGCGTGCCATCACGACGACGGGCCAGGTCTTCGCGAGCTCCTGCAGCGGCCGATACCACTGCCTCATCTGGTACATGTTGACGTCGCTGTCGGCGAAGTAGACGGCGATCTGAAAGCGGTCGCGCTCCAGCCGTCCCTGTTCTCGCATCGCCGACGTCACGTGGCGGTAGGCGGAGCGACCGCGCGCCGCCTTCCGGACGACGGCCACCGCGTTCCTCGCATCGCTCAACACACCCACACCCTCCACGGTATCCAGGCACCCTGCCCGCTCCCCGTGGGATGATCGAGAAATGCGTAACGATCCGGGCTCGATGCGACCGCGAACGATCCGGCGCGACGCGCCGGCGGTGCCAGCCGGATCCGGAGTGTCCTTCATCATGCCGGTCCTCAACGAGCGCGACTACCTGCCGCGGGCCGTGGAGTCGACGCTCGCCCAGGAGGTCGACGGGCCCATCGAGCTGATCCTTGCGCTCGCCCCCTCGACGGACGGTACGAACGAACTCGCGCACAGCATGGCGGAGTCGGATCCGCGCATCACGCTCGTCGACAATCCGGCGGCGGACATCCCCGTGGGGCTCAATCTCGCCATCCGCGCATCGCACTACCCGACGATCGTGCGCGTCGACGCCCACTCCGAGCTCAGCCCGGGATACACGATGCAGGCGCTCGACACCCTCGACCGCACGCGCGCGGCGAACGTCGGCGGCATCATGCACGCCGAAGGACACAGCCCCTTCCAACGAGCCGCGGCGGCCGCCTACAACTCCCGCATCGGCCTCGGCGGCGGTGCCTATCACGGCGGCCGACAGGAGGCCGAGGCCGAGTCGGCCTATCTCGGCGTCATGCGACGGGCGGTCCTCGAGGAGGTCGGTCTCTTCGACGAGACGATCCGACGCGGCGAGGACTGGGAGCTGAATCTGCGGATCCGCCGCGCAGGTTATCGGGTCATGTTCGACCCGGAGCTCGCGGTCACCTACCGTCCGCGCGAGACCTGGCCCCGGCTCGCGCGGCAGTTCCTCGCGACGGGGCGATGGCGGGGCGAGCTCGTGCGCCGGTACGGATCCCGCAATTCGCTGCGCTTCTTCGCACCGCCCGCACTCGTGGGGACGTTCGTGGCCGCGCTCGTCGTCGCGGTGCTCCGCGGCACGCGCGCGCTGACCGGAGCCTCCGCGGCCGTCGCGGGGCTCGTATTCGTCCCGGTGGCCGCCTACGCGTCCGTCGTGGCGGCATTCGCGGCCGCACGACGTGGCGCCGGGTGCGCCGAGCGGGCATGGATCCTCGCGGTCGTCCCGACGATGCACCTCGCCTGGGGCGCGGGCTTTCTCGCGGGACTCGCCCGCGGTGCGAGCGACACGGTCGACACCTCGCGCCTCGACGGGCGCAACACCCCGTTGCCGTAGCGCACGTCAGCGCGGCAACAGGCCCTGGTCGATCAGCCGTGCGACGACGCGCTCCGCAGCCCGTCCATCGTCGCGCGCGTTGAACACCGCGCGCCACGCGGCGTACTTCTCTGCGTGCTGCGACGCGTCCTCGTCGAGCGCGGTGACGAGCTCGTCCTGAGACCGGACGACCGCTCCCGGCGCGCGCGCGACGAGGTCGAAGTAGAACCCGCGCAGGCGGCCGCGATAGTCCTCGAGGTCCGGCACAAGGAAGTACATCGGCTTCCCCGTGATGCTGAAGTCGAACATCACGGACGAGTAGTCGGTGATGAGCGCGTCCGCGGCGAGCATGAGGCGCGAGACGTCGGCATAGCCGGTCACGTCGATCACCCGGGGCCCTGAGGCGCTGCGGCCGGGCACGAGCGTGCGACTGTGCCCGCGCACGAGCACAACCGCATCGGCCTGTTCGGCGAGCGTGATGGGATCCACGTAGTCGACCATCTCGCTGCGATCGTCGCGCCACGTCGGTGCGTACAGCAGCACGCGCTCGCCCTCGCCGATGCCGAGCGCGCGACGGGTCGCCCCATCGTCTCCGCTCGCGAGGCGATCGTTGCGCGGATAGCCCTCGACCCACACGGGGCGGCCAAAGAATGCGTAAGCCTTCGACAGGATCCGCGCACCGTACGGGTTCTGCGCGAGCAGCACGTCCCAGCGGCGTGATTCCTTCAGCACTGCTCCCCACCGGCGCGGCGCGAACCCACGACGGTGCAGCGCCAAGCGCTTGAGCGGCGTGCCGTGCCACGTCTGCAGCACGTGCTGCCCGGAGCGCGGGACGTAGCGGCGACGCAACCAGTCGTTGATGACGAGCAGGCGCGAGACGCTGCGCGCGCGCCACCAATCGGCGGATCCCTCGATGACGGGCACCGCGCCAGGCGGCACCTCGACCGAGAGGTCGATGACGCTCCAGTATCGCGTGAGGTCCGGGCGCACGCGTGCGATCTCCCGGTCGAGCGCGAGCGGGTTGTCGCCGGCGACGCGCCCGTAATAGCTCTCGAAGAAGACGGCATCCTCGAGCGCGGACGCGTGGACGGAGTAGCGGTGCTCGAGCGCGGCGGCGGCTTCCAGCGTCTCGATCGACGGATCGAGCGGCGGGCCGACGCGCACGATCTCGCCGTCGACGGAAACCCGCACCTCGTCGTCGATCGACAGCGGCAAGCTGCCCGCGATCTCGATCCCCGGGATCTCGATCCGATACTCCCCCGACGGCAGCGGCAGCTCGGGTCCGCCCCACCGTGAGGTGCGGAGTGGGAAGCGCACCTTCCAACTCTTACCGCGACCCGTGATCCGTCCGTCCACAGCGGCACGCGATCCGGTGAGTGCCGCGCTCTCGGGACGATCGCCCTGTCCCGCGACGACGAGCACGCGCGTCTCCTCGACGATCTCCACAACGGTCCCGGTCCTCATGGGCTGGCCTTCCCGATCCGCCTTCGGATCTCATCGAGCACGCGGAAGGTGTTTCGTCCGTCGTGAAAGTCGTGCACCGACCGGCTGAGGGCGCGAGCCCGGTCCGCGAGGCGCTCGCGCTCCTCATCCTGCCCGAGAAGGCGGTCAATCGCCGGGACGAGTTCGCGCCATGTCGTGGCGACGTCATCGCCGGCCACAGCGGCATACGCGCCGTAGAAACCGCGCGTACGCGCATACTCGGCGACGTCGGGGGCGAGGAAAAGCGCGGGCAACGGCACGAGCGCGGAATCGTAGGCGAGGGACGAGTAGTCGGTGATAAGCGCCTCGAAGCCGGGGAGCGCGGGGGTCACATCGGTCAGCACGTCGGAGCCGAGCGACACGATGCGGTCGGTCGCCACGGGCGGACGATACTCGCCTTCCCCGAGCCGGTGAGATCGCACCGCGAGGACGGCGTCGTGCTTCTCGAGCAGCGCGATGATCCGCATCCATTCCGCGGCGGAGGGAATGCCAGGATCAGCCGTGCCGTCACGCCACGTGGGTGCGTAGAGCAGGATCCGCCTGGAGGTATCGAGCGCGGGCGCCGCCTGCCGTAACACCTCGCGTGCACGCGCCGCGCGCGCCGGCGCCGATCCGCGGGACAGTACGTCGACGCGGGGTTCGCCGGTCACCGCGATACGCGCATCGGAGATGCCGAACGCTGACTCGAGGCGGCCGCGGACGAGGTGGCTCGCGGCGGGCAGGACGCCGATGCGCTGCGCCGAACGGCGGTACAGCCACGCGAGCAGGCGGCGCACGAGGCGTGAGTCCGGCAGGAAGGAGCTCGTGACCATCACGGGGGCGTCGAGACCGAGCCTCTTGAGCGGGATCCCGTGCCAGAGCTGCGCCACGAAAGCGCCGGTGACCGCATACGGATTCACGTCCCCGAAACCGTGCGAGACGACTGCGACGCGCGCTCTCGCGGTCGCCCAGAAACCGCGCCAAGACGACTTCGGAAGCGTGGGGATCCCCCACTGCCGCGCATCCCGCTCTTCCTCGCGCGACGTCGTCAACCACACCGCGTCGATGCCCAGCGACCGCGCCGCGTGCCAGAGGGCGAGCGGGCCGTCGGCGATGCCCGCGCCACAGCCGAACACCCACCGGTCTCCGCGCGGTGTCAGGGCGGTGACGAGGCGTCCGAGCACGTACAGCGGGATCCGCGCGAGCTTGCGCGCGTTGCCCGTGTCGAAGGAGAAGGACGCCACCCGACGAGCCTAGTGGCCGCGGGTGACGTCCTCCGTGTGATCTTCGCCTATTCGAGCGTGCCGAGCGTGACCTCCGCCTCGTGCTCTTCACCGTCTCGGACGTAGGTGATCGTGGCGGTCGACTCAGCGGCCGCGGCGCGCACTTGGGCGGTGAGATCGATCGCGTCATTGACGCGCAAGCCGTTGAAGGTCGTGACGACGTCGCCCGACTCGAGCCCGGCAGCTTCGGCGGCGCCGTCGGGCACGATGTCGTCAATATAGGCGCCCGTCGTGGTCGTCCCCTCCATCATCGAGGCGGGTGCGACCGTCGCGCCGAGGAGGCCGTGCGTCGCCGCCCCGTTATCAATGATCTCGGTCGCGATGCGTTCGGCGATGTTCGATGGGATCGCGAACCCGAGCCCGATGGATCCGCCCTCCTCACTCGAGGAGGCCGCCGTCGCGATCGCGACGTTGATGCCGACGAGCTTGCCCTCGTCGTCGACGAGCGCGCCGCCGGAATTGCCGGGATTGATCGCGGCGTCGGTCTGCAGCACGGCGATCTTGATCGACTCGTTCGACTGGCGCGGCTCGTCCTGGCCGGGCAGGTCGAAGAACCACGGTGTGCCGGAGTCGCCGTCGTCGGGAGACTCGGTGTCGTCCCCCTCCGGCGCGGCGGCCGAGGCGATCTCGATCGAACGGTTGAGGTTACTGATGACGCCGGTCGTCACGGTATTCGACAGCCCCATCGGCGCGCCGATCGCGACGGTCGTGTCGCCGACGTTGAGCTCCGACGAGTCAGCGAAGTCGACCGGTGTGAGATCGGAGGCGCCTTCGAGCTTGATCACGGCGAGGTCGTAGATCGGATCGGTGCCCACGATCGTCGCGTCGTAGAGCGTGCCGTCTGATCCCGTCACGCGCAGCTGAGCATCGCCAGACGCACCGCCGAGGGTCACGACGTGCGTGTTCGTCAGCACGTAGCCGTCTTCACTCAGCACCACGCCGGATCCGCTGCCGCCACCCGACTGGCTTGCAGCCTCGATCGTGACGACGCTCGGCAATGCGGCGGCGGCGATCGCCGCGGTCTGATTGACCTCGTCGGGGTTGTTGATCGTGATGTTTTCCGAGCCGCCCGCGGGTTGGGCCGTGGGCGTCGTGTCGTCTCCCATGAGCGACATGCCGAGCCACGCTCCGCCGAGGCCGACGCCTCCGCCGATGAGGGCGGCGACGACCACGAGGCCGGCGAGCTTCGCCCCGCCACCGGTCTTCTCCTTTGTCCGCTTCGGCTCCTGGTGCGCCCACTGATATGCGGGCGCCTGTCCCTCCGGCACCGGCGCCGTCTCCGGCGCGGGCGGCGCCCCGTGCACGGGTGGAGCACTGTGACTCGGGGGTGCGTACGGCGGTGCCGCGTACGACCCGTGGGCCGCGGCGTCGGCAGCCGAACGCTCGGGGAGCGGCGGAATCGATGATCCGTTGTCGTTGCTCATGGCCTCTCCTTCTGCCTGGTTCCCTCAGCGTGCATCCGAAACCTATGACGGCCCTATGTCCAGGGTACGGCGATCTTGTGAGCTCGGACGCGTGTGCCGGTAGCCTGCAGGAATGACGCAGGTACGCGGATCCTGGCACCTCGCCGCGCGCGGCGCTCGGCTGCTCGATTCTGACGGTGCGGTCGCGCCGACGATCTTCGCCGAGTTGTCGGCCCGCGCGGCGGAGACGGGCGCGATCAACCTCGGTCAGGGGTTTCCGGACGAAGACGGGCCGACGGAGGTTCTCGAAGCGGCGCGCTCTGCGATCGCCAGCGGGAGGAATCAGTATCCGCCCGGACGTGGCGTCCCGGAACTGCTCGAAGCAGTCGCCGAGCACCAGGAGCGGTTCTACGGGATCCATCTCGATCCGCGCACCGAGATCATCGCCACCGCCGGCGCCACCGAGGCCCTCACGGCCGCCCTGCTCGCACTTCTCTCCCCCGACGACGAGGTCGTCGTCTTCGAGCCGTTCTACGACTCGTACGCGGCCGCGATCGCGTTGGCGGGCGCGCGCCTCGTGCCCGTCCGTCTGACGTGGCCGGACTTCCAGCCGGATCCCGCGGAACTCGAGCGCGCCGTGACGGGCCGCACACGCGCGATCCTCGTGAACGATCCGCATAACCCGACGGGAGCCGTGTTCTCCGACGAGGTCCGGCGCACCGTCGTCGACCTCGCCGTTCGCCACGACGCCGTCATCATCACCGACGAGGTGTACGAGCACCTGGTGTGGGGCGCGCCGCACACGCCGATCGCGACGCTGCCGGGCGCGGCAGAGCGCACGGTGTCGATCTCGTCGGGCGGCAAGACCTTCAGCGCGACCGGCTGGAAGATCGGATGGCTCACCGCGCCGAAAGACCTCGTCACGGCCGTGCTCACGGTCAAGCAATACCTCACGTACGCGAACGGATCTCCGCTGCAGCCCGCCGTCGCGCGCGGCCTGCGCCTGCCGGATGAGTTCTTCTCCGAGCTCGCCCGCGACATGCACGCGCGCAGCACGGTGCTGGGAGACGGTCTCGAGGCCGCCGGTCTGTCGATCTCGCGCCCCGCCGGCACCTACTTCACCGTCGCCGACGTGTCGTCGCTGGGATACGAGGACGCGGCCGTGTTCTGCCGCGAGCTGCCCGAGAAGGTCGGCGTGATCGGCGTGCCCGTTTCGGCGTTCGTCACGCCCGAGCACGACGAGGAGTACCGCTCGCTCGTCCGCTTCGCCGCCTGCAAGAAGGTCGACGTGCTCGAACAGGCGACGTCGCGGCTTGCAAAGCTGCGCGACTGAGCGTCAACCGGCCGGTTCGACCCGGTACCGGCGCAGGTCGAGCGCAGGATTTGCGCGACGGACCTCGTCGATCGCACTGCGGGAGGCCCAGCCGACGGCGACGCCGCGCTCGGGGCCGATTCCCGCCACCTGCACGCCGCGCGGGTCGATCACCATCGACCGTCCGACGCCGATGGGGGCGGTGTGGTCCGCCGCCGCGATGTAGATCGTGTTCTCGATCGCGCGAGCCGCGACGAGCGTCTCCCAGTGAAACTCCTTCAACGGACCGCGCACCCACTCGGCCGGCATAAGCACCACGTCCGCTCCCGCGTCGACGAGCGTCCGTGCGACCTCAGGGAATCGCAGGTCGTAGCAGGTCATCAGGCCGAAGCGCAGGCCGTCGACGACGAACGTCTCCGCGGATTCGGTCTCACCCGGCTCGACCCACGCGCTCTCGGTCTGCCCGAACGCGTCGTACAGATGCTGTTTCCGATAGGCGGCGACCACGCCCGTGCCGTCGACGGCGACAGCGGTGTTGCGGACGCGATCGCTCGTGCCCTGCTCGACGAGGCCGGCAACGATCGTCAGGTCGTTCTGCGCGGCGATGGTCGCGAGCGCGCGCGTGAACGGCCCGTCAAGCGGCTGAGCGTTGGCGGCAAGGGTGGTATCGAACGGATCGACGAAGTAGCTCGCGTACTCGGGCGCCACGACGACACGCGCTCCACGCTCCGCCGCGGTGGACGCGAGCTCGGCCAGCGTCGTGAGGTTCTCATCCGCGTCGGCCCCGGGGGCGAACTGCGCCACGGCGATCCCGACAGCGTCGTGCTCGATCGTCATGCGGCTCATCCTGCCATCTTTTCCAGCGTTCCCACAGACACGCCCGGTGAGTGCCTCGCGACGCGCGATTTGCCGGATCCTGAACCACTGGTAAAGTAGACATTGCGCCGCGGGGTGGAGCAGTTCGGTAGCTCGCTGGGCTCATAACCCAGAGGTCGTAGGTTCAAATCCTGCCCCCGCAACCAAATCCGAAGGCCCGGTCCCTCCTCACGAGGGCCGGGCCTTCGCCGTGTGCCGGGTCGCTCCAGGATGTGGTCCCAGAGCTCGGCGCAGCGGCCCCGACAGTGACCCGGCGAGACCCTCAGCGGGTCGTCGGAGCAGCGTCTTCGACGAAGCGGGGACGGCACGCGAACCAGCCCGCAACCAGACCGGGCACCGTCGTCGCCGCGAGGACGAGGAGTGGGATCGTCCACGACCCGGTCGCCTCATGAAGCAGCCCCAACCCGATCGGGCCGACGCAGGCGATCGCGTAGCCGATGCCCTGGACGAAGCCCGAGACAGCTGAAGCGGTCTGCGAGGTGCGCGTTCGGCGGTTGATGAGGGTCATGCACAGCGGAAACGTGCTCACTCCGATACCCAGCGCACACACCCAGGCGAGAGTCCCAGCGACGGGCGACAGCAGGAGCCCGACGTACCCGACGATCAGTGCGATCGCGCAGATCACGACGACGATGAACGGGTTCGCCATGCGGGTCGCCAACTGCGGAACGACCAGCGCCGCGACCATGCCCCACGCCGAGTACAGTGCGACCATGGTTCCGCCCAGCTCCGCGCTGCCACCTGCGTCGGTGAGCACCGACGGCAGCCACGTGATGATCGCGTAGTTCGACAGCGACAGCATCGCGAAGAGCACCATCAGGCCCCAGACCGTCGACGATCGCGCGATCGTCGGCGCCCGCTCCGTCGTCGCCGCTGCGGCAACCACGTGGTGACCGTCTGCGGGGAGCGTGATCGCGAGGACAAACCATGCCACCGCGGCCACCGCGGCGGGTGCGGCCCACATTCCCACGGAGACGCGCCACGTCGCCCCGACTGCTAACGGAACCGCGATGAGAGGAGCAAGGAACTGCCCCGTCTGCATGAGGATCAGGTAGAGGGAGGTCCAAAGCGCCAGTCGGTCGGCGAACCACGCCTTCACCAGCGGCACCACCACGACGTTCGCCGCCCCGATGCCGGCGAGCGCCAACACGGTCGAGAGGATGAGAACGGCGGAATTCGGCGCGAAGGCGCGCAGCACCAGAGACAGGGCGGTCATCGCGAGTGCCACCGCAGCCGTACGCTCGAGTCCGAACCTCTTCGTCACCGCCGGAGCCAGGAATCCGAAGACACCGAATGCGGCCGCGGGAATGGTCCCGAGCAGGCCGGCCAGCATGACACCGAACGCGAGATCGGATCCGATGATCTCCAGCAGAGGAGTGAACCCGGTGACCGCCGTGCGAAGGTTGAACGCGGTCACCACGATGGCGAACCCCGCCCACAAGAGCTGGTGCAGGCGGCGCACCGCGGCAAAAGGACGGGAGGGCGCGGTCACGGTAGGCTCCAAGAGACGACGATGAGTGATGGGATCATGGGATGAATCGCGACGAGTCTGCCACAGCTCAACCGATGCGTCGAGTCGGGCTCATCGATCAGGCGGCTGAGCGCTTCCGCGAGGAGGTGGTCTCCGGACGTTGGCCGATTGGCGAGCGGATCCCGACCGAACCCACTCTCGTCTCGATGTTCGGCATCGGCCGCAACACAGTTCGCGAGGCGCTGCAGTCTCTCGTGCACGCCGGCCTGTTACGCCGTGAGCAGGGGCGCGGCACATTCGTCATCTCGGCATCCGAACTCACCGGCACGCTCGAACGTCAGCTCGGCGGCGGCACGCGTCGCCACTATCTCGAACTGCGCCTCGCTCTCGACTCAGCGGCGGCCTCGCTCGCCGCCCGCAACCGTTCCGACGCCGATGTCGATCAGCTGCGCGAGCTGCGCGACCGTCGACGAGCGAGCTGGTCGACAGAGGATCCCAAGCGGCGCGCGAGCGCGGATCTCGCTCTCCACCACGGCATCGTGGCCGCGACGCACAATCCGCTCTACGTCACGCTCTACTCGAACATGCTCGACGTCTTCGCGGAGCACATGCGTGACGAGGAGAGCGACGATCCGGAAGTCGCGCACCGCCACCACCATGACCTGATCGAGGCGATCGCCGACGGCGACGCCGACCAAGCCACCGCAGCGGTCGCCGCGATCTTCACTCCGTTCGTGGAGTCAGCGACGTGACAACTGAGTTGCACTCCTGCGCGTTCCCGATCGGTGCGCTCCGGCCGACCACGCGCCCCTATTCGTTCGCGTAGGTGAAGACCGGCCCGGTGAAGTGGGGAGTGCGCACCCGAACCAACCAGTAGCCGCCCTCGCTGCCCTCGGGGACTTCGAACACATAGTTCCCACTGTCGCTCTGCCCGACGGGCGTCTCCGAGAGCAGGTACGCGTCATCGGGAGCGACCGCCGTCGACGTGAGGAACTGCTCACCGCTCTCATCGACGTACGCCATGGCGATATTGTTATAGATTTGCGCCGCTTCGTCGCCCGTGTTTGTGGCGGTGAGGGTGATGGTCACGTAAACGGTGCCCTCGGGCGGCTCGGGGTTGCCGCCGTCGAGCAGATCACTGGTCGCGTCCATGTTCGGATCATCCACGACGACTTCCCAGTCCTCGCCGATGGCCACCGACTCACCCAAGGCCAATTCCTGTCCCGGCTCGCCCGTGTTGTCGCTCGGAGGCTCGTCCGCTCCTTCGTCCGGCTCTTCCCCGGGCGTTCCGCCACTCGGGTCGTCCTCGGGCGGGGGCGACTGCGTCGCGGGCGGACGCTCCTCGCCACCGGTCGCACCGAACATCGACGGCCCGAAGATGATGGCCGCGGCGATAGCCGCCCCCGCGACGATGACCGTCGCAACGGCAACCCACAGATACCAGCGGGCATACCACGGGGTGCCGCGTCCGGGACCGGTCGGCGGGACCGTTTCCGGTCCACGACGGGGGCCGTAGCCCGACTGCTGGCCCTGCTGATCGTACGGTGCCTGCTGCGGTGCTCCGTGCCCCGGCTGGTGCGACCCTGCATCCCCGCTACCGGGATCGGGCACGTGGCCGTATGGTCCTTGCGGCTCGCTCACCTCATCCACGCTACCCACTCAGCCGCCATTCGTGCAGGTGAAGCGGTGGGGAGATCTCCCCACCGGTGGCTCTGCTCCGAGCGCCGCTTCTTTAGGTCCTCGAGGTCCTGTGCCCGGACGTGCGGGATGAATACCTCGCGAGAGAGGTCGCGGCCCGGGAAGACAATCGCGTCGTCGCCGGCATCTCCCGCCACGTTCCGCGGCGGCAGAGAGGTTCAGTCCGCGGCGAGCTGCTCTCGCGCGGCGGCGACGACGGCGTCGACGGTGAGACCTGCGCGCGTCAGCACCTCGGGACCGGATCCGGACTCGCCGAACTCTTCGACGCCCACGACCCGACCGGACGCACCCACCCATCGGTACCACGCGTCACCACGTCCCGCCTCGACGGCGACGCGTGCGCACACCTGAGCCGGCAGCACCCGCTCCTGCACGTCCGCTCCCGCGCGTGCGAACCATTCCACGCTCGGCATCGACACGACCCGCGCCGCGACACCGTCGGCGGAGAGCACGCGCGCCGCCTCCACCGCGAGCGCAACCTCACTGCCCGTCGCCAACAACGCGACATCCCGTCCGTCACCGTGCTGCCAGACCACGTATCCGCCCTGCCGCACGCCAGCTACCGCGTCGACGCGCGCGGGCAGCACGGGGAGATCCTGCCGCGAGAGCACGAGCGCGACGGGACCATCCGGCTCCGCGAGGATCGCTCGCCATGTCGCAACGACCTCGACCGCGTCCGCCGGACGCACGACGGTAAGCCCGGGCACGGTCCGCAGCGACGCGATCTGCTCGACCGGCTGGTGGGTCGGCCCATCCTCCCCCACCGCCACCGAATCGTGGGTGTAGATCAACACCACCGGCAGGTTCATGAGCGCCGCCAACCGGATCGCCGGGCGCTGATAGTCGCTGAACGCGAGGTACGTCGAGCCGTAGGGGCGCCAGAGCCCGTGTAACGCGATCCCGGAGAGGATCCCGGCCATGGCGTGTTCGCGCACGCCGAATGCGATGACGTCGCCCGCTGGGTTCTCCCTGGAGACCGGCGACCCTGGCACCGCGACCGCGGTCGACTCCGACAGGTCGGCGGATCCGCCCCAGAGCCCGCCCCACGACTGCAGACCGCGCAGCACGGCGCCGCTCGTCTTGCGCGTCGCGATCCGCTCCCCTTCGGGCGGCGCGGCCATGCCATCGAGGAGCGCCAGCGCCTCGGCTCCCGGGGCGGCGAGCGCGTCTCGGCGACGCGCCGCGTCCGGGCGATCCTCCCGCCACCGTGCGCGGCGGTCCTCCCACGCGTGGCGCAGCGCGATGCCACGCTCGCGGGCGGCACGCGTCACCGCGAGCACGTCGTCATCGGCGAGCTCGTCGAGCGCGGCGTCCGTGGCGTATCCCAGCGCTTCGAGTACGCGGCCCACTTCATCTGCGCCGAAGCCGCCGGCGTGCGCGGCGCTCGTGCCTCCCCGGTTCGGTGCGGGCGCGCCGATCACGCTCCGGACGGCGACGAACGTCGGTCGGCCGTCCCGCGTCTGCGCCGCCGTGAGCACCCTCTCGATCTGCGCCAGATCGCGGAAGTCGTCGATCTCCAGCACCCGCCAGCCGTACGCGCGGTAGCGCGCGCGGACATCCTCATCGAAGGCGAGGTCCGTACCGCCATCGATGGTGATGCGGTTGTCGTCCCAGATCATCACGAGGTTGTCGAGCCCAGCGGTCGCCGCAAGACTCGAGGCCTCGCCCGAGACCCCCTCCTGGAGGCAGCCGTCGCCGGCGAGGACGTAGACCGTCGGATCCCACACGTCGTCTCCGCCGTGCAGCGCGGCGTCCCGTCGCGCGGCGAGGGCGATGCCGACCGCACTGGCGACCCCCTGACCGAGGGGCCCCGTGGACATCTCGACGCCCGGCGTCACGCCGAGCTCCGGGTGCCCGGGGGTGCGCGCGCCGAGCGTGCGACTGGCGGCGAGGTCGTCGATCTCGAGGCCGTAGCCGGTGAGGAACAGCTGCGTGTAGAGCAGCATGCTCGCGTGGCCCGCGGACAGCACGAACCTGTCGCGCCCCGCCCATGCGGGCTCGGACGGGTCGTGGCGCAGAATACGCTGGAACAGCACGTGAGCCAACGGAGCGAGCGCCATCGCCGTCCCGGCGTGACCGTGGCCCTTCGTCTGCACCGCGACGGCCGGGATCGCGATCGCCGCGGCGACGGCACGCTCCTCGGCGCGATCGCGAGCGCCGACGATGGCTGTCGGATCGGGACGGGACGCCGGGTTCGCCGCACGGGATGACATGACGCCCACTTTGGTATACAACTATCCATAAGTCAATGCGGGCCGATGCAACAGGAAGGGACACCATGTCGCGAGGTGCGCCAACCGGATCCGGAGTGGTCCTCGACCTCATTCGCAACGGGGTCACGACGCGCACGGAGCTGCTCGAGCGGCTGGGGTGGTCGCGCGTCACGCTCGGCCGACGCCTCGACGAGCTGCTGGGTCACGACATCATCGCACCGGCCGGCTCCCGCGCAAGCGGCGGCGGACGGCCCCGAGAATCCTTCGCGGTGAACGGCGACGCCGGCGTTCTCCTCGCCATGGACATCGGCAGCTCCCACACCCGCGTCGGCATCACCGACCTCGTCAGCGAAGTTCTGTGCGAGGACGAAGCAGACATCGGACTGTACGACGGTCCGGACGAGATCTTCTCCTGGGCGCGCCAGGTGTTCGACTTCCTCCTCCGCGGCCTGGGGCGCTCGCACGCCGACGTGCGCGGCATCGGCATCGGCGTTCCCGGGCCCGTCGACTCGGCGACCGGGCGCCTGGGCAGCCCGCAGCTCGACCCCCGGTGGGACGGCGTCGAAGTCCGCGACCGGCTGTGGCCGATGCGCGACGACGCCGTCATCGTCGTCGACCGGGACGTGAACATCCTCGCCGTCGGCGAAGCGCGACTCGGACGACCGGACCTCGACGACCTCATCGTCGTGAAGGCCGGGATCGGCGTGGGTTCGGCGTTCGTGCTCGACCGGCGAATCTACCGCGGCTCGCGGGGCGGAGCGGGCCAGCTGAGCGCGCCACTGCGTGGCCGCCTGAGCGAGCCTCTGCGTCGCCTCGAGACGGTGGCGAGCGGGGGGACGGTGCGCGATGCCCTGAACCGTGGCCCGCATCACCTGCGCACGAGCGCAGACATCGTCACGCTCGCCGCGTCGGGCGATGAAGAGACGATCGCGCTCGTGGAAGAGGTCGGCGAGACGATCGGATACGCACTCGCCGATGCGGTCGGCCTCCTCAACCCCTCGGCAGTCATCATCGGCGGCAACCTCTCCGAAGTCGGTGAACGCTTCATCGGCGCGATTCGGCGCTCGATCTTCGGCGCGTCCCACGTCTTCGCTCGCCAGGGGCTCACCGTCGAGCGTGCCCGCCTCGGCGAGAAGGCTGGCGTCCACGGAGCATCACTGCTCGCGCAGGACGCGCTGTTCGATGCAGAGCGCATCAGCGTCCTCACGCGACCGGCCGCCCGCGACTGATCCGACGAGACGCACCGCGGCAGATTCGCACTAGCGCTTTGGTTCACGAATGTGCAAAAGTGTGCGTACGATATGCGGACCGATGTGAGGAGCGATGATGAGCCTGGCCAATGACCTTCCCGCGTCCGCCATCGTCACGCGTGCGCACGCGTCAGACTGGCGGGCGGCGATCCAGCTCGCGGGCGGCGCCCTCACGGCCTCCGGCGTGACGACTGCCGCGTACACGGACGAGATGATCGCTGCCGTCGAGAAGCATGGCCCATACATCGTGATCGCGCCGGGCTTCGCGCTCGCACATTCCCGTCCCTCCCCCGCAGTCCTGCGCACAGGCCTGAGCTGGGTGTCGCTGTCCGAACCGGTCGACTTCGGCAGCGGAACGAACGACCCCGTCCGGCTGGTGGTCGGCCTGGCGGCGCTCGACCACGACTCACACATCGAGACCATGGCAGCACTCGCCGGCATTCTCTCCGACGAAGCGATGCTCAGCGAGCTGATCGCCGCCGAGACGGCGGCGGAGGTGCACGCCATTCTCGGCCGCGTCGCGTGACGCGGTGCCCGACCAGACCCGAACATCCTCACAGCGAAAGGCAGAGCAATGAAGATCGTGGCCGTATGTGGAATGGGCATCGGAACCTCCGTGCTCCTGAAGATGAACGCGGAGAAGGCGCTGCGCCAAATGGGCGCGGATGCCGATGCGGATGTCGAGGCAGCCGATATCGGCACGGCCCGTGGCGCGGCCCGCACCGCGAACCTCGTGCTGACGTCGGCCGAACTCGTTGATGAGATCGGCGACGTGCCCGCACAGGTCATCGTGATCGACAACTTCACAGACGTGGCCGAGATCACCGAGAAGCTCCGCCCCGTCATCGAGAGCTAGAACCGCCGTTTCATCCGTTCGAAGGAGACCCCAATGGAGTGGTTAGTCGTCGTCCTAGAGTTCATCGGGCAGCAGATCCTCAATGTGCCTGCGTACTTGATCGGGCTCATCACCGCCATCGGCTTGATGGCACTGAAGCGTCCGTCGGGCAAAGTGATCGGCGGCGGCCTGAAGGCCGCGATGGGATTCCTGATCCTGGGTGCCGGCGCGGGCGTCGTGACGGCGTCCCTCACACCGCTCGGAGATCTCATCCTCTCCGTGACGGGAGCGCAGGGCGTCATTCCCACGAATGAGGTGATCACGGCGATCGCCTCGGAGGAGTATGGGGCGACGAGCGCCTACGTGCTGGTATTGGGCTTCCTGGTGATGCTCGCGTTCGCGCGCTTCACGCCCCTGAAGTACATCTTCCTCACCGGTCACCACATGGTGTTCATGGCTCTCCTGCTGAGCGTCGTACTCACGGTCGGGTTCGGCGAGGAGCTCAGCTGGCTCGTCGTCATCGTCGGCGCGCTGTTGCTCGGCGTGATCATGGTCGTGATGCCGGCGTTCGCGCAGCCGTGGATGAAGAAGATCACTGGCGACGACACGATCGCCATGGGGCACTTCGGCACCGCCGGGTACATCGCGGCCGGTGCTGCCGGGCAGATCACGGGACGACGCAGCCGCTCGACCGAGGAGATCAAGTTCCCGCAGGGACTGAGCTTCCTGCGAGACTCGATGGTCGCCACTGCCCTGTCGATGGTGCTGATCTACATGGTGTTCGCGATCTGGGGCCTCATCGCCCAGCCCGAGCAGGCCATGGAGATTCTCGGCGGTGACGACGCGGGCGCGACGATCATGGCCGGGTTCGCCCAGGCCCTGCAGTTCGGCGTCGGCGTGGCCGTCATCCTCTACGGCGTCCGCACAGTGCTCGGAGAGCTCGTCCCGGCGTTCCAGGGCATCGCGGAGAAGGTCGTGCCGGGCGCACGGCCCGCCCTCGACATCCCGATTGTGTTCCCGTACGCCCCCAACGGCGTCCTGATCGGATTCCTCACGTCGTTCGCCGGCGGGCTCGTCACGCTGGGCGTCATCGCGATCTGGCTGAATCCGGCACTCGGGCTCGCGCTCATCCTCCCCGGCATGGTGCCGCACTTCTTCACCGGTGGTGGCGCCGGCGTGTTCGGAAACGCCACGGGTGGTCGCATCGGTGCGGCCGTCGGCGGGTTCGTGAACGGCGTGATCATCACGATCCTGCCCGCGGTGCTGCTGCTCGTCCTCGGCGAGCTCGGCTTCTCGAACAGCACGTTCGGCGACGCTGACTTCGGCTGGTACGGCACTCTCGTCGGCATGAGCGTCATGGGTCCGACCGGCGTCGGAGTCCTCCTCAGCATCCTGCTCGCGACCGTGCTCGTCATCGCGGCATCCGTCTTCCAGGTGAGAGTAGTCAACCGCGGCTGGATCCCCGGAGCCAAACGCGACGCCTTCCTCGCCGAGAAGGAGGCCGCCGAAGCGTGACGCCGCCTCGCCGACGGCGCGTCACCCCGCGAGCTGCTTCAGCGTCGCGTGGAGCTCTTCACTGGTGTGCGTCTCCTGGTCAAGGTTGCTGTTGAGCAACGCCACGGCTTCCGTCGCCGCCTGGGCCGTCGCCGCCACGATGAGCGACTGGTACACAGAGGTCTCGTAGTGCTCGTTGCCCAATGCACACGTCAGCGTGACCTGGTCGAGAAGCGGCTTCGACGTGCGCTCGATGAGCGAATGGGCCTGACTCGAGATCCCCTTCGTCGCGGGCGAGCCCGCTGTCGATACCGGGAACTCGAACAGGTCGAACACCTTACGCAGATTGTCGATCTGCTCTCGGGTCTCCTCCGCGTGGTGGCGGAACAGCTCTTGCACCTCCGTCGTCGCCGAGCGTACGAATCTCGTGGACGCGCCTCCAGGGGGTTGCGCACACGACGCTGCGGCGGTATCAGCCCCACCTTCGCGATCACGGCGACCACGCCGCGGTCCCGCATGGATTGAGCATCTCGTCAGGATCCGATTGATATGATGAATTTATCATGTCGCAATCCTGGGGTGCTCGTCCTCTGTACGAGGTGAAGGCCGGCCTGTTCCGCGGGCTATCGCATCCGTTCCGGATCCGCATCCTCGAGCTGCTCGCCGATGGTGACGAGCACTCCGTCGCCGAGCTCCAGGGCGCGACCGAGCTCGAAGCCTCGCATCTGTCGCAGCACCTCGCCGTCCTCCGCCGGCATCGCCTCGTCGTGTCAGAACGCCGAGCGAGCCATGTTTACTACCGCCTCGTCTCCCCCGCTGCCGCCGAGCTGCTCGCCGTGGCGCGCGCACTGCTGGCCGAGTTCGCGAGCGCCGACGCGGCACGGGCGGGCGACGTCGCAACGCTTCCGGAACTGCCGTGACCCACGGCCCTGATCACGACGCCGCACGCCGCCCGCCCGCAGTCGTCCGCGCCGCCCGACAGGCGCGCGCATTGTTCCCCTCACTCGCCGACTACCGCCAGCTGCGCCACACGTGGAAGACCGATCTCGTGGCGGGGATCACCGTCGGCGTCGTCGCGCTGCCGCTCGCGCTGGGATTCGGCGTGAGCTCAGGGGTCAGCGCGGAAGCCGGCCTCATCACCGCGGTCGTCGCGGGCCTCATCGCGGCCGTCTTCGGCGGATCAAACGTACAGGTCTCGGGCCCCACTGGCGCGATGGTTGTCGTCCTGCTGCCCATCGTCGCGGCGCACGGCGTGACCGCGATCGCCGCCGTCAGCGTCCTGGCGGGCCTCATCGTGGTGCTCGCGGGCGCTCTGCGCCTGGGGCGCGCGGTGTCGTTCATTCCGTGGCCCGTCATCGAGGGCTTCACGGTCGGCATCGCAGCGATCATCTTCCTGCAGCAGGTGCCGCTCGTCACCACCCCCACGCAGGTCGAGGTCGGCGAGCACAGCTCGAACGCGGTCGTCGCCGCCGTCCAGTCGCTCACCGCCGCCGACTGGAGCTATCTACCGTGGTCACTCGGCGCCGCCGCCATCGTCGCGGCGTGCACGACCCTCCTTCCGCGTCTCCATCGGGGCATCCCCGGATCGCTGATCGGCATCATCGTCGTCACGCTGCTGAGCCTCGCGATCGCGAATCCCCTCGGTGTCATCGGAACGCTTCCGAACACGCTCCCGGCACCGTCACTGCCCGCGGTCGACGCGGAGACCTTCTCCGCACTCCTCCTGCCCGCGCTCACGGTGGCTGCGCTAGCGGCGATCGAATCGCTGCTGTCAGCGCGCGTCGCCGCAACACTCGACGACACCGGACCGTATGACGCCGACCGTGAACTGTTCGGCCAAGGCCTCGCCTCGATCGGGTCCGGGCTCTTCGGCGGCATGCCCGCCACCGGCGCGATCGCTCGCACGGCCGTCAACGTGCGCTCCGGCGGGCGCACCCGACTCTCGTCCGTTGTGCATGCGCTCGTCCTCCTCGCCATCGTCTTCGTCGCCGCGGGTCCGGTCGGGACGATTCCCCTCGCAGGGCTCGCCGGCGTCCTGATGGTCACCGCGGCGCGCATGGTGCAGCCGGCGCGGGTCGTGTCGCTCCTCCGCTCCACGCGGGCCGATGCGATCACCTTCGTGGTGACGGCCGTCGTGACGGTCTCCTTCGATCTGGTGATCGCCGTGCTGGTGGGAGTCGTCCTCCTCGGCGTCGTCGCGATCCGTAACCTGTCGAGCGCCACCCACGTCGAGCGTGAGCCGATTCACGGACTCCCGCAGGCTGGGGATGAGCGCATCGCCATCTTGCGCCTCGACGGCCCGCTCATCTTCGCGTCGTCGGAGCGGGTGTTCGACACGACGATGAAGATCGACGGCGTCACCGTCGTCATTCTGCGTATGTCCCAGTTGGAGCTCATCGACGCCAGCGGCGCCCACGTGCTCACCGAGATCGTGCAGGCGCTGGAGCGCCGCGGGGTCACCGTGCTGATCAAGGGCGTCCAGGAAGGCCACGAGCGCCTCTTCCGGTCCGTCGGAGTGCTCGCCTCCCTGCGCCACCACGAGCACCTCTTCGCGGACATGGAGACAGCCATCGCGCACGCGCGCAGCCACGTCGGGCGCGGGAGCGCCTCCCCCGGCTGACCTCCGGACCAACACCCGATATAGACCTGGGTACTGGGCGCGCACCGAGGTCTGCCCTCTCGGCCGATGTGCGTCCCGCGCCGCCTCCGTAGCGTCATTCGTGAACGAAAGGTGGCCCCATGATCCGAGTCAGATCCCTGACGAAGCGCTACGGCAAGAAAGTTGCCGTAGGCGGCATCGACTTCACCGTCGAACCAGGGAAGGTCACGGGATTTCTGGGGCCGAACGGCGCTGGGAAATCGACCACGATGCGCATGATCGTCGGCCTGGACCGACCGACTGGCGGCGTCGCGGAGGTCAATGGCCGCGCGTATCGCGATCTTCCCGCGCCGCTTCACGAGGCGGGCGTGCTGCTCGACGCCCGGGCCGCACACCGTCGCCGCACCGCGTACAAGCACCTGCTCGCCATCGCCGCGACCCATGGCATCGCCACCACTCGCGTGCACGAGGTCATCGAGACCGCCGGGCTCACCTCCGTCGCGGACCAGCGCGTCGGTGGTTTCTCACTCGGCATGGGCCAGCGCCTCGGCATCGCGACGGCGCTCCTCGGAGACCCGCCGACGATCATCCTGGACGAGCCGGTCAACGGCCTCGACCCGGACGGCATCCTCTGGATCCGTGCCCTGCTGCGCCGACTCGCCGCTGAGGGGCGAACGGTGCTGCTCTCGTCGCACCTGATGAGCGAGATGATGCAGACCGCCGATCACCTCATCGTGATCGGGCAGGGCCGGATCCTCGCGGACGGTCCGATGCACGAGGTGGTCGCGAATGCAACGCGTTCCGCCGTCCGCGCCCGGACTCCGCAGGTCGCGGAGCTGATCTCGGCGGTCGCGACCGCCGAGATCACCGTCACGTCGCTCCCGGACGGAGCGATCGAGATCGTCGGAGCCTCCGCCGAGCGCGTCGCTACGCAGGCAGCCGCCGCGGGTGTTGTGCTCCACGAGCTGACGACCGTGGCAGGATCCCTCGAAGACGCATACCTCGCGTTGACCGCACACGACACCGAATACCGGGCGGCCTCCGCCGACCCGATGCCGAAAGGAGCAGGCCGATGACGTCGCTGGCCACGAAGCCCGGGCGCGCTGACGACCGCGCGACACGGGTCCCGTTCCGGGGCGTCGTGAGGTCCGAATGGATCAAGTTCACGAGTGTGCCCTCCTCCTTTCTCGCGATCGCAGGAATCGCCGCCGTCGGACTCGGCGGCAGCGTATTCCTCGGCGCCACACTCGAGTCGTCCGGTGTGCCCTCGGTCCCCTCGCTCGAACGAACGATGAATGACGTGCTCTCACCGATGGTGATCCTCGGCCAGATCATCGCCGGGATCCTCGGGGTCATGTCGAGCGGAGCCGAGTACGCATCCGGATCCATGCAGACGACGGTGCTCGCGAGCCCGCGCCGCCTCCGCATCCTCTGGGCGAAGGTGATCGTCGTGTTCGCCGCCGTCACGGTGACGAGCCTCCTCACGGCGATCGTGTCGTGGGCGGTCTCGTTCGCCTTCTATGCTCCGCACGGGCTCGAAGCCGCCCTCGATGCGCCCGGCGTGCTGCTCGCGATCATCGGATCCGGCGTCTACCTCGGCTGCTGTGCCATGTTCGGCGTCGGCATCGGCATGCTCGTGCGCTCGACGACGGCCGGAGCCGTCCTCGTGTTCGTGGTGACGCTGCTCGGCCCGATCCTCACGTCGGTCCTCCCTTACGGTCTGTTCTCTCGCGTGGTCCGCGCGATGCTGCTCGGCAACGCCGGTGACGCCATGGCGCGCGTGCACGACATGCCGGCACCCTTCCTCGACATCTGGGGCGGCCACATCAGCCCCGGCGCAGGCTGGATGATCGCGGCCGCGTGGGTCGTCGTCGCTCTGACGCTTGGAGCGGTCGCTCTGAAGAAGCGCGACGCATGAGCCTCACGAAAGCCGGCGCGGCTGAACTCGCGGCGTATCTCCTGCTCGCCGGACTTCTCGGCTACCTTTCCCTCGAATCGGAACTGGCGTCTCCGGCGTGGGCCGTCCTCCTCCTCGGGCTTGGTGGTGTCGCAACGATCCTCCTGCGACAGCGTCTCCCGCTCGTGACCCTTGTCGTCGCCCCTGCCCTGATGCTGCTGTCCGCCGCGGCCGGCTCCATGGCGGAGGCGCTGCCCGTGGTCGCGGCACTGCTGTACACGGGGGTTGCGGAGAGCGCCCGACGTGCGTGGGCGCTCTTCGGCGCGACGATCGCGGCAGGCACGGCCGCCGCGCTCGTTCTCGCGGTGCGCGTACGCACCGGTCCGCCGTTCCTCGGCCTCTCGCCGCGCGCCGAGGCCGACGCGTGGGACCTCGACTGGCTCAGCCTCGGATCCCTGTTCGCGACGATCGCGCTCATCGCGACGCTGATTGGCGTCAACGTCGGCCATCGGCGCCGTCACATGGCCGCACTCGTCGACCGTGCCGAGCGCATGCGTCGCGAACGCGACCAGCAGGCGGACATGGCCCGCGCGCTCGAGCGCGAGCGGATCTCGCGGGAGATGCACGACGTGATCGCCCACAGCCTCTCTGTGATGATCGCGCTCGCGGACGGAGCGCGCGTGACCGTCCCGGAGCGGCGCGACGAGGCGCAGCGGATCATTGGTCAGATCGCGGACACGGGACGCCGCACGCTCGGCGAGGTGCGGCGACTGCTGTCGACCGCAACGCATGGCGAGACCGTTTCCGAGCGCCCGCTCGGCGTCACAGAGCTGCCCCGCCTCGTCGACGAGTTCGTCGAGGCGGGCCTGCCGGTGCGGCTCGAGCGCTCCGGCGAGCTCGGCGCCGACACGGCCGTCGGACTGACCATCTACCGCATCGTGCAGGAGTCGCTGACGAACGCGCTGCGGCATGCGAAGGACGTGCGAAACGTGCTCGTGCGGCTCGAGCTCAGCGAGAGTGCGGCCACGATCCTCGTCGAGGACGACGCCGCGCCCGCCATCCCCTCGGAGTCGCCGGGGCGCGGCCTGGTCGGGATCCGCGAGCGCGTCGCGCTCTACGATGGGGACGTCGAAGCCGGCCCGCGCGACGGCGGTGGCTGGCGAGTGTTCGTGCGGCTGCGAACGGAGGGGTCATGACAGAAGGCGCATCGCACGACGCGCGCATCAGGGTGCTCCTCGTCGATGACCAGGAGCTCGTCAGATACGGCATGCGCCTCGTCCTGGAGGCGGAATCCGATCTCGCCGTCGTGGGCGACGCGTCCGACGGCGCTGAGGCGCTGCGCGCCGTGGCCCGTTTGGCACCGGATGTCGTTCTCATGGATGTGCGCATGCCGGGGATGGGTGGGCTCGAGGCCACCCAACGAATCACGAGCGAGCACCCCGACGTGCGCGTGCTCGTCCTCACGACCTATGACCGCGACGAGTTCGCATTCGGTGCACTCCAGGCGGGCGCAGCGGGATTCCTGCTCAAGAACACGAGGCCGGACGAACTCGTCTCCGCGGTACGCACCGTGCACACCGGCGACGCGGTCGTCTCCCCCCGCATCACGGCGAAGCTCATCGACGTCGCGGTCCCGCATCTCACCAGCACCGCTCCCCGCGATGACGGACGGCTCTCCGTGCTGTCGGCTCGCGAACGCGAGGTCTTCGAGCGCGTCGGGAAGGGACTCAGCAATTCCGAGATCGCGCAGGCGATGCACGTGAGCGAGTCAACGGTGAAGGCTCACTTCGGCCGCGTGCTGATGAAGCTGGACCTCGCCGGCCGGGTGCAGGCCGTGATCCTCGCGTACGAGCTCGGCGTCGTCGGCGTCGGGAAGAACACGGGGACGTCGACCTGATCATCACCGCGAGAGCGCGGTGTCCAGCATCCGTACAAGCGTCTCTGCGGCAACCGTGACGTCGTAGCCAGGATCGTGGAGGTGCTCCGCCACGAGGGCGTCGATGCCTCCACCCGCGATGAGCGCGGTCGCTCGCGCGTCGACTGGTTCCACACCGCGCGCCCGCGCCGCAGCCTCGATGATCTGGGCGAGAGGTTCCCATCGCGTCCTGGGGTCGTGGTCTGCCCCGGCATTGGTCATCGCCTCGATGATCATCCGCGAGTGACGCGGGTGCGCGGCCAGATGACCGACCATCGAGCGCACGTAGGCCGCGGGTCCTTCCGCCGGATCCGCCCCTTCGACAGCGGCGGCCACTTCGTCGATGAGCGCCGTCAGCACGTGTTCGTACGCTGTCTCGACGAGCGCGTCCTTTGTCGGGTAGTGGTAGAGCACGGCAGCCTTCGTCACACCCGCACCCTCGGCGATGCGGGCGAGCGACGTCTGCGCATAGCCGTGTTCGGCCACGATTCCGATCGTGACGTCCAAGAGCTGTGCGCGTCGCGCCTGCGTCGCCAGCGTCGACTCGCGGTGAGCGCCTGCGTCTCGTCGACCCGTTGTCATGTCCTCAAGCTTACCGTACGGTGGAAATACTTACCGATCGGTTAGGAGATGCGGCGAATGAACAACGAGAGCACGACGCGGACGGGATCGGTGGCGTCGACCGACGACACCTCTGGAACGAACCTGCGCGGAGACAGACCCGTCCGGCGCCGGCGCCGACGGCGACGTCTGGTCATCGCGTTGTCGCTCATCGCCGTCGTGGTCCTCGCGGCGGTGATCGCGGTGCGTTCACCGTCTCCGGTCGGTCACTGGGAGAGCTCTGCGGGGCACGACCGCTACCTCGCCGCGTACGACGACGCACTCGCTGACCTCCCGGCCCCGGATCGCGTGTCCGACGTGCGCACCGAGTACGGGCTCGTCCGCGTCTATCGATTCAACGGATCCGGTCCGGCCACCGACCCGCTGGTTCTGCTGCCAGGGAGGGCGTCGGCATCACCCGTCTGGGCAGACAATCTCCCCTCATTGCTCGACGTGGGCGACGTCTACACGATCGACCTGTTGGGAGAACCCGGAAGGAGCATCCAGGAACGCCCGATCACCGACGACCACGACCAGGCGGAATGGCTCGACCAGACCCTCGACGCGCTGCCGGAGTCACAGTTCCATCTCGTCGGACTCTCGATCGGCGGCTGGACGGCCACGAACCTCGCCCTGCGCGTTCCGGACCGCATCAACACGCTGACTCTCCTCGACCCCGTGTCGGTCTTCGACGACATGCCGCTGGAAACGATCGTCCGGTCCCTGCCCGCGTCGTTGCCGTGGCTGCCGAAGTCGTGGCGCGACGGATTCAACTCGTACACAGCGGGCGGCGCCCCTGTCGAGGACGTGCCGGTCGCCGACATGATCGAAGCGGGAATGCAGCACTACTCTCTGAAGCTGCCGCAGCCGACGCGGATCCGCGAATCGCAGCTCGCAGAACTCACCGTGCCCGTGCTGGCGCTGCTTGCCGGTGAATCGGTGATGCTCGACGCGACACGCGCCGCCGAAACCGCCGAACGCGAACTTCCGGACGCCCGGGTCGAGGTCTATCCGAATGCGTCACACGCCATCAGCGGCGAGTATCCGGACGAGATCGCGGCAGACATCGCCGAGTTCCTCGCGGAGCGCTGAGAGGGGAAGGCGCCCCGGGGAGATCCCCGAGGCGCCTTTCCATCACCGGCTTACTCCGACAGCGCGAGCAGCCGCTCGATCGCCTGCGTCAGCTGCTGATCCGCCTCGGCGTACGCAACCATGTCGCCGCTCTCGAGCGCCTCTGCCTTGGCGTTCATCGCTTCCTGAGCGTCCGCGAGGGCCGCGTCGAGCGAACCGGAGGGTGTTTCACCCTGGTCAGTGCCGCCCTGGTCAGGCTCGTCGCCCTCGTCCGGCGTGCTTCCGCCGTCCGGGGTCTCCCCCTCGTCAGGCGTATCGCCCTGATCTCCAGCGCCGTCCGGCGTCTCGGATTCGCCCGGGTCGATGTCCTCGTCGCCCGTCTCGGCTCCCGACTCGCCCTGGAAGAGGCTGTCGAGCGCCTCGGCGAGCGTGTCCTCGAAGGCGAGTTCGTCACCGAAGGCGACGAGCACCTTGCGCAGCAGCGGGTAGGAGGTGTCTCGCGAGGACTGCACGTACACCGGCTGCATGTACAACAGACCCTCGCCGACGGGAAGCGTGAGCAGGTTGCCGAGGCTCACGTTCGAGTCACCGATCTGCAGAACGTTCAGCTCCTGGGCGATCGACTGGTTCGAGTCGAACGCGTTCTGCACCTGGCCGGGTGCAGGAACCGTGCTCGCCGACGAGATCTCCAGAAGGCGGAGATCGCCGTAGCCGTCGCGAATCGTTCCGGGCTCGCCCCCGGCGTTCGAATCGACCGACAGGTATCCCATCAGGACCTGGCGCTCACCGCCCTCGGGGATGAACGACGTGAACATCGAGAACTGCGGCTCCTCCTGACCGGGCATCTGCATGGTCAGGTAATAGGGCGGCTGGAGCTCCTGGTCGTTCGTCGGATCCTGCGGCGTCTCCCACGCGTTGTCACGCTGGTAGAACTCGCTCGCCGTGTCGACGTGGTAGGTGCCGAGCATCGCACGCTGCACCTTGAACAGGTCGGTCGGGTAGCGCACGTGGCTCATGAGCTCGCTCGACATCTCGTCGATCGACTCGATCGTCGACGGGTAGATGTTCTGCCACGTCTTCAACACCGGATCTTCTTCGTCCCACGCGTACAGGGTGACGGACCCGTCGTACGCGTCGACCGTCGCCTTCACCGAGTTGCGGATGTAGTTGACGTCGTCGACGAGCAGGTTCGGCTGCGGGTTCGAGGAGTCGCTGATCGCCTCGGACAGCCCGATGTGCGACGCGTAGGGGTACGAAGCCGACGTCGTGTAGCCGTCGACGATCCAGACGATGCGGCCATCGACGACGCTCGGGTAGGGGTCGCTGTCGAGCGTCAGGTACGGCGCGACCTTCTGCACGCGCTCACGCGGCGCACGGTCGTAAAGGACCTGCGACTCGGCGTTGATCTGGTCTGAGAAGAGGATCTCCGCGGCCTGGAACTTCAACGCGTACAGCATGCGGTTGAAGTAGCTGCCGATGCTCGGACCACCGTCGCCGCGGAAGGTCGTGTAGTTCTGGTCGTCCTCTGCGGAACCGGTCGCATAGTCGAGCTCGAGCGGATCCGATCCCTCCGGCGCGCCCACGATCGAGTACAGCGGAGACTGCTCGCCGAAGTAGATTCTCGGCTCATACTCCATGTCGGTGAGGAAGCCCG